>Ga0256404_1001352_pt1 | contig 60124 bp, 46 predicted proteins | sample RumenRJG_01DNA_FD_185990 | JGI IMG/M metagenome (GOLD analysis project Ga0256404, IMG submission 185990) | Bovine rumen microbial communities from Lethbridge, Alberta, Canada - RJG_01 | ecosystem: Host-associated > Mammals > Digestive system > Stomach > Rumen | place: Canada: Alberta | collected...
TAATTGTTTATGTATCAATGATTTATTTGCACTACAAAGATACAAAAACTTTTGGACATTCCTTCTCTTTCCTCTTGATTTTTAAGACTTTAAGGGCAAGCTATTTGCAAGTGGGAAACTTTAGTCATTAACTTTAAACAGCCCGAAGGGCGCTTAACCAGTTGCGAAGCAACGCTTAAACCTTTATAAGGTAATCTCGCACCTTCGCCCTCACGCCCTCCCGCTCTCTCGACGCCCGAAGGGCTAGGGTTCTCCGAGATAATGGACAATTCGATTTACCTGTTTGGGTGTGAAAGTACGCTGATGGCCATTGTAGCCCATTTGCATCAATTCCTTTTTCAGTGGTTCACACTGGTCTATCCATGTACTCAATCTTCGCCAGGCTGTACGGCTGTCAAGATTAGGATTGTAAAGAAGGGCCAACTCTGTGCGCCCACGCTGTTTGTAATTACTCATTTTTGTTATCCTTATATGATTTTATTTTTACATTACAAAGATAATAAAAATTGCTGTTTCCACAAAGGGGAATGCCGATTTTTTCATAAAACAGCCTTGTTTTCTATGGCATTTTTGCATTTAAAAAATGCCGTGGAAGCACCGCTTAAATGAAGCGGCTGCAATGCTTCTACGGCATTTAAACGAAGGAAGGTCGTCATAACAACCATTTAGTTCCATTAAATACAAAAAACAACCAATAACTTCCATTTACTTCAAATAAGTGGTTTTCGCGTCAATGATTCTTCGTAACTTTGCTCTCGCAAACAAGTTGCAAGAGCGAAGGTGAGAGCGAAGGGGCGAGGGGGCGAGAATACTCCTGCGGCCGATGGTAATCTCGCACCCACGTCCCCTCGTCCTCCCGTCCTCACGGAATAACTTTAAACATTAACCTTTAACCTTTAAACTTTTACAACTATGTCACATCTGTACAAAATGGTGAAGAACACCAACGAAAAAATGACCGGAGCTTACAACAAGTGGTATGCTCGTCCTGTTTACAACGGTACTGTGGACCTCGACTGGATTGCTGAACGCATTCAGCGAAACTCCACCGCCAAGAAATCTGATGCCAAGGCCGTGCTGACGGAGATGGTGGAGGTGATCACCGATGCCCTCCAGAATTCACAGCGTGTGAAGATCGACGGCTTCGGAACCTTCAAGATCGGTATTTCGACCCGTGGTGTAGAGAAAATCGGCGACTTCTCCATGTCGGAGCATCTGAAGGGCGCGCGTGTCATGTTTACGCCTGAGACCAAGGTGGATGGCGGCTCTCGTAAGCACGTGAAGGCCATGCTCGTAGGTCTGACCTTCAAGAACACCGCTGACCTCGCTAACGGGGATGAAATCACCGCAAAGGCAGAGGCAGAGGCCGAGCCAGCTAATCCTTAAAGGAGACCCACCTAAATCCTCCCTGCATAGGGAGGACTTACGGTCTCCCATAATTGAGTGTTAGATAATTGAATTGTTTAATCTAAAAAATGCCCGCTGCAAATCTCCCTCCCTATGCAGGGAGGGACGGGGTGGGTCTCTTTATTGTTATGAATAGTAATAAATGGAAATGGATTCAGGCTATCGGGCAAGCCGTTGTCGCCGCTATCACGGCGCTGCTTACGGCCCTCACAGCTTCAGCCTGTTCACCTGGGCTAGCGCCCGCTGTTGCACTGGCACTTGCGTAAAAAAAGGTTCCCAAGTCCTCACGCTCGGGAACCCCTTTATATAAAGGTGAAAGAGAGTTTTTCACTTTATCACTTCATCACTAAATTCATTTTTCGATTTCTTTAAAAATGGCAAAGATATAGCTGTTGACACAAGATAACTTGAAGAAATCATGGTGGTTTAAAGAATTCTTCCTAAATTTAGCTTCGCTGAAGATACTCACGCTCGACAAAGCAAATTAAAACAAGTTTTATTTGCATTTGTGCTCACTTAATCGTATCTTTGCAACAATAAAGTGTGAAGAAAAGGGGATTATGATGAAAAAACTAATTAATATGTTCATGGGGTTGTTGGTTCTATGCCTGATGAACAGCTGCGCGCAAACGCTGACCACGGAAGGGGATGTTGCCTATACGGAGGGCCGCAACTATTTCGTGAGGAATGATGTGAAGGAGGTTCCCGCGATGATCACCACGCAGGAGCAGTTTGAGCGGTATTTCGGGATGGCTGCCGTGATGGGGAAGAATGGGGAACCCACTGCCATCGACTTCGCTAAACAGTATGTCATAGCGGCTGTGATGCCGTTGACGGATATCCAGACGGAAATGAGTGCTCATTCGCTCAAGCAGAAGGGCGATACCATCGTCTTTACGTATCGGGTGAAGCGTGGCGAACAGCAGAGCTATACGATGCGTCCGATGCTGATGATTGTTGTTGACAATAAATATAAAGGTGTCGTAAAGGCGGTGGAGGAGGACTATTAGTTCGAAAGCATCTCTTTGAAGATAAACATTTTAACCTAATGATTGTATAACTTATGAAGACAAGATTTTTTATCCTGGCAACTTTGTTGGCATTCACCTTGCCCATGTTTGCACAGACAGAGACAAACGAGGTGATTGAGAATATGATGGCGCGAAGGAGCATACGCAAGTATCTTGACAAGCCGGTGGAACACGCGAAACTCGAGCAGATTGCGATTTGCGGCATCAATGCGCCCAGCGGCAGCAACCGGCAGCCTTGGGAGATCTGTATCGTGGAGGACTATGCTTTTATCCAGGGGCTTACGGACATCTACAAGAAGGCCAATCCTGAGCAGGTGAAGCGTGATCCTAATTTTAAGAATATGTTCCGCAATGCGCCCAATCTGATCTGTGTGGCTACGCCGAAAGACCGCGGACAGTTGGATGCGGGTATGCTGGGGGAGAACATGATGCTTGCCGCGCAGTCGCTGGGGCTGGGGACTTGCTGTCTGGGGGGTCCTGTGCGTTTCCTGAAAGCGAATGAGGAGGCGAAGCCTTACCTCGACCGTCTGGGATTCAGCGAAGGCTATGAATTGCTTTATATTCTCGCCATCGGCTATCCTGACGAGCAACCTGCTGCGAAGCCGCGCGACCTGAATAAAATAAAATACGTAAAATAGGCTGCAGATGGGAAAGAGAGTCTTGCTGATCAATGGCAGTCCGCATGAGAACGGGAACACGCGCAGGGTGCTTGATGAAGTGGCTGAAACGTTGCAGAAGGAGGGCATAGAGACCGTAACGGTTGACCTCGGGAAAGCTGCCGTGCAGGGATGTATTGCCTGCGGATGGTGCGGACGTACGGGGCGGTGCACGTATGGCGATGCGCTTTATACAAAGGTGAGGGATGTGCTTGCCGACGGTATTGACGGACTGGTGGTCGGGTCACCCGTCTATTACGGAGGTCCCAACGGTTCGCTTTGTGCGCTGATGGACCGTGTGTGCTATTCGCTGAGCCGTTACCTGATGTTCAAGCCGGCTGCCAGTGTGGTGGTTTGCCGTCGTGGAGGTGCCACTGCGGCTTTTGAGCGTCTGAACATGTATTTTACGATGCTGAACATGCCGCTGGTGACTTCGCAATACTGGAATATCGCTTACGGTCATTCGCCGAGGGAGGTGGAGCGTGACGAGGAGGGATTGCAAACCATGCGTACGCTCGGCCGAAACATGGCCTGGATGATCAAGCGGCTGAATGTTGCAGAGGAAGGGCATCCTGAACTGGAGGTGCGTGTGCGCACGAGCTTTCTAAAATAGATCATGAATTGTTGTTTTTAATAATCATACTTATGAAAAGAATCTTATTATCAATTATGACAGTGGCTTTCGCGCTGACGGGAATGGCTCAGGAGGCGCTGTTTGCAGGTACGCAGATTGAATCGCCCGTGGTGAACGGCGACGGTTCTGTGACAATCAATGTGTTTGCCCCGAAGGCCGTGAAGGTGGAGGTGACGGGTGATTTCCTCCCCATGGCAAAGGTGGAGACGCCCTATGGCGTTCAGGAGACGCAGGGCTCGGCTGAGTTGAAGGAGGGAAAGAACGGGGTGTGGAGCTTCACTTCGCAGCCGCTTGCCCCGGAGCTCTACAGTTATAGCCTGACGGTTGACGGGATGCGTATGCTGGATCCTTCGAATGCTTACATCAACCGCGACATCGCTACGTTCACCAATATCTTCATCGTTTCGAAAGACAAGGGTGACAAGGGTGATCTCTACAAAGTGAACGAGGTGGCTCACGGCAATGTGGCGAAGGTGTGGTACGACAGTCCTACGCTGAAGATGAAGCGCCGCATGACGGTTTATACGCCTGCGGGTTATGAGAAGGGCGGACGCTATCCGGTGCTTTACCTGCTTCATGGTGCGGGAGGTGACGAGGATGCCTGGACGACACTCGGGCGCGCGGCACAGATTCTCGACAACCTGGTGGCACAGGGAAAGGCCAAGCCGATGATTGTGGTGATGCCCAACGGTAATCCCAATTGCCAGGCTGCTCCTGGCGAATGGTCGAGAGGTATGTACAAGCCTTCGTTCATGGGCCATCAGGACGGTAAGGCAGAAGCCACGATGGATGAGAGTTTCAAGGATATCGTGAGTTTCATAGATGCCAACTACCGTACGCAGAAGAACCGTAACGGGCGTGCTGTCTGCGGCTTGTCGATGGGTGGCGGCCACACATTCCACATAGCCATGCGCTATCCTGAAACGTTCAATTATTACGGACTCTTCTCCGCAGGTCTGCATCTTGACGGGAACATCAACCCGCAGGCTCCGTTCTATGAGCAGCTGAAGGCCAACAAGGAAGCTCAGGCGAAGCTTCAGAAGCTATTCAACAGCCGTCCGAAGCTCTATTGGATCGCCATCGGCAAGACGGATTTCCTGTACAAGAGCAATACTGATCTTCGCAGATATCTCGATGAGCAGGGCTACAAATATGAATACCGTGAAACTGACGGTGGCCATATCTGGCGCAACTGGCGCATTTACCTGACGGAATTTGCCCAGAAGATATTCAAGTAAACATGAAAAAAAGAAACCGCCGGCTAAAAAATAGTCGGCGGTTCTTCGTTTGTACGTTTGTGGAGAGGAATTGGCTTCGCCCATCCCATACTGCTCGCCGCAGGGGCCCCTGCAAGCATTTAGAAAGTCGCAATACGACAGTCTTTTTTTATTCTGCCTCAACCATTTCAAGCAAGCTTGATGGCCGAGGCATAATAAAAAAGGACACCCTTACAGGTGTCCTTTCTAAATGCTTGCGGAAGGAGAGGGATTCGAACCCCCGGTGCCTCTCAGCACGCCGGTTTTCAAGACCGGTGTATTCGACCACTCTACCATCCTTCCTTACAGTTCGTGAAAACTGGCTTTGGTCGAAAGCGAGTGCAAAGGTAATGCCTTTTTTCGGCATTACCAAATTTTTCGCTGTTTTTTTTATTTATTTGTTTGCAGATGCCTCTGCAGACATGACTTATTCTGCCGTAAGTTCAAAAACACGGCTGGCGTAGTCTTTATCCAAAGGAATGTTGAGACCAGCTTCCATCAGGAGTCTGCCACTCACGACTTTGCCGTCGAGATGGCAGGGATTTTCGTTGATCTTCACGTTGATTTCCTTAATACGGTAGTTCTTCGTGGCATCGAGTCCTGCCAGGCGTACACGCGGGACAACTATATTATAGAGGTATTTGACGCGATGGGCAAAGAGTACAACGCGGTCCTTGGCATCGTTGGTGTAGAGGAACGAGGAGAGATTGGTGTGCTCGTCGAAAGGTGACACCAGACGATAGAGATTGCCCAGCTGCACCACGTCGCGAATCTTCTTGTAGTCGCTGATGGCACGCTTGGTCTGCTCGCGTTCCTCGGCAGTCATATTGGCAGGCTGCAGTTCAACGCCCAGGCGTCCGCTCATGGCTACGTCGGTGCGATACTTGATGGGAGAGGTGCGGCCTGTGTTCCAGTAAGGCGAGTGGGCAATGTGCTGAGCCATTGCATTGGAGGGGAAGAAATAGGAGGTGCCCCACTGGATGAAAACGCGCTGGAAGGGGTCGTTGTTGTCGGAGGTCCAGAACTCTTCGAAGTAGGGGAGCAGTCCGTAGTTCACACGGCCGCCACCTGAGGAGCAGTCCTGAATGACCAGCTTGGGATATTTAGCGCGGATACGCTCCAGCGTCTTCAGGAGGCCGCGATGGTATTCAATATAAAGATGACTTTGTTTTCCGGCGGGAAGATAATTGGAGCCGTAGTTCTGGAGAGAGCAGTTGGCGTCCCATTTGATATAGGCAATGTCGGGATTCTCTGTCATCAGGTTGTCAACGATCTGAAAGACAAAGTCCTGCACCTTGGGGTTACACATATCCAAGAGCACCTGGGTGCCTCCGCGTCCCTGCTTCAAGTCGTGACCTTTCTCCTGCAGCACCCAGTCGGGATGCTTTTCATAGAATTCAGAGAGGGTGTTGGCGCTTTCGGGCTCAATCCAGATGCCGAAGTGAATGCCCAGACTTTTGGCTTTGTCGACAAGTGTCTTGATGCCTCCAGGCAGTTTCTTGCGGTCAACCATCCAGTCGCCGAGCGTACTCCTGTCATCGTTGCGCTGATATTTCTCACCGAACCACCCGTCGTCCATGACGAACAGTTCACCGCCCATCTCCTTAATGTCTTCCATCATCTGGAACATGCCTTTTTCGTTCACGTTGAAAACGACACCTTCCCAGGAGTTGAGCAGGATTTCACGCGTCTTGTCGCCTTGATGGAGCCATCCCTCATAGCGTGCCCAGCGGTGGAAATTGCGGCTGACACCACCTAATCCTTCACTACTCATACACAGGGCAAGCTTTGGCGTGGTGAATATTTCACCAGGTTCCAGAATATATTCGGCAGCCTGTGGTGAGATGCCGGCATAGAAATGGTGAATTCTGTTGTGTGTGGTGTTGACCCGCAGTTCATAGTTTCCGCTCCAACAAAGGGCGGCACCGATGACCTTGCCACTATTCTCCTGAGGTTTCCCGTCGAGGGAAATCATCATCTCGGGAGCATCGAGGTGGGAATTACGGTCGCCGTCGGAATTGCGGATGGTCTTCAGACCCGCTGTAATAGGTTCTGTGGTAGGATAGAACTCAGCGCCCCAGTCACCATGGAAATGCATCATCCAGGCATTCCCTTGCGGGAAGGCCAGATGACCGGAGTCGAAGCGTTGCAGGCGGATGGCCTTCTTCTCCTTATGAGAAATCTCTGTCCATGTTTCAATCACGTCACAACTTGTGTAGGTCTTGTAAAACACCTTCACCGTTACGGGATATTGTTTGTCGGTCATGGTGATGCAAGTCACAGTGCCGTTGCCTTCCTTTTCAGTGGAAACATTGTCAACGGTGGGGTAGAGTACCAGCTGTCCGTTGTTATGAACCACTTGCAATGCTGGTAACTGAACCATGTCAGATTGTCCGAAGACAGGATAGGCAGGCGTATTCAGATCGAGACCTGCTTCAGCTAACTGTGATGCTTCGGTATTGTTGACCCGGTCGCCGTAGTAGGAAAACTTCAGTTCCTGTCCGTTTTCTGCCTTGATGATCATGGTGGTGTTCGGGGTTTGAATCATCACATTGTCTCCCCGAACGGTCTGGAAAGTAAGGGCTGCGAGGGCTGCTATCAGAAAAGATTTCTTCATAAAGATGTTTAATTAGTTGATTTTATTAGAAAAACTGCTGCAAAGATAGGACTTTTCAAACAATAATAATGATACTATTTTGCCAGATTTTGGTAAAAACAGGTAAATCTGTGTTTTTGTCCTGTTTTACAGCTTATTTTCTTACAATCACCTTCACGTTGTCTTTTTTCACACCTTTGCAGTTGTAGAACTCTGCATCCTGGGATGCATAGATGGTGATGTCTTTCAAATCGATGCCATCGATTGGTTTTTCCGGCAGACCATTGAAGAGCATGGCACGTCCGGCTCCCTGGCACACCACATCTTTAATATGGATGTCACGGAACTCGGGAGTGGTTTCATCAACAGGCATAGGCTGAATGTTATTAACCTTCTCGCCGCTCTCATTCATTTCAATCACAGACTTTCCTCCATAAAAGAGATTGAAAATAATGGCATCGGACTTGATGTCTGTCATTGCGATGTTCTTGATGTAAATATTCTTCACGACACCTCCGCGACCCCGACAGCTTTTGAAGCGTAAGCCAACGTCGGTGCCCAGGAACTGACAGTTTTGCACGAGGATGTTGTTTACGCCGCCACTCATCTCAGAGCCCACCACGAAACCTCCGTGCCCGGCAAATACCGTACAGCCATCCACAATCATGTTCTCGGTGGAACGTCCGCGGCGGCGACCGTCGGCATCCTTTCCGCTCTTCACGCAGATACCGTCATCGCCGGCATCAAACTTGGAATTCACGATAAGCACATTCTTGCACGACTCCACATCGATGGCATCACCATTCTGGGCATAGCTCGGGTTCTTGGCCAGAATATTATCTACGATGAGATTCTCGCACATCAGCGGGTGAATGTTCCAGGCTGGGGAATTCTGGAAGATGACATCTTTCAGCAGCACATTCTTACAACCAATCAGGCTGATCATCACAGGACGCAGGAACTTACGGATATTGAGCCATTGCTCCTCGGAAAGCTGGCCCCTGGGAACATTCATCTGGGCTGTCTTCTCACCTTCCAGATAACTTTCGGAAGGGTACCAAAGGTCATCACGCTTGAAAACACCGCCACCGGAAGTCATCTCCTTCCACTGGGATTCTGTCACCTTCTGCTTCTTTAACGGGCGCCACCAGCGACCATTGCCATCGATAACACCACGACCGGTGATGGCAATGTTCTCAGCATTCCGGGCAGTGAGCGGCGACTGTGTGCGACGGGTATCAAGCCCTTCGAAAGAAGTTTCCACGATGGGATAGAGTTTTTCGTCGGGAGAAAAAAGGATGATGGCACCTTTCTTAATATGAAGGTTAATGTTGCTCTTCAACACGATGGGACCCGTAAGCCATACGCCTTGAGGAACAATCAGGTGACCGCCGCCTTTTTGGGTCAGGGCGTCGATGGCTTTGGCGAAAGCCTCCGTGCAGAGTGTCTGGCCATCGCCCACAGCTCCGAAGTCCTTCAGGCTTACTTCATTCTTTGGGAACTGTGGTTCGCTGAAAGCCTTCATGGGGAAAGGAACATTCTTGAAATACTTTTCGTACTTGTTCTCTTGTGCATTGACAAGCATGCATACTGCCAACAATGCAAGGGTAAGGATAGATTTTCTCATTTTCGTAGATTTTGTTTGTTTGAGTGCAAATATACGAAAATAAAATGAAAAACATGGACCTTTGTTAGAAATAATGAAAAACCCCGCTACAACAAATGTCGTAAACGGGGTTCATAATGAAAGGAGGAGTGGTACCTCCAGGAATCGAACCGGGGACACACGGATTTTCAGTCCGATGCTCTACCAACTGAGCTAAGGCACCATTTGCATTTCTTCGACTCACACTTTAAAAGGCTCATCTCTGATTTGCGGTTGCAAAGGTACGACGAAAAATTAAAAATGAAGAATGAAGAAGAAAGAATCTTTTGGTTGTTAACTTCTTTTAAGAAATAATACCTGACATTCCTTACTCGTCATTCTTAACTTTTCAGCGGATTCCATCCCTGTGCCTGCAGTTCAAACTCCTGATTGTCACGGCTTATGAGCATCATACCAAGTTCCTTACGGGTGATATGTCCAATGAGTTTTACATCATCGAGCCCTTCAATTTTCTCGTGGTCACCGATTGGAACGGTAAACAGCAGTTCATAGTCTTCCCCGCCATTGAGGGCGCAGGTGGTAACATTCATATTCAGTTCTTCGGCCATGACTGCTGTCTGATAATCTATCGGCAGGTTTTTCTCGTAGATGCGACATCCCACACCACTTTGCTCACAGATGTGATGGAGTTCGGAAGAAAGTCCGTCGGATATATCCATCATGGAAGTGGGATGAATGTTGGCCTCCCGTAGTTTCTGAATGATATCACCACGGGCTTCGGGCTTCAATTGCCGCTGCAGCAGATATTCCTTTCCTGCAAAATCAGGTTGGAAATCGTTCAGTGAGGAGCGTTGGGCGTTAAGCGTGTTAAGTTTGGCGGTATCCCCTTCTGCCTTTGCCTTGGCAATTTTCTTTTGAAGATCATCCAGTTGCTGATAATAAACCGACTTCTCACGTTCCAGCAATTGCAACCCCATGTAAGCTGCCCCCAAATCGCCACTGACACAAATAAGATCTGTGTCGTGGGCCCCATTGCGGTAGGTCACTTCGTCGGCATTTGCTTCACCGATACAGGTGATGCTGATGGCAAGTCCGGTATAAGAAGAAGTGGTGTCGCCGCCGACAATGTCAACGCCCCATTTGTCGCAAGCCATACGGAGACCGGCATAGAACTGTTCCAAGTCTTCTACTTTGAAGCGCTTGCTGAGAGCTATGCTTACAATCATCTGACGGGGTGTTCCGTTCATGGCGAAAATATCCGAAATATTCACCATGGCTGATTTATAGCCCAGATGTTGCATGTCGATATAGGTGAGGTCGAAATGCACGCCCTCCATCAGCATGTCTGTGGTGACGAGAACCTGTTTGTCAGGGTATGAAAGGACGGCGCAATCATCGCCAACACCTTTCAGCGTACTGCTATTTTGCGGTAGGATATCCTTGGTGAGATGCTTGATAAGGCCAAACTCACCGAGTTTAGAAATGTCTGTCATCGATTAACGCTAATCTTTAACCTTTAATCTTTAACCTTTAACCTTTTAACTTTAGCTTCTGCGAATCATTTCGCGCATGATTTCGGTCATCTTGGGTTGTGCAATGTTCGCAGCCTCCTGCACCTCCTCATGGGAAACCTCAACGGGAACATCGAATCCCCCTAAGTCAGTTACGATGGAGACACCAAAAGTACGGATACCGCAATGGTTGGCAACGATGACTTCAGGTACTGTGCTCATGCCTACTGTGTCGCCTCCCAATAAGCGATACATTCTGTATTCGGCCGGGGTCTCGAAGGTGGGGCCCTGCACGCCTACATAGACACCATGATGTAGTTTGATGCCTTTCTCACGTCCGATCTCATCGGCTAATTCCACCAGCTTATGATCGTAAGGTTCATGCATGTCAGGGAAACGTGGACCTGTGGGGAAATTTTTACCACGAAGTGGATGTTCGGGGAAGAAATTAATATGATCTGTGATAATCATCAGATCACCAATCTTGAATTCGGGATTCATGCCTCCTGCAGCGTTGCTCACGAAAAGGGTCTGAATGCCCAGTTCATACATCACGCGGATGGGGAAGGTCACCTCTTTCATATTATAGCCTTCATAGTAATGAAAGCGTCCCTGCATGGCCATAATATCTTTTCCGCCAAGCTTTCCGAAAATAAGTTTGCCGCTATGGCCTTCAACTGTAGAAACCGGGAAGTTTGGAATTTCGCTGTAAGGGAATTCGTAGGGGTCAGTTATTTCTGAAGCTAATTGTCCGAGGCCCGTTCCCAGCACGATGGCTGTCTTTGGGTTTGTGGTCATCCTTTGCTTTAGCCAGGATGCTGTTTCTTGAATTTTTTCGTACATAACCAATGATTTTTTCGTTAAACTCTTGTTCCTGCTCTAACATGAACTTAATGCGTACGGGCAGTTGATAAATATGATGTCGCACCTCTTCAGAGAGTCCTTCCAAACCGAAAAGGCGGGCATTATCTTTCTCAGTCGTAATAATCATCTTGGGCTCTGGCATAGCTGCGAACTGCTCATTGAGTTTGCGAAGATCGCTTTTCCTGAACTGGTGATGATCGGCAAATGTCATCGGACGTATGTCCTTCACAAAGGGCTGTAAATCCACTATCATCTGCTTGGGCGATGCAATACCAGTGAGCAGCAGCACATGCATGTCTTCGGGAATCTTTTCCAGCGGCAGATTGTCACCACAATAAACAGGCTGCAGATGGTCGTATTCCAAAGTGGTGAAGAAGAGTTTCTGATAGGGGAAGAGGTCAAGCGCCTTCGTGAGAACGCGGAACTCCATCGGCTTCAGGTCGGCAGGGCATTTCGTGATGATGACAATATCAGCTCTTGATTTTCCGCTTTGAGGTTCACGCAATCGTCCTGCAGGAAGAAGTTTGTCATAGATGATCAAACGGTGGTAGTCCACGAGTAATATATTGATACCAGGTTTCACATATCGGTGTTGATAAGCATCGTCAAGCAGTATCACATCCGTATTCTTTGTGTTTTCATCGGAAGTCAGACGCTCTATACCTTCACAGCGATTCTTGTCAACAGCCACATAGATGTCGGAGAACTTTTTCATGATCTGGTAAGGCTCATCACCTATTTCCCGGGCAGTACTTTGTTTGTTAGCCAGCACATAGCCCTTGCTTTTCCGCTTATAGCCCCGACTCAAGACTGCTACTTTCACTTTATCTTGAAGCAGACGGATAAGATATTCCACGTGGGGCGTCTTTCCAGAACCACCCACTGTGATGTTTCCCACCGAGATGACAGGAACATCAAAGCTTTTGCTTTTCAAGATGCCAATCTCGAAAAGGTGGTTGCGGAGCCCCACGCCTAGTCCATAGAGCCAGCTAAGCGGAGTGAGCCATTCATTGATCTTGATGAAGTCGCCTTCCATTTCTCAGTTAATGATTATGAATGAATCGTTTATTTGATGTTAGGTTCAAATGGGATTCTTGCCTGAATGGCATCTTGCTGACTAATGGTACGGAGATGCATGAAAGGTGCATAGAACTCTCCCAATGTCATGCGGAGTTCACGATCGAGATAGTTGCCGCCTCTTCCTGTAGCCTGCTTGAGCAGCTGCTCTTGCCAAGTAGCCTTTGCAGGATAAGCACTCGTATGATACTCTTTCAGCTTAGCCAACTCAGCTGCTTTCTTCACAGCATCGTTGAGATTACCCAACTGATCTACGAGCTTGATACCAAGGGCGTCCTTTCCAAGCCAAACGTGGCCTTGTGCAATCTTCTCAATAGAATCAACAGGCTGTTTACGACCGTCAGCCACACGCTTGCGGAACAGTTCGTAGCCGCGTTGGATATATTTGTCAAGTACGGCCATTTCTTCTTGGTTGAAAGGACGGGCCATCGTTCCGAATGTGGTGTTCTTATTGGTCTTCACCTCATCAAACTTCACACCCAGTTTCTCGGTGAGCAGGCCGCTGAAGTCGGGGAACATACCAAAAATACCAATACTTCCAGTCAATGTTGTAGGCTCTGCCACAATCCAGTTGGCTGCACAACTCATGTAATAACCGCCAGAGGCAGCCAAACCTCCCATGCTGACAACAACAGGCTTTTTAGCCTTCAGGCGTGTAACGGCACGCCAAATTTGTTCTGAGGCATAAGCAGAACCTCCGCCAGAGTTGATACGCAACACCACGGCTTTCACTTTATCGTCTTTGGCTAACTTTTCCAAGTCTTCTGCTACGTCAACGCCCACAATGGAATGGCCGCCACCCATAATCTGGTTTTCAACATCCCGGGTTACGATATTTCCGTAGGCATAATAGACGGCAATCTCTTCGCCCTTGTTCTTCTTTCCTTGTGTAGCCAGCATAGAACTGATGCCTACGGTGTTAATTTCCTTGTCCTCGTCAATTTTGAGCAATTTGCGGATTTCGGGCTTTACCTGGTCATAATAGAGTGCCTTGTCAATCAGCTTTTGCTGCTGGTATTGAGCTGTCGTATTAAACATGGTGACGCTGTCGGCATAAGTATTCAGTTGTTCTTTGGTGAGCTTGCGGGAAGCAGCTACATCCGTAAGCATTTTGTCCCAGATACCGGTAATGTACTCGGTAACTTGCTGGCGATTGGCATCGCTCATCTTGTCGGCAGTATATGTTTCAGGGGCACTCTTATAGGTTCCTACTTTGGTAAGCTGCATTTTGACACCAAACTTAGCCATTACATCTTTTAAATAATAAGGTGTAGAACCTAAACCATGCCAGTCGATTTCACCATAAGGATTAATCCATATCTGATCAGCTGCACTACAGATATAGTAAGCACTTTGAATATACTGATCACCATAAGCAACAATCCATTTTCCACTCTTCTTGAAATCGAGAAGTGCATCACGGATAGCTTGATTGGAGGCAGGTGAGTCGCTGCCGAACGCACCGGCTTCAATATAGATACCCTTCACATTGTCATTGTCTTTAGCCCTTTCTATGGCTTCCAAGATTTCATCGAGGCCTGCTAAGGGACTCATCTGGCCCATGAGTTGACTCATGAAATCAGTATCGCCTCGCTCACTGAGGACACCGTCCAGATTAAGCACAAGTACGGAGTTGTTTTTTACTTTTACAGCAGAATCACCTGATGCAATCATTCCGATGATAGAGATAAAAGCGAAAAAGCCCATGATAGCTAAAAATAAAGCTATACCTACGACGGTAGCAAAAACATTTTTAAAGAAATCTTTCATAAGGTATCTGTATTATAAAAAATGAGTTATGTTCAAATATTTCTGCAAAGATAGTAATAAGTGGGAAAAATACAAAAAAAAAGACGTTTTTTATTATTTTTTGCACTGACAAATTGTCGGCTGCTAAAAGGTGGTGACACTTTGGCACGGTTTTGGCAAAGTATGGGGTAAAGTTTAAAAATAAATTTTAAAATTAAAAAGCTATGAATATTCAACCTTTAGGTGATCGCGTGTTGGTATTGCCAGCACCGGCAGAAGAGAAAATTGGTGGTATCATCATTCCTGATACGGCTAAGGAGAAACCCTTGCGCGGCAAGATTGTTGCAGCAGGCAACGGAACAAAAGACGAGGAAATGATTCTTAAAGCAGGCGATGAAGTGCTTTATGGAAAATACGCAGGTACCGAACTGGAATTTGACGGTGAGAAGTATCTGATGATGCGTCAGAGTGATGTACTTGCAATTATCAAGTAATTTGTAGAGTTAAGAATTAAAAATTAAGAGTTAAGAGTTATCGCTCGCGATTTTCAATTATCAATTAAGAGTTAAGAGTTATCGCTCGCGATTTTCAATTATCAATTAAAAATTATGGCAAAAGATATTAAATTCAATATTGAGGCCCGCGACCTGCTGAAGAATGGCGTGGATCAGTTGGCTAATGCAGTTAAAGTGACACTTGGTCCTAAAGGACGTAACGTTGTGATTGAGAAGAAGTTTGGTGCTCCACAGATTACTAAGGATGGTGTAACCGTAGCTAAGGAAATTGAACTTGAAGATCACTTCGAGAATACGGGTGCCCAGTTGGTAAAGAGCGTTGCTTCTAAGACTGGTGATGATGCTGGTGATGGAACAACAACTGCAACAATTTTGGCACAGGCAATCGTAAATGAAGGTCTGAAGAATGTGACAGCTGGTGCTAATCCTATGGATTTGAAACGTGGTATTGACAAGGCTGTGAAAGCTGTTGTTGATTATATCAAGCAGAATGCTGAAAAGGTGGACAACAACTACGACAAGATTGAACAGGTGGCTACCGTTTCTGCAAACAACGACCCTGAGATTGGTAAGCTCCTTGCTGAGGCTTTCCGTAAGGTTTCTAAGGATGGTGTCATCACTATTGAGGAAAGTAAAAGCCGCGACACTCATATCGGTGTGGTAGAGGGAATGCAGTTTGATCGTGGCTATCTGTCAGGATATTTCATGACTGATGCCGACAAGATGGAATGTGTGATGGATCATCCACGCATCCTTATCTATGACAAGAAAATCAGCAACCTCAAGGATCTGATGCCCGTGCTGCAGCCTGCTGCCGAGAACGGAATGCCGTTGCTGATTATTGCTGAGGATGTTGATTCTGAGGCATTGACTACATTGGTAGTAAACCGTTTGCGTGCAGGTTTGAAGGTTTGCGCTGTGAAGGCTCCTGGCTTTGGCGATCGTCGCAAGGCTATGCTTGAGGATATCGCTGTACTGACTGGAGGTCTGGTTATCTCTGAGGAAAAGGGCTTGAAGTTGGAGCAGGCAACGCTTGATATGCTCGGAACTTGCGACAAGGTGGTTGTTTCCAAGGACAATACTACCATCGTAAACGGTGCCGGACAGAAAGAAGCTATTGCTGACCGTGTAGCTCAGATTAAGAATGAGATTTCGAACACCACTTCATCTTATGATAAGGAGAAGCTGCAGGAGCGTCTGGCTAAGTTGGCTGGTGGTGTAGCTGTACTCTATGTCGGTGCTAACAGTGAAGTAGAGATGAAGGAGAAGAAGGATCGTGTTGACGATGCTCTTTGTGCTACTCGTGCCGCAATTGAAGAAGGTGTAGTTGCTGGTGGTGGCGTCACTTATGTTCGTGCTCTTGACAGCCTGAAGGCCCTGAAGGGTGACAATGCTGATGAGCAGACAGGTATCAACATTGTAGAGCGTGCCATTGAGGAGCCTCTCCGTCAGATTGTGATTAACGCAGGTGGCGAAGGTGCTGTTGTCGTACAGAAAGTTCGCGAGGGTGAAGGTGACTTTGGTTACAATGCCCGTCTCGATAAGTACGAGGACCTTCGTGAGGCTGGTGTGATTGATCCTGCAAAGGTTGCTCGCGTAGCTTTGGAGAATGCTGCTAGTATTGCAGGAATGTTCCTCACAACGGAATGCCTTATTGTTGACAAACCGGAAGAGAAACCTGCCATGCCAATGGGTGGAGCTCCAGGAATGGGCGGTATGATGTAAATCGCATAAAAATTGATATTTAAATTTCAATTTTGCAATGTCTAGTTGACAAAATGATGGCCGGCAAGCAAATTGTCGGCCATTATTATGCTATTTTCTCTTATTTTGAGCAAAAAAGTGCAAAAAGATTTGTAAGAATACACAAAACTTTCTAACTTTGCAGCAGAATCTCGAAAGATAATATCGGGAAGTCCCGAATAAAGATATTTTTTTGATTTGTTTTAGTAGATTAGTTTTTAAGTAGTTTGTTTTTTGAAAATCGGGCGCTGTGACAGCATCCGATTTTTTTTGTGTCCTTTTTTCCTTCATTCTTCGTTCTTTTTTATTACCTTTGCAGCATACTTTTCAATATGATGACAGAACAGTATATTTCGAGTGTTCAAAATCCGAAGGTAAAACATTTGGTTGCCCTTCAGCAGAAGTCAGCTGAACGCCGCAAGGCTGGACTTTTTGTTGTGGAAGGCTGCCGTGAACTTCAGCATTGTCTGGATGCCGGATTTGAGGTGGATAGCATTTTTTATTGTCCATCTATTATGCAAGAGCGTGGCGACCAACTTCCTGACACTTATGCTGGTGCCGCCTGTTGTTTTGAAGTTTCAAAGACCGTATATGAAAAAATAGCCTATCGCGGTGGTACTGAGGGGCTGACGGCTATCGTACGTTCCTGTTTCCTGAAGTTGACGGATCTTGTACTTTCTGAGCATCCGCTCATTGTTGTGCTTGAACGGGTGGAGAAACCAGGAAATCTGGGTGCTGTCCTTCGTAGCGCTGATGCTGCTGGTGCTGATGCCGTTGTTATTTGTGATCCCCTGACTGATCTTTTCAATCCTAATCTTATTCGCAGTTCTATTGGAGCCATTTTCAGTGTGCCCTGTGTAGCTTGCAGTTCTGAGGAATGTATTACTTTCCTGAAGGAGAAGGGTATCTGTATCCTAACGGCTCAGTTACAGGATTCTCATCTTTATTATGACACGGATATGCGCCAGGGTACAGCAATCGTGATGGGTACGGAATCCACCGGACTTACTGACATATGGCGTCGTGCTGCCGATGCCCATATCCGTATACCGATGTTAGGGCATCTTGATTCATTGAATGTTTCGGTAAGTGCTGCGATTCTGCTTTTCGAAGCCGTTCGTCAGCGAGAATGTAGAGTGTAGAGAATTATGCAACAGCTTGTTGAATTATATAAAAGATGGAGTGGGGAAGCTCCTTTGAATGTAGAGAAACTTCCCGGTGCCGGCAGTAACCGTGAATATTATCGTATGTTCGGCTCTGATGGTAAAAGTGTGGTTGGTGTTATCGGTACCAGCCGTGACGAGAACCATGCCTTTATTTATCTGTCACGTCATTTCTATCAGCAGCAGTTGCCTGTTCCACGAGTGCTGGCAGCTAGTGAGGATGAGTTGCGCTATTTGCAGGACGATTTGGGTAGCGTGTCTCTTTTTGATGCCATTCGTGGAGGTCGCGAGGCAGGTGGGCGCTATAACCAATATGAAAAGGAACTGCTTAAGCGTACAATTCGTCAGCTTGCGAATATTCAGATGAGTGGTGCCCACGGACTTGATTGGAAGAATTGTTATCCGCAGCCTGTTTTTGATCAGGACAGTGTGCTTTTCGATCTCAATTATTTCAAGTATTGTTTTCTGAAACCTACCGACCTTGATTTCCATGAACTGAAGCTTGAAGCTAATTTCCGTATGTTGGCAAAAGATCTTACGGCCGAGGATTGTGACGGTTTTCTTTATCGTGACTTTCAGGCTCGCAATGTGATGCTGGTCAAGGATAAAAAAGACGGGAATGGTGATGCTGAGCTTATACCATATTTTATTGATTTCCAAGGGGGTAGACGTGGACCTTTCTACTATGACTTAGCTTCTTTCCTTTGGCAGGCTTCCGCCAAATATCCACATAAATTGAGGCGCGATCTGGTAATGGAATACTATCAGTCGCTGAAGCAATATATTGAGGTCCCTTCTACCCGTCACTTCGTGGAGCGTCTGGCCTTGTACGTGCTTTTCCGCACTTTACAGGTTCTTGGCGCCTATGGCTTCCGTGGCTATTTTGAACGTAAAAAACATTTCATTGATTCCATACCGCCAGCCATGCAGAATCTTCGTGAACTGCTTAAGGAAGGCGAGGGTGGCTTCGGTTATTCTCTTTCCCGTCAGTATCCTTATCTCGTGGATATGCTTCGTCGTCTTACGGAATTACCACAGTTTGCTCAGATTGAACAGCCTGCAGTAAGTCGTGCTGATGGCTATAAGACAGCAGGAAAGAACGTCTATAAGGCGCATCCGCAGGATGGTCCTGCAACTTACTCAAAATACGATGGGAAGGGTCCGTTGGTAGTACGCGTATTCAGCTTCTCCTATCGTCAGGGAATTCCCGAAGATGAGAGCGGCAATGGAGGTGGTTATGTGTTCGATTGCCGAAGTACCCACAACCCTGGTCGTTACGAACCTTACAAAAAACTAACAGGTTTGGATGAGCCGGTAATCCGCTTTCTGGAGGATGATGGTGAGATTCTCACCTTCCTCGAGAGTGTCTATCGGTTAGCGGATGCCCATGTGCGTCGCTATATTCAGCGTGGTTTCACTTCGTTGATGTTCTCCTTCGGTTGTACGGGTGGACAGCATCGCAGCGTCTATAGCGCGCAGCATTTGGCTGAGCACATTAATCGCAAGTTCGGCATTGAAGTCCGCATCTGCCATCGGGAACAGGGAATCACGCAGACCCTCTTGCCAAAGTAAGGCACTTTTTTCTTTTTTTATTTTGTATTGTGCTCATTTTATAGTACCTTTGTGCGCTATGAAACAAGCAATGATTTTCGCCGCAGGTCTGGGCACTCGCCTGAAGCCACTTACCGATACGATGCCTAAAGCGTTGGTAAGGGTGGGGGGACAGCCGCTGCTCTGGCATGTAGTGACGAAACTCAAGGATGCCGGTTTCGAACGAATTGTTGTCAACGTGCATCATTTCGCCGATCAAATCATCGGTTATCTTGCAGCCAATCAGAATTTTGGACTTGATATCCATGTGAGTGATGAGCGAAACGGGCTTCTCGAAACGGGTGGCGGCATTAAGAAAGCGAAGGCCCTTTTTACTACAGAAATTCCCATTCTTATTCATAATGTCGATATCCTCAGCAATGTGGATCTTGCCGCTTTTTATGAGCAGACGCAAGACAAAGATGCCACTTTGCTGGTTAGTCCCCGCCATACCAAACGCTATCTTCTTTTCGATGACAGCATGCGATTGCAAGGTTGGACAAACATCGAGACTGGCGAGCTCAAAGGCCCCATCGCCGATAATAAGACGGCGGTAGATCACTCTTCACTTAAGAAATTCGCTTTCAGCGGCATCCATGTTTTCCATCCTGCTTTGTTTGAACCCATGAAGGAAGAGCCCGACCGTTTTCCCATTATGGATTTTTATCTGAAGAATGCGTCTTCGTACGTCATTAGTGGTTATCTGAAAGAAGACTTGCGACTGATGGACGTGGGCAAAATCGATACACTTGATCAAGCTGAACAGTTTCTGCAGGAAATCAAAAATAAATAAAATATGTGCACAGAGACACAGAGATACAGAGAAAATTATAATAATCCAATGCAGAGAATCATTCAATCTTTGTGTCTCTGTGTATAATATATAATCTTGAAATTTGAAATTTAAATATAGTATGCAACAGAAAATTATCATTCTCGACTTTGGTTCACAGACCACGCAACTCATTGGACGCCGTGTTCGAGAACTCGATACGTTCTGCGAGATTCTGCCTTACAACAAATACCCTGAGGACGACTCTGATGTCATTGGCGTCATCCTTAGTGGCTCGCCTTATAGTGTTCATGATCCGGAGGCTTTCAAGGTGGACCTCAGTCGTTTCATGGGCCGTCTGCCTGTATTGGGTATCTGCTATGGGGCACAGTTCATCAGCTATACCCTTGGTGGAAAGGTGGAGAAAGTTGGCAGCCGTGAGTACGGCCGTGCTAATCTTGAGACCGTAGATACTTCCAATTCTCTTTTCAAAGGTTTCGAGCAGCATTCCCAGGTGTGGATGAGTCATGGTGACACCATCACCGCCATCCCCAATGATTTCCATTGTATTGGTTCTACCGCTGATGTGAAGTACGCCGCTTTTAGCAATTATTCCTTCTCTATGGAGGAAGCTCAGGGGGCTCCCGTTTTCGCCGTACAGTTCCATCCTGAGGTTTTCCATTCGGTTCAGGGAACGCTTTTGCTGAAGAACTTTGTGGTTGACATCTGCGGCAGCCTTCAGGACTGGAGTGCGGCTTCCTTCGTGGAGACCACAGTGGCAGAATTGAAGGCTCAGATAGGTAACGACCGTGTCATTCTCGGCCTTTCCGGTGGTGTGGATAGTTCTGTGGCTGCTGTTTTGCTCAACAAAGCCATTGGCAGCAACCTCACTTGTATTTTCGTAGATCACGGCATGCTTCGTAAAAATGAGTTCACCCAGGTGATGGAAGATTATAAGGTGCTGGGACTCAATGTGATTGGTGTGGATGCCTCAGAGAAGTTCTTTGCAGATCTAGCTGGCGTTACAGATCCCGAACAGAAGCGTAAAATCATAGGCCGTGACTTCGTGGAAGTCTTCAATGCCGAGGCCAAGAAGATAACTGACGCCAAGTGGCTGGCACAGGGCACCATCTATCCCGACCGCATCGAGTCGCTCAACATCACGGGCAAGGTCATCAAGAGCCACCACAACGTGGGCGGACTTCCCAAGGAGATGAATCTCCAGCTTTGTGAGCCTCTGAAATGGTTGTTTAAGGATGAGGTGCGTAGAGTGGGGCGTCAGTTAGGAATGCCCGAACATCTCATCACCCGTCATCCGTTCCCTGGCCCCGGACTTGCTGTCCGTATTCTGGGCGACATCACTCCTGAGAAGGTTCGTATTCTTCAGGATGCTGATGATATCTATATCCGCGGACTCCGCAACTATAAGGTGAAACTCTCTGGCGAAGAAGCCCGTAAGGTCCTTGCTGCTGGCGTTCCCGCTGCTATGACTGACGGCGAGATTGAAGTCTCCCTCTACGATCAGATATGGCAGGCAGGTGTTATTCTCCTGAGTGCCGTGCGTTCCGTCGGTGTCATGGGCGATGAGCGTACCTATGAGCATCCCGTTGCCCTCCGTGCCGTTACCAGCACCGATGCTATGACTGCCGACTGGGCTCATCTGCCCTACGATTTCATGGCAAAGGTCTCCAATGAGATCATTAATAAGGTGAGGGGCGTCAACCGCGTCTGCTACGACATCTCCTCCAAGCCCCCCTCGACTATCGAGTGGGAGTAGTCATTAAAACTTTAAAACCTCAAACCCTTAATTATATAATTATATGACTACAGGAAACGTACGTCCGGCCTCTATGGAGCGCATCACCACTCCTGCTCTGGCCCAGAAATTTATTGAAGAACAGATTAGCGAACTTCGTGCCCAGATTGGCGACAAGAAGGTGCTGCTGGCCCTCTCCGGCGGTGTTGACTCATCGGTGGTGGCAGCCCTCCTCATCAAGGCCGTTGGCAAGCAACTGGTGTCTGTTCATGTGAATCACGGTTTGTTGCGCAAAGGCGAACCCGAACAGGTGGTACGTGTCTTCCGCGATGAGCTGGATGCTAATTTGGTGTATGTTGATGCCACCGATCGGTTCCTCAACAAACTGGCAGGTGTCTCCGACCCTGAGCAGAAGCGCAAGATTATCGGTGCCGAGTTTATCCGTGTGTTCGAGGAAGAGGCCCGTAAACAGGAAGGCATCAGTTTCCTCGCACAGGGAACCATCTATCCTGACATCGTAGAGTCGGGTCCCGTCAAGTCTCACCATAATGTAGGCGGTCTGCCAGAAGACCTGAATTTCGAACTGGTGGAGCCCATCAAACTGCTCTTCAAGGATGAAGTGCGTGTGGTCGGCAAGGAACTCGGACTTCCCGATAACATGGTGTTCCGTCAGCCTTTCCCTGGTCCAGGTCTCGGTGTCCGTTGCACAGGTGCCATCACCCGCGATCGTCTGGAGGCTCTGCGTGAGTCTGATGCCATCCTGCGCGAAGAGTTTGCCAAGAACGGTTTGGAGGGCAAGGTATGGCAGTACTTTACCATTGTGCCCGATTACAAGTCAACGGGTGTCAAGGACAACAAGCGCAGTTGGGACTGGCCTGTCATCATCCGTGCCGTCAACACCCGTGATGCCATGACCGCCACCATCGAGGAGATTCCCTATTCGCTCCTGCACCACATCACACAGCGCATCATCACCGAAGTTCCAGGCGTGAACCGTGTGCTCTACGACCTCACTCCGAAACCCACGGGTACCATCGAGTGGGAGTAATCATTTAAGGTTTTTAAGGTTGTGAGGTTATGAGGTAAATTTCGATTCCGTGGAAACCGTTCAGGAATACCGGAACATCGCATAGCAACAACTTTCTTTCATGATTTCCGACCACTATCCCCTCTGGGTGAATTTCAAGCTATAAAAGAGTAAGCCCCATTCCCTATAAAAGGAGTGGGGCTTTTTCGTGGAAAAATAAAGTGCTAGTTTGTTTTGTTTAGGGTTGGAATCCATCGCGCTCACCAGCTACATAAGCCTTGCCATCCTCGCAGAGATACACACGGAGGTCACCGAAGAAACCCGTCTCCTGAAGAAGTTTCAGGTCAACCTCGGCAGAGCGGCGCTGGTCGTAAGTCTTTGCCTCATTAAGGCTGTTCTTGAACTCAAGTTGCTTTTTGTTGTTGTCGAAAACGGAGATCCACTCGTTCTTCTCACGGTCTCCAATCACGAATGTCTTTGCCATTGTTCTTTCAGTTTTTAATTTTGAGTTTATAAGATTATTATTTTCGATTGCAAAGTTAAGACGTTTTTCAATAAGTTGTACTCCAAAAATGAGAAAAATGAACGTTAACGTTTGCAAGAATGTTTGGAAATGTGGAAAATTATACCTACTTTTGCGCAAATAATCCATCAGAATTAATATCTTAAAACTTAAAGACTATGTTTAGTGATCCCAAAGAGTGCCTTTATTGCACGAACAATCAGACGCAGAAGGACTTGATGATTCAGTTTGCCGAACTGCGTGTTTCACGTGCGTTCCTGTTTAAGGAGCAGACTTACCGTGGCCGTTGCCTGGTGGCTTACAACGGACATGTGAACGACTTGAACGAACTCTCCGACGAGGAGCGCAATGCCTTTATGGCCGATGTGGCTCAGGTGACGCGTGCGATGCAGAAGGCTTTCAATCCGGAGAAGATCAATTATGGAGCCTATAGCGACAAGCTGTCGCACCTGCATTTCCATCTGGCTCCGAAATATGTGGATGGTCCTGACTATGGCGGCACGTTCCAGATGAATCCGGGTAAGGTGTATCTCTCTGACGAGGAGTATCAGGAGATGATAGCGCAGATCAAGGCTGTGCTTTGAAAGTTAAGAATTTAGAGTTTAGAATTTAGAGTTGTTGTGCTTGCACAATTAAGAATTAAGAGTTAGGAATTTAACAAAAATCTACGCAAATTTCACAAAAATTGCGTGTATGATTTATGGCAGATTTTTGAAGATTTTTGTCTTTTAATTGAAAGATTGAAGTATTTTATGAAGGGTAAGATTGTATTAACTGCATTGGCGGCGGTGCTCTTGCTGGGCAGTTGTGCCACGAAGCAAAGTGCCATCAGTCAGTTGGAGCGTTATTCTTATGAACTGCGCGACAATGCCCAGTATTATTCAGTGAGAGACTGGCAGAATGCGGTGGACGACTTCAAGACCATCCGTAAGCGTATAGCTAAGCACGAGCAGGACTATACGCCTCAGGAGAAGCGGTATATAGGCGAGCTGGAAGGCCAATGCGCCAAGTATATGGCTCAGGGAGCCAAGCAGCGGCTGGTGAACGGCGTGCGCAACATTGCCGGCGAACTGAATGGTATCATCGAAGGTATCCGTGGCGGATGGCCGTTCTGAAATCAAGAGCTGTCATGCGTAGGTTGATGTTGGTGCTGATGCTCATGCTGAGCGTCGGCATGATGGCTGATGAGCCTGACGGAGAACGGCTGAAGGTAGGACTGGTGCTGGGAGGAGGCGGAGCCAAGGGGGCAGCCGAGATTGGCGCGTTGAAGGTGATAGAGGAGGTGGGCATTCCCATCGACTATATTGCGGGCACGAGTATCGGCAGCATCGTGGGTGGACTGTATGCGATGGGCACGGGTTCGCACCAGTTGGATTCGCTCTTTGTGAATCAGGACTGGGTGGGGCTGTTTACGAACAACGTGCGCGATTTCCTCTTCCGCGTTACCCGCCAGAAGCATTTCGACGAGCTCGAAATCCCCTTCCGTTGTGTGGCCGCAGATATCAACAACAACGAGGAAGTAGTTATGAGCCAGGGGCTCGTGTGCGATGCCATGAGGGCCAGCATGTCGATTCCCGGCGTTTTCAAACCTGTTATTCAAGACGGGCGGATGCTGATGGACGGCGGACTGCTCAACAATCTGCCCGTAGATGTAGTAAAGGCGATGGGTGCCGACGTGGTGATAGCCATCGACTTGCAACAGAAGCAGCACAAGGACCGCGAATTCTCGCTGAAAAGCTTATTCGGAATAGACGGGCCGCTCAACTGGTTGGTGGAGCGGCCTGACTGGAAAAAATATAACGCCAACCGCAGGGCGGCTGACGTTTATATTCATCCGATGCTCGACGGCTATGGTGCGAGCGATTTCAACAAGACAGACATCCGGCAGATGATTACGCTCGGCTATGAGGCTGCGATGAATGCCCGTGACGAGCTGGTCGACCTGAAACGCCGCATCATGGCAGACGATTAGAGCATTCAGCCCACGATCTCGCGGGCACGTGCCAATGCGAGGTCGATGTGGTTACAGATATTTTCGCGTCCCAAGAGTTTTTCGAAGCCGTTCTTCATCAGGACGGCTTCCACTTTTTCGTTCACGCCCGAGAGTACAATCTGAATGTCTTCCTTCTGCGACATCAGGCAGAGGTTCTCCAGATTGTGGAGTCCCGTAGAGTCGATGAAAGGCACCTTACGCATGCGGATGATGCGCACCTTGGGGTGCTTGCCGAAGTGCGTCATCATTTCTTCGGCACGGTTGCCGGCACCAAAGAAGTAAGGACCGTTGATCTCATATACCTCCACGTGTTCGGGGATGGTCAGGTGCTCCAGGTTTCCGGCTTCCATATCGGCATCTTCGTTGAGGTCAATCTCGTTGTAGATGGCGCGCACGTCGCTGGTCTCACTCATGCGACGCATGAAGAGCAGGCAGGCGCAGATGATGCCCACCTCGATGGCGATGGTGAGGTCGAAGATGATGGTGAGCAGGAAGGTGAGCACGAGAACCGTGACGTCGCTCTTGGGATTCTTCAATATGGCCAAGAACGAGCGCCAGCCGCTCATGCCGTAGCTCACGACAACGAGCACGCCAGCCAGGCAGGCCATGGGGATATATTGTGCCAACGGCATGAGAAACAGGAAGATGAGCAGCAGCACCACGGCGTGGACAATGCCCGCGATGGGCGTGCGTCCGCCGTTGTTGATGTTGGTCATGGTGCGGGCAATAGCTCCCGTGGCGGGAATGCCGCCGAAGATGGGAGACGCGATGTTGGCCAGTCCCTGACCGATGAGCTCGGTGTTGGAGTTGTGGTGGTCACCAATCACACCGTCGGCCACGGTTGCTGAGAGCAGACTCTCGATAGCGCCCAGGATGGCGATGGTCATGGCCGGTCCCGCCAGCCCCTTGATGGTGTCCCAAGTCAGTTCGGGGACGGTGGCTCCGGGCAGTTGCGAGGAGATGCTGAAGCGGTCGCCGATGGTCTCAATGGTGCTGATGCCTGCATAGTTCTTGAGCAGCAGGGCCACGATAGTGACCACGATGATGGCCACGAGCGATCCTGGAATCTTCTTGTTCACACGAGGCATCAGCGTGATGATAAGGATGCTGAGCAGTCCCATCAGCGTGCTCCAGAGGTCGATGTTCGAGATGTTGCGGCCGTAGGCAATCCATTTCTCGATGAAATCGGCGGGATTCTCGTCCATCGTCATGCCCATCAGGTCCTTGATTTGCGTGGTGAAGATGGTGATGGCAATACCGCTGGTGAAACCCACGACGATGGGGTAGGGAATATATTTGATGATGGTGCCCAGCCGCAGGACGCCCAATAGAATAAGGAACACGCCCGCCATGAGTGTGGCGATGGTGAGTCCTTGCATGCCATACTGCTGGATGATGCCATAGACGATAATGATGAATGCGCCCGTGGGGCCGCCTATCTGTACCTTTGACCCTCCGAAGGCGGAAATCATGAAACCCGCCACGATGGCCGTGATGATGCCTTTCTCGGGCGAAACACCCGAGGCAATACCGAAGGCAATGGCCAGCGGCAGCGCCACGATGCCCACGATGATGCCCGCCATAAGGTCGGCCATGTACGTCTTGCGGTCGTAATTCCGGATGGCCGAAGCCATTTTCGGCTTGAAATCTAATGTATTCATTGTGTGATTCTTACTGTTATCCTTTTTACCTTGAAAAATAGGGTGCAAAGGTAACACTAATACTACAAAAAAAGAAACAGTCGGAACGTTTTTTCCCCGTTCCGACTGTTTTTCTTAATATAGATTAATTGTTATTTCATGATAACCTTTCTACCGTTGCGGATGATGATACCCTTGGCCTTCGTTACTTTCTGGCCTAAAAGGTTGTAGTCTGTACCGGTAGCAGATGTCTTACTTTCGCTTATTTCACTGATGTCAGAAGTTTCGCTGACGGAGAATTCTGTGGTCTTAAGCACATTTCCGGCTGTGAAGAGCGGGAAGGCTTCGGTGGTAAGTTCCACATGGACTTTGTCAGCCTGTGGTGTGAGGAAAGTAATTTTTCCGTCGGCAATGCTGTAGTCCGTGCCTTCTTCCAGATTGTTTTCTCCTGCCTTCAGGGTGAATGTCGTGGGGACAGCCTCTGTGAGGATACCCGTGGAGGTGACTTGTGCAGACAGGTCGAGCGTATTGTTGGAATCGTTGTAGATGTCTTCTACCTCGATGTCAGCCTGAGGCGCATAGGTGAACTTTTTGATCTTGCTGGTGGTGTTCAAGCCTTCAGGCTTAGTGGGCAGTGAGGCCAGTGTCAGTTTGTTGTTCTCCAGTTTGCATGACTTGGTACAGTTTGTCAGAGAGATACTTTCCAGCAGGTTGTCGTTTGCCTGGAAGTTTCCGCAACTGACGGGTATGCTGAGGGAAGTGAGTTGGTTGTTGTTCACGTACAGTGTGTTGAGTGTCTTTGCCTGACTTGAGAAGTCGAGTGCAGTAATCTCGTTTTTCTGTACGTCGATATAGTTCGTGTTTACTTTGGAGAGGTCCACTTCCTTGAGTTTGTTGTTGGCCAGGTTGAGGGTACCCGAGATGGCCTCACCGTTGAACTTAATCTCTGTGAGTGCATTGTTATCGGCAATAATCTGTTCTACCTTGGTATTGGCAGTGAGATCGAGTTTGCTGAGTTGGTTGCCTGAGACTTTCACTTCCGTGAGTTCTGGATTGTTGGCCACGTTGAGCTCTTCCAACTGGTTGTTGAGTATGCTTAGGCTCTTTAACTTGGCATTCTTGCTTAGGTCGATGGTGTTGATGGCATTGTTGTTGAGGGTAACGGAAGTAAGTTCTGTCAAGGCTGTCAGGTCGATGGCATTCAGGTTCGCACCCGTCACGCTGAGCGTGTTAATCTTTGTCACCTTGCTGAGGTCGGTGCTCTCAAGGGCATCGCCGCCATAAGTGGAGAAGTAATAGAGATTGTCGGCATTGCCATAAAGGGTGATGTTGCCTTTCCGGTAGGAGTACCCTTGAACGTGGTCATCTTATACGTGGTAGGGTAGGAGAAGATGGAGTCGGTCTTCACGAGATTTCCGTCGCCCATATCGAAATAGAAGCGGTCGTATTCTTCGTAGCCGGCCAGTCCGAAGGAGCGCTCTGCTGCGGCAGCGGTGCTCTTGAGCGTCAGGATGGGCTGGAGGGTGGTGTTTACGGAGAAAGGAAGCGATTCTATAAAGGCATTAGCGTCGGCTAATTTTGGGAATGCGGGATTCTGCATCTTGAGAATTACCTTTTCTTCTTGTGGCTTGGTGAATGTGAAGATGTTGTCTTTGCATTCAAAGTCGGTTCCTTCAACGAGTTCTGTGCCTGAGGCGGTGACAAACGTGAAGGTGGTGTTCTGGGCTTCGGTCCCTTCGCCTATAGCGGTGGCTTCAGGAGTAAGGTCGAAGGCGGTCTTCACGGTTTTGCCGTCGAGTTCAAAAAGTGCGTCGGAGAGAGCCACCGGATACTGTGGTACGTAAGTGAACTTCTTGATTTTGCTGGTAGTGTTCAGACTCTCAGGCTTCTGGGGAAGAGTGGCAATGGTGAGATAGTTGTTCTCCAATTTGCAACTGGCCGTAGCATCAACGATGGTGACTCTCTTGAGCTTGTTGTTGGTAGCATTAAAGTTTTTTACTTTTACCGGAACATCAAGTTCAGTAAGCTGGTTGTTAAAGACATTCAGGTCGCTGCCTTCCTTGAGCTTGGAAAGATCGAGCGTGGCAAGTTGGTTGCCGCTGATGTATAAGTTCTTGACATTGGTGAAACTTGCGGTGGAGAAACTGGTCAGTTCATTGTCCTGCAGGTTCATGAAGGAAATGTCGAGGCCGGGGGCAAACGTGGGGCCTGTGCCATAGAGCTTGTTGCCGTCCAAATACACCTGACTGAGCACCGTGTTCTTAGAGAGGTCGATGGATGTCAGTTTGTGATTCTGCAGCTGCAATGATTCAAGCAGCGTGACGATAAGACACTATTGCTGCGTTCCTATGTCCAGACGCATCATGCTGATGACAGGGACAATATTGCGATAGCTTTGCGTAAGAGTGCCATTGACCCCATCATTGCTTCATTGAAAATCATTGGACGTCCCAAGAAAGGAAAGACACAACTTGTGGACGTTACGATGCTTTTCAAAAAAGACAATGGGGTGTTTGGCATTTCATCGGCAGAACGTAAGAATATAAAGGTTGGTGCCCTCGACGATACCCGTACGTTTATCGATACCATTAAGACCTATCCCATCAATGTGGAGGTGGTGACGACTCGTACTTATAATGCAGAGCCTGGTATTACCAATGCTTCGAAAATGGGGGCTATGACCATCGGCATGAATACTTCGATTGTGTTACTGCCGAAGGAGCCTATGCAACCCCGCTACTTTGATGAGCGTGTGGGCTATTTTGCAGACCGCATTGTGAATTTCTCGGATGAGAAGCAGGGAACAGAAAGAGAAATGATTGTTTCGCGTTACCGACTTGAACCCAAAAACCTGAAGGCTTATCAGGAAGGAAAACTGGTGGAGCCCAAGAAACAAATCGTTTACTATATTGACCCAGCTACACCAAAGAAATGGATACCTTATTTAATACAGGGTGTAAATGACTGGAATATCGCTTTTGAGGCTGCAGGTTTTAAAAATGCCATCGTGGCGAAGGAATGGCCTGGCAATAAGGATATGAGTCTGGAGGATGCCCGTTATTGCGTGCTGCGCTATTTACCTTCGGATAAACAGAATGCCTATGGTCCGCGTGTGGTGGATCCCCGTTCGGGAGAAATCATAGAGAGTCATATCTGCTGGTATCACGACGTGATGAAGCTGGTGAAAAGTTGGTATATGATTCAGTGTGGTCCTCTTGACAAACGGGCACAGACGATGGACTTTGACGATGAACTGATGGGACAGCTTATCCGTTTTGTCTCTTCTCATGAAGTAGGTCATACTTTAGGACTCCGTCATAATATGATTTCAAGCAGTTTCACACCAGTGGAAAAACTCCGCGACAAGAAATGGGTGGAGGCTCATGGCCATACCTATTCTATAATGGACTATGCCAGATTCAATTACGTGGCACAGCCTGAAGACGGTATTTCAGAGAAAGGACTCTTCCCAAGGATTAATGACTATGACAAATGGGCTATCAAATGGGGATATCAGTATCTTCCGGAATATGAAGATCCGTTGAAAGAAAAGGAAGCTCTGCGTAAACAGGTCACTCAGGTTCTATCGGAGAAACCTTATCTGGCAGCTTCCATTGACGAGGGTAAGGGTACTGATCCCCGTAGTCAGACTGAGAGTGTTGGCGATAATAATATGAAAGCCAGCGATTATGGTATCAAGAACTTGAAGCGTGTGATGAAGAATCTTGAGAAATGGACAGCACAGCCTGATGGCCAATATGATGATTTGTCGGATATTTACAAAGGTACGCTTTCACAGTTTCAGCGTTATTGTGGTCATGTGCAGAAGAATATTCGGGGAAGGTATAGAAACACTGTACCTGGGATGAAACCCTATGATTATGTTCCTAAGAATCTCCAACAAGAAGCCGTTCAGTGGATGGGACGTCATGTTTTAGAAGCACCTTTATGGTTATATCCACAGTCTATTGTTGATAAGGTTGGAATTGATCCTGAAGAAGATATTTTGAAGCGGTCACAATCCGTGCTTGCTTTTCTTTTGGCATCAGGCATGTTCGTAAATCAATATAAAGACGGTGTATATCCAATTAACGAGTACCTTGATGATGTTTTTGCACAAGTGTGGAAGCCTCTCAACCAGCAGGTAGAGAAACGCAATGTGTACCGAAGACAGTTAGAACGACTCTATGTCAGTTTTATAAATAACTCGCTCAATCCAAAACCCGTAGCTGCTACAACTCCTCGTCCATCTACTGCGCCAGCTCCGACGATATCTGCGGTTCCAAATGATTTGAAGATGATTAACAGCGATGCCATCCTTTATCTTCTCCAGCACCTCACAAAGGTGGAGAATTACATTAAGCAACAGTTAAATGCTTCACCCAAAGGTTCGGTAAATGCTATGCATTACGAAGACTTACTACTGAGAATCAAAAAGCTCAGGGATGAGCATGAAGGTAAAATCATAAAATAATAACGAAAAGCGGGTGTGTCATGAAGGCACACCCGCTTGGTATTTCTAAAAAAGGATAAGAATTACTTGTTCTTCAGAATGTCGCGAATCTCGCCGAGCAGTTCTTCCTGTGTAGGTCCTGCAGGAGCCTCGGGAGCTGGTTCTTCCTTCTTCTTCAGGCTGTTCATTGCCTTAATCATGCAGAAAATACAGAAGGCGATGATCAGGAAATCGATGACGTTCTGGATAAATGTACCGTATTTCAGAACGGCAGCGGTCTCTCCCTCGCCAATCTTCAGTGCGAGACTTGTGAAATCCACATTGCCAGTTAACATACCAATAGCAGGCATAAGCACATCATCTACGAGAGATGAAACAATTTTGCCAAAGGCACCGCCAATGATTACACCGACAGCCATGTCCATCACATTGCCCTTCATGGCAAATTCTTTAAATTCTTTAATAAATCCCATAGTTTTAAAATTTAATTGTTAATATAATGTGAACTTTCCTATATTCTCCTGTTTTGTAATCTTCAGCTAGCAATCTTGAATTGTGGTCAAGTTTTTTAATTTTAGAACCCCGTTCTTAAATACTTTTTAATATAATTAAGAATGAATTCGGGTACAAATATAGAAAAAATATTGTAACTTTGCATCCGAATAAAGAAAAAAATGCTTAGAAAGGGCTATTTTTTTACTAAATGATAGAGAACAGCTCTCTTAGCAGGCAAAAAGGTATGTAATTGAGGATTTTTATTTTAACCGTTTAATAAATAAAAGAAAAAATGACAAATGTTGCTATTAACGGCTTTGGCCGTATCGGTCGCCTCGCATTCCGTCAGATGTTCGAGGCTGAAGGTTATGAAGTAGTCGCCATCAACGACTTGACAAGCCCCAAGATGCTTGCTCATCTGCTGAAGTATGACACCGCACAGGGTGGCTTCGCTGGTAAGTATGGTGAGGGTAAGCACACTGTTTCTTACAAGGATGCTGAGCTTGCTGAAGATGGTAAGACTGTGGTTACTCCCGGTTCTATCACTGTTGATGGTAAGGAAATCACTATCTATGCTAAGCCAAACGCTGCTGAACTCCCCTGGGGTGAGCTGAACGTTGACGTAGTTCTCGAGTGCACAGGTTTCTATACTTCTAAGGCTAAGTCTGAAGCTCATATCAAGGCTGGTGCAAAGAAGGTGGTTATCTCTGCTCCTGCAGGCAATGACCTTCCCACCATCGTTTTCAACACTAACCACAAAACTCTGACTCCTGCTGATACTATCATCTCAGCTGCATCTTGCACCACAAACTGTCTGGCTCCTATGGCTGATGCTCTGAACAAGTTTGCTCCTATCTGCTCTGGTATCATGTCTACTATTCATGCTTACACTGGCGACCAGATGATTCTTGACGGTCCTCAGCGCAAGGGTGACCTCCGTCGTAGCCGTGCCGGCGCTCAGAACATCGTTCCTAACTCAACAGGTGCTGCCAAGGCTATCGGTCTGGTTATTCCTGAGCTGAACGGTAAGCTGATCGGTTCTGCACAGCGCGTTCCCACTCCTACAGGTTCTACCACTATCCTGATCGCTGTTGTGAAGGGTAAGGACATCACAAAGGAGGGTATCAACGCTGCCATGAAGGCTGCTGCTAACGAGAGCTTTGGTTACAACGAGGATCAGATCGTTTCTTCTGACATCATCGGTATGAAGTTCGGTTCTCTCTTCGATGCAACTCAGACCATGGTTTCTAAGATCGACGATGATACCTATCAGGTGCAGGTTGTTTCTTGGTATGACAATGAGAACTCTTACACTTCTCAGATGGTTCGCACCATTAAGTACCTCGCTGAGCTGAAATAAGATTAGCTATAAGTGAAGAAAAAAGGCCATTCAGTATTGCTGAGTGGCTTTTTTTTTGTATCTTTGGCGGCAGAAATGGAAAAAATGATCACGATACTTGGACCTACAGCTTCAGGGAAAACTGACCTTGCAGCACATTTGGCAGCAGAGATAGGCGGTGAAATCATCTCTGCCGATTCTCGGCAGGTCTATCGTGGCATGGACATAGGTACGGGCAAGGATCTGGCCGATTATACCGTGAATGGAATCCATGTGCCTTATCATCTGATTGATATATGTGAGCCAGGCACTAAATACAACCTTTTTGAATATCAGGAGGATTTCCGGAAAGCTTATCTTGATATAACGGGTAGGGGAGTGCCCGTTATTCTTTGCGGTGGAACGGGGCTCTATATTGAAGCTGTGCTAAAAGGCTATGCTTTGTCACCTGTGCCCCAAAATCCTCAACTGCGTGCCCGTCTTGAAGGGAAGTCATTGGAAGAACTGACCGTGATGTTGGAAGAGCTTAAACGCCAGACGGGCAGTAATATGCATAATCGGACAGATGTTGATTCTGCCCAGCGGGCGATTCGTGCTATTGAGATTGAGACTTATGAAAAAGAACGAATTGCGGAGCGCGGAGCCAGAAGGGAAATGTCGCCCGTAGATTCATTGGTGATTGGTGTTGATATTCCGAGGGAAGAAAGGCGAGCTAAAATCTCCCGTCGCTTAAAAGCCCGATTAGATGAAGGTATGGTTGATGAGATCCGGGCTTTGCTTAATCGTGGCATTCCTGCTGAGGATCTGATGTATTATGGTCTTGAGTACAAATATGTTACTGAATACGTCATCGGTAAGACTTCTTACGAGGAGATGTATCAGGGGCTTGAGATTGCCATCCATCAGTTTGCCAAACGCCAGATGACATGGTTCCGTGGAATGGAGCGAAGGGGGATTCCTATTCATTGGATAGATGCCTTAAAGCCGATGGAAGAAAAAGTGTTGGAAATAAAAAATATGCTATAGAGGATATGGAGGAAAACAGATGGGGCATACTTTATTGCCCGAAACACGGTTTTATCTCACCTAAGAAACGGTGGGAAAAGATAGAGAAATGCCTAAAGGAGAAAGGTATTCTTTATGACTTTGTTCAGAGTGAGAACTCCAGCAGTGTGGACCGTTTGGTCAATATGATGATCAATAACGGTTATAAGACGCTAGTAGTAGTGGGCGGTGACTCTGCGCTTAACGATGCCGTGAACTGTCTGATGCAGTCGGAGAAAGCTGTCAGGGAAGGAATCTCTCTTGGCGTGATACCCAATGGCGTTATGAATGATTTCGCCCGATATTGGGGATATCAAGAAGGCGAATTGGAGCAAACAATCGATTGGCTGAAGAAGGGACGCATTCGTGCAATCGACTTGGGTTGCATCCGTTACACGAATAAGAAAGGGGAGCGTTGTCACCGTTATTTCCTCAATTGCATTAACATCGGCCTGGTAGCCTCAATTATGAATCTGCGCCGTCAGACACGACGTGTCTTCGGCAGTCGTACACTTTCGTTTATTGCCTCTTTCATTCTTATGGTCTTCCAGCGCATGGAGTATAAAATGGATATAAAGATCAATACCGACCATATAAAACGAAAAGTAATGACTGTGTGTATAGGTAGCGCACGTGGTTATGGTCAGACTCCCAATGCCGTTCCTTATAATGGTATGTTGGATGTTTCTGTAGTCTATCATCCCGAGATGACTCAACTCTTCGAAGGTTTCTATCTCTTTCTGAAAGGCAAGTTTCTCAATCATCATAGTGTGCACCCTTATCGGACTACAGAGATAGAAGTGAATGAAGCGCAGAGGGCTCTTGTGGGAATTGATGGACGATTAATGAACACCCCGGAAGGCCCATTTAAAATTACCATAGAACAGGAAGTTATAAACTTCTTAATTCCAGACTGATAAAATAAAAAGGTTAGAGATATTCTCTAACCTTTTCTTGATATATCTTCCAGCTCTTCAATCTTAATCAGTTTAATCTTTCTTCCGTCAATTGCAAGCAATTTTTCATTGGCGAAAGAGGAGAGTGTACGGATGGCATTGCTTGTTGTCATGTTAGACATGTTGGCAAGATCTTCGCGACTCAGATAAATACTCAATGTGCAACCGTCCTCTTCCAGTCCATAACTGTCACGTAGGAAAAGCAATGCCTCAGCAAGGCGGCCTCGGATATGTTTCTGCGTGAGGTTGATAGTACGGTCATCCGACTGGCCAAGTTCAATGGCAAGATGACGGACAATGAAGTTTGTGACGTTGAAGTTGCGCTGCATGAGTTCCACAATGACAGTCATCGGCACAAAAGCCACTAATGAAGCTTCAAATGCCATGGCTGCTGTCTTGTAGTCTTCGCCTGCAAAAAAGGCCCGGTACCCGAAAATTCCAATTGGCTTGATGACTCGTACAATCTGGTTACGTCCACTTATACCATCCTTATAAATCTTCACTTTACCTTGGATGAGGAACATCATCTTACCAGGGCGATCAAGTTCGTTGTAAATGATTTCATTTTTGCGAAATTGCTCCACAGTAATATCCCGAGCAAGCATAGCTTGCTCTTCTTCATCAAGAGGTGACCAGTAGTCACATATCTTTTTGATGATTTCCTCCTTCTTCGAATCCTTTATTACAATCATTTCTATACCTTAATTCTACTGAGCATAGTATTCAAGCGGATGCAAAATTAATAAAAATACTTGAAATGAGTAAATATTTCGACATAAATTGTTTTGTAAAACATAATTTTTGCTGATTTCTCGAAAAATCTCAGCATTTATTTTGTTCTCACACAGAAAATGCTTATCTTTGAACCACTAATAATCTCTGAAAATTATAAACATATAAACCTTAATAGAGTAACTATGAGTTATCTGCGATTCGAAAAGGCTCTGATGACGAACCTGGAGGAAGCATTGCCGCGGGAGTTGTTGCGTACCAACCGCTCTGGCGCCTACTCATGTTCCACGATTGTTGACTGTAACACGCGCAAGTATCATGGATTGCTTGTCGTACCCGTTCCTGAACTGGATGACGAGAATCACGTGCTGCTTTCTTCGCTTGATGTGACGGTCATCCAACACGGAGCAGAGTTCAATCTTGGCCTCCACAAGTATCAGGGCAACAATTTCAGCCCTAAAGGTCACAAGTACATCCGAGAGTTTGACTGTGACAAAGTTCCAACCACCCTCTATCGTGTGGGTGGTGTAATCCTCAAAAAAGAAGTGGTGTTCCAGCATTATGAGGACCGTATCCTCATCCGCTATACACTGGAAGATGCCCATTCGGCCACAACTCTCCGCTTCCGCCCGTTCCTGGCTTTCCGCAGTGTGCGTCAGTTTACGCATGAGAACGGAACGGCAAGTCGCGAGTATCATGAAGTGGACAATGGTATCAAGACCTGTATGTATGCTGGTTATCCTGATCTTTACATGCAGTTCTCGAAGAAGAATGAGTTCCATTTCGTTCCCGACTGGTATCGAGGTGTGGAGTATCCCAAGGAGCAGGAGCGTGGCTATGCATCCAATGAGGACCTTTATGTACCTGGCTACTTTGAGATGGATATCAAGAAAGGCGAGAGCATTGTCTTTGCCGCTTCTACAAGTGAGATTAAGACTGGCGGTCTGAAGGCACTGTTTACAAAGGAAGTGGAAGAGCGCAACCCTCGCGATAATTTCTTCCATTGCCTGGTTAATGCTGCTCACCAGTTCCACATGCGTGAAAAAAATGATGATCGTTTTTTGATTGCGGGCTATCCTTGGTTCAAGTGTCGTGCGCGCGATACATTTATTGCCCTGCCTGGTTTGACTCTCGCTATTGAGGAGCAGGATTACTTTGAAAAGGTGATGAAGACCGCTGAGCGCGAACTTCGCAATTTCATGAAGGGCAAGCCAGTGAAGGTTATCACCGAGATGGAAATGCCTGATGTTCCCCTGTGGGCTATTTGGGCTGTTCAGCAATACGCAAAGGAGGCTGGTGAAGAGAAGGCTATCAAGAAATACAGTAAACTTGTTACCGACATCGTGAAGTTTATTGAAGAAGGAAAGCATCCGAATATCACACTCGAAGAGAATGGACTCGTTCATATTGAAGGCCGTGATAAGGCAATGACGTGGATGAACTCTACGGCCAACGGCCGTCCTGTTGTTCCGCGTACTGGTTTCGTTGTTGAGATCAATGCTCTTTGGTATAATGCCGTTAAGTTCGCTTCCAAGCTGGCTAATTTCAATAAGGACGAGAAGGCTGTTGCCCATCTGGAAGAGATGGCCGCTAAGACCAAGGAATCGTTTGTGGCAACCTTCCTCAATGAATATGGCTATCTCTACGATTATGTAGATGGCAATATGATTGATTGGAGCGTTCGTCCGAATATGATTTTCGCTGTGGCTCTCGATTATTCTCCGTTGGCACAAGATCAGAAGAAGTCTGTTCTTGACATCTGCACACGTGAACTTCTTACGCCTAAGGGACTTCGTTCACTCTCTCCAAAGAGTGGCGGCTATAATCCGATGTACGTAGGACCACAGACCCAGCGCGATTATGCTTACCATCAGGGAACGGCTTGGCCATGGCTCGGCGGATTCTATATGGAGGCATGCCTTAAACTCTATAAGCGTACTCGTCTGAGCTTTGTAGAGCGTCAGATGGTGGGCTATGAGGACGAGATGATGTTCAACTGTCTGGGTACTATTCCTGAGATGTCCGACGGTAATCCTCCGTTCCGTGCTCGTGGCGGTATGTCTTTTGCCATGAATGTGGCTGAGATTCTTCGCACGCTGAATATGTTAGAGAAATATACTTATAACCGATAATTCTGGAGGACTGCTATATGAAAGTATTAATGTTTGGATGGGAGTATCCTCCTCATGTTTTTGGTGGTCTTGCTACTGCCAACTATGGTATTTCCGAAGGTCTGAAGGCTCAGGGCGACATTGAGATCGCACTTTGTCTGCCGCATCCTTTCGGAGATGAAGAGACGCATGCCGCCCGCATCATTGCCATGAATGCGGTGCCTATTGCATACCGTGACGTTGACTACGATTACGTGAAGAACCGCGTGGGCAACATCATGGACCCCGACTACTATTATAAACTGCGCGAGCATATCTATGCCGACTTCAACTATATGCACGTCAATGACTTGGGTGCTATGGAGTTTGCAGGCGGCTATCCCAGCAATTTGCATGATGAGATTAACAACTATTCGGTGATTGCCGGTGTGGTAGCCCGTACGGAAGAGTTTGATATCATCCATGCCCACGACTGGCTGACCTATCCTGCCGGAATCCATGCAAAGAATGTGAGCGGCAAGCCCCTCTGCATCCACGTGCATGCTACAGATTTCGACCGTTCACGCGGCAAGGTCAATCCTACTGTCTATGGTATTGAGAAGGACGGTATGGATAATGCCGACTGCATCATGTGCGTATCTGAACTGACCCGCCAGACGGTCATCAACCACTATCATCAGGATCCTCGCAAGTGCTTCACGGTTCATAACGCAGTGTATCCACTGAAGCAAGAATTGCAAGATATCCCGCGACCTGACCATACGGGCAAGGAGAAAGTGGTTACTTTCCTCGGACGTATCACCATGCAGAAAGGACCTGAGTATTTTGTTGAAGCTGCAAATATGGTTTATCACCGTACCCGCAACGTGCGCTTCTGCTTTGCCGGTAGTGGCGATATGATGGAGGCCATGATTAATCTGGCTGCAGAGCGTGGTATTGCAGACCGCTTCCATTTCCCAGGCTTCATGCGTGGCAAACAGGTTTATGAATGCCTAAAGGATTCCGATGTTTATGTGATGCCTTCTGTCTCTGAGCCCTTTGGTATTTCACCCTTGGAGGCTATGCAGTGTGGAACGCCTTCGATTATTTCCAAGCAGAGTGGTTGTGCAGAAATCCTGACGAACTGTATTAAGGTTGACTATTGGGATATTCACGCACTGGCTGATGCCATGTATAGCATCTGTACAAACGAAAGCCTCTTCAACTATCTGAAAGAAGAAGGAAAGAAGGAAGTTGACCAGATTACTTGGGTGAAGGTAGGTACTTGGATTCGAGAACTCTACATGCGTACCCTTGGTTGGGCTTAATTTTTAATAACCAGATGGCCGGTTAGCCGGCTAAAAAAACAATACATATATTATGAAAACAATTTGTTTATATTTTGAGATACATCAGATCATCCATCTCAAGCGCTACCGTTTCTTCGATATCGGTACCGACCATTATTACTATGATGATTATGAGAATGAGCGCTCCATTACTGACATTGCTGAGCGTTCTTATATGCCTGCGCTGAATACGTTGGCCGATATGATTAGGTTGCATGGCAAATATTTCAAGGTTGCCTTCTCTCTTTCTGGAACAGGTATTGAGCAGTTGGAGATGCATGCACCCCAGGTTCTGGAGAAACTGCAGGAACTTAATCAGACCGGTTGTGTGGAATTCCTTGCTGAGCCTTATAGCCACGGCCTTTCTTCTTTGGCCAATGAGGAGTGCTTTGCTGCAGATGTGAAGAAACAGGTGAAGAAGATTGAGGAATACTTTGGCAAAAAGCCCACTGTGCTCCGAAACTCTTCCCTCATTTATAGCGATGACATTGGTTTGCAGGCTGCACAGTTAGGCTTCAAGGGAATGCTTACCGAAGGAGCAAAACATGTGCTTGGCTGGAAGTCACCTCACTATGTTTATAACTGCTCGCTGGCTCCTTCACTGAAACTGTTGCTTCGTGATGTGGAACTTTCAGATGATATCTCATTGCGTTTCAATAATCCTGACTGGGATGGCTATCCTCTGTTTGCAGATGCCTACGTAAATCGCATTGCTCAGCTTCCTGAGGAAGAGCAGGTAATCAATATCTTCATGGAACTATCCGCTCTGGGTATTGCTCAGCCACTGAGCAGTAACATCCTTGACTTCATCCATGCGCTGCCCGCATGTGCCAAGGAGAAGGGCATTGTCTTCTCTACGCCTTCTGAGATTTTTGCTAAGATGAAGAGTGTTGATAATCTCAATGTGCCTGACACACTTTCATGGGTTGACGAGGAGCGTGACGTAAGTTGTTGGCTCGGTAATAACATGCAGCGTGAGGCTTTCAATAAACTCTATTCCGTGGCCGACCGAGTTCGCATTGCCAACGATCCGCGTATTAATCAGGACTGGGATTACCTGCAGGCAAGTAACAACTTCCGTTTCATGACCACAAAGCCCTCTAACGTAGGACTCGATCGTGGTATCTACAGTTCTCCATTCGATGCCTTCACCAACTACATGAACATCCTTGGTGACTTCATGAGCCGTGTGAACAGTCTCTATCCTGAGAGCATCGATAATGACGAGCTGAATGCCCTGCTCACTACTATCCGTAATCAAGGAGACGAGATTCAGCGTAAGGATCTTGAGATTACCCGTTTGCAGGCTAAGGTGGAGAAGATGCAGGCCGAAGAGGACAAGCTTCACGCAAAGCTCGACAAGGTAATTGAGGCTCCTAAGAAGGCCGCTGCCAAGAAGGCTGCACCAAAAACCAAGAAAGCTGAGAAGTAATTTCTGACTTTAAGGAAGAAAAGAGGCTGTGCCCGATCAATAGTGGCACAGCCTTTTTTCGTTTATTTGATTTTTACCTGGATCTTTTGAAGAGCTTCGTTGGCAGAAGAATTGCCAACCATCACATCATATGCGCCAGGAACAACGCGCATGGTATTGGTTGCCGTGTCCCATAGCTCAAAGCGTTCACGCGGCATATTGATTTCAACAGTTTTGCTTTCACCTGCTTTCAGATGGATGCGCTGGAAACCACGGAGAGTCTTTAGCGGACCTTCTGTATCCTTAGGATTGCGCACATATACCTGTACGACTTCTGTACCCTCACACTTACCTGTGTTTTTGACGTTAACTACAACCTTACCTTTACGATAAGAAGGCTTGCCAAATGTGAACGTTGTATAGCTGAGGCCATAACCGAAGGGGTAGAGGGGTGTGCCTTCGAAATAACGGTACGTGCGGCCTTTCATCGTATAATCGAGGAAATCGGGGAGTTGCTCCACATTTTTATAGAACGTTATTGGAAGTTTACCGTCAGGATTGTAGTCTCCAAAGATAACGTCGGCAACTGCTTTTCCTCCTGCCTCGCCACCATACCAAGCCTGGATGATAGCATCAGCGTTCAGATTCTCGGGTTCAAGTCCAATAGCAGAACCTGAACAGTTTACGAAGATGACCTTCTTACCCATCTTTTTCAGGTCGGCAATCCATTGGCGCTGCACTTTGGGCAATTCAATGCTGGTACGGTCACCGCCTTTGAATCCTTCTTCATTCACTTTCATTTCCTCACCTTCCAGACGTGGAGAGATTCCGCCGACAAAGATAACCGTTTGGGCATCCTTTAACTCTGCCAAGATATCTTCACGGGTCTTGTTGTCCTTCATGGTGAAGTCAAACTGCAGCATGGCATGACCAGTAAACTGTGTGTATTCCACGCAGACGGGATACTGTTCGCCTTCTTTTACTTTATAGGTGAGATTTGAATTGCGTACACCATGACCATTGGTTCGGTTGAGAATGGTATCGCCATTGAAAATGATGCGTATGAAATCATCATTCAGTACATTAATATGCAGTTCACCGTTCTGCTGAGCACGGAACATACCTTCATATCTTGCTGAGAAATGCTCAAGTTCCACACCTGGCGCAAAGGCCGTATTTCCGCCATTATCGAGATGAACAGGCTCGGTAGTTGTCAGTTGGGTAGCGGGTGAGCCTTCCATCTTCTCATTGTTCCAGAAAGTCGTCTTGAATCCTTGTTTACCATCGGTAGTGAAGATATTATTGAACATGCTTGCAGGAACTTCGTCACGGGTGAGTGTGCAGCCTTGGATAAATCGGGCCTGTGGCAGCTTCTCACGAATGCCTTGCAGAATTGTGATCGTTGCAGAAGGCTGACCGTTATAGTTTCCCCATAGCATGGTGGAGTCATTTGCATTGGGTCCCATCACAACAAGTGAAGAGTTAGCGGTGAAGAGTGAAGAATTTAATGGTAATGTTCCATTGTTCTTGAGCAGTACAATGCTTTCGTGTGCGGCGTCAAGTGCTAATTGCTTGTGCTCTTTGCTGGCAACGACGCTCATGGGTATTTTTGTCCATTCCACCAGTTCGTCAGGGTCAAAGTCACCGAGTTCAAATCTTCCTTGCAGCAACCGTTTCAATGAGACGTCAATCTGTGCTTCTGTTATTAATCCTTCTTTCACGGCTTGGGGAAGTGAGCGGTAGGCGCTTCCGCATTCCACATCGGTACCTGCAATGACGGCTCTTGCTGAAGACTCACTCGCTGTTTTCAAGAAGTTATGACGATTGGGTTTAAAGAAGTCGTCGATAGCACCGCAGTCTGAGGTTACGATACCTTTGAATCCCCACTCATCACGTAGGATTCTTTGCAAATATCGTGTGTTTCCGCAACAGGGCTCACCGTCAATACTCTGATAAGCACACATGATTTCCTTCACATCTCCTTCTTGAACCAGGGCCTTGAAGGCTGGAAGATAGGTTTCCCACAAATCGCGTTCGGGCAGGTTTTCGATGTTAAATTGATGGCGGTTCCATTCCGGTCCGCTGTGGACGGCATAATGCTTGGCGCATGCAAACAGTTTCTTATATTTTGATGTAGAGTGTAGAGTGCAGAATTTAGAGTTATGATTACTATGATCCGCTGATTTTAGACTTGCGAGGTTATCACAATTCTCCATTCTGCATTCTCCGTTCTGCATTATAAACGGCTGTCCTTGCAGTCCGTTCACAACAGCCAGTCCCATACGGGTGGTGAGGTAGGGGTCTTCACCGTAAGTTTCTTGTCCGCGTCCCCATCGGGGATCACGGAAGATGTTGATGTTTGGAGTCCAGAACGAAAGTCCGCGATATCGGGCCATTTCACCCTTGCGCTTGGCATCCATATTCTTGGCACGAGCCTCGTCGCTCGCTGCTGTGAACACTTTGTAAACCAAAGCTTCATCAAAGGATGAGGCCATACCCATGGTGATGGGAAATACGGTAGCAATACCATTGCGTCCCAATCCATGTAACGTTTCGTTCCACCATTCAAACTGCGGAATGCCCAGCCTTGGAATAGCAGGCGAGCGGTCCATCATCAGCAGGGCTTTCTCCTCTAAGGTGAGCCGTGAGCATAGATCCTCGGCTCTTTCTGCAGGCGAGAGATTGGGGTTCTGATAGGGTAGTTGCTGAGCGCTTATGGTGAGTGCGCTCAGTGTGGTCAAGGTGACAATAATGAGTCTTTTCATGAATTATTTGTTTTATATGTTGCAAAGATAATAAAAAAGTGGGTCTTTCAGAAGACTTTATGATTATATTTAAGAAAACACTTGTGTCTATAAGTTACTTGATGACATAGTGACTATTTAGTGTCGTTCGTAACCAAAGAGTTCAGATAGTTCTCCAGATTTGTGTAGCCATTGGAAGCTGTCTGGGCACCGTCTGCAGGATTCTTCTTTTCAAGTCCATGCGACTTTTCCCATTTGTCGGGCATTCCGTCACCATCCGTGTCTTTCGGTGCTTTCGCACTCTTGAGTGTAGGCCATGGACTCCATGATTCGCTGGCATTAGCGGGCTTCAAATCGTTCTGCGTATTGATGATGCCCGGTGGACAATCGGCTCCAGTGAAAGTGGCGAGACCTTGGCGCACATCATTGACAATAGTCTCATCGAGGGCATCGCGATGCAGACTGGCTCCTGCTTTTGCAAGCACCAAGGGATAGGCTTCTTCGGCGGTCTGTGTGGTGACCGGTGCGAAAGGCATGGGCTCCGCAAGACGTATGGAATCGCGAACGGGCTGATCGTAGGTGTTGTCCACAGTCTCATTCCGCGTCTGATTATACACGCCACGGTTCCAGTTATCGGCAGTCACTTGAGGATGCAGCGTGTTTACATTGCCGTCAACATAGAACTTTCCCCATACATGCCACATCTTATCCCATACGTTAGGCCGTTCTGAATCATGGTGAGTATAGCGTGAGGTTCGGATGCCGATGCTGGCAATGCGCTGCTGACGAAGAGAATCGAGGAGTAGGGTGGCAGGGCCCGGCTTAAAGTAATTGTTCACGATATTGACAGTCATGGCTTCACCACCATAGCAGCCTTCGGCAGCCCAGTTGTATATGACGTTGTTGCGCAAATCCATGCGTTCATCCTCTTGTGTGGAAGGGCAGGGACCCAAGCGTGGGGTGCGGCTTTCACAATGAGCGATAAGGTTATGATGATAGGAAGCACCTGAACCACCCCAGTTTCCGCCATAGGCATGGGCACCCTTCTGATGGCCCGCATTCTTCAGGCTCTGTGAAGCAATGCACCATTGGATGGTGAAATCCCAATTACCATAAACGCTGATGCATTCATCAATACTCCAACTGACGGAGCAGTGGTCCACAATGATATTATGATGACGGCTACCTCCCAGGCCATCACCTTCATGATGGGCAACTTCACGGTTACCCAAACGGAAACGCATGTAGCGGATGATGACATTATCGGCATCGATGGTAAAAGGATAGTCAGCCACGCAGATGCCGTCCCCAGGGGCAGATTGTCCGGCAAGTGTAATATTCGGTTCATGGATGCTGAGTTTACTTTTCAAGAAGATGGTTCCTGAAATATCGAAGACCACTGTACGCGAACCTTGCTGATTGATGGCATAGCGCAATGTGCCAGGCTTGTCAGAGTCGTCGAGTGTCGTCACATGATACACCTTGCCACCACGTCCGCCAGTCGTGAAGCGTCCGAATCCCTCCGCGCCCGGAAAGGCTAAGGGTTGTGCCATAAAATTGTTGGTGGCCATGAGGGTCACCAACAAAAGGATTATTCTGTGAATGTGCATGATTGTTTGTGTTTATGGATTTCTACTTGACGTATTTCTTTCCGTTGCGTATATAGATGCCGCGCTGTGGATGATCTACGGCGATACCTTGCAGGTTGTAGATGCGGGAGTCTGACTTTGTGGGGGTAACAATGTCGTTGATACCAGTTGTAATGGTTATGAGTTTGACATTAGCTACGACTTGATTTCCTCCAAATCTTAAGACCATTGTTCCAGATGCAGGCGTAGCCAGATTTATGGTATATGTCTTCGTCACTTTCTCAATTCTTGAAGGGAATACGTAATCACTCTCTCCATAAGTGTTTTCTCCAAGTCTGTCGAGATAAGCGGTTCCATCATCAACGTTACTATAGGCCTGAACTTCTGCACTGGTAACGCTGATTCCGGCAGGGAGGTTTACTGTATAATCAGTATTGCGCGAATACTTAATGCCTGTGAAGTCGCTGGTGACATGTGCCTCGGAATAACCTTTTGAGGTTGAAATGCTTAGTTCACCGAATCCCCAAGCCTCATCAGAGTGAGTAGCCGGTGATATAGTGTATTCGCTAGTCTCGCCTGTGGGTGGGGGAGTCGGATCGTCTGTTGGGTCAACAATAATGCCTTCGCCCTCATGGATGCCGTTTAGCGTAATGGCAAGGCAAGTTCTCGATCCGCCGCTGATTTTGAATGTCAGTTTTCCCGTGGTTGCTGAGGCCAAGGCCACTGTATAAGTGGCAGCTTCGCCCTTGCTTCTGTTGGGGAATGTGTATCCGGCTGAACTGACGTCGGTGCCGTTCAGTTCGGAGAGTTTCGAAGTTGTCGTTCCTGAAAGGTTGCAGTAACCGGTGAATGTGACAGAACTGACAGTAACATCCTCGGGAATGGTGATGGTGTAGAGCGTGTTGTTGTCTACTTGGAAAGTATTGAAACTATAATCACCACCCTTATAGTCGCCGCCACCAGTCATGCTGATGCCGTCTCCGAACTGCCAGTTACCGCTCGCAGAAGACTGATAAGTCGCGTGGGAGAGGGTATAATTGACGGGATAGGATTCGCCTTCGAGTGTTTCACCCATCATGGTGCCACCTTCGTTCTGGGCGATGGTGATATCGTTAACAAGACTGTTAGCATATAACTCTATGTTGGTATACCAAGTGCCGGAAGCCGTTTTTGTGGCATCGCTGGCATCATTGGGATTAAGTCCGTTGGCAGTTTCCCAAACGTCGGGTATTCCGTCGTTATCAGAATCGGACGGTGCTGTTCCACTGTTGAGTGTGGGCCATGCTGAGCCGTAGAGACTAACAAGGGCTGTGTTGTCGTCTTGTGAATTCACGTATCCATAGTCAAGTCCGCTACCTGTAGCAGTAGCCTTTCCTTCTCGTGTATCACTGATAATCTGATTGTCGAAGGCATCGCGATGGAGAGAGGCACCTGCATAGGCGAGCACTTTCTCGTAGGCCTGTTCTGCCGACTGGGTGGTAACAGCCACATAGTCGATAGGTGTTTCCACCTTGATGGAGTCTTTTGTAGCCTGTGTCCAAGTGCCGTCGCAATTGCCTGCGTCCACTTGTTCGTATATACCATAGGTCCAGTTGTCGGCAGTGACGGCGGCATGGAGAGGATTCACATTTCCCGTGACATAGTATTTGCCCCAGATGTGGAGAGTAGGCCTATAGTCGGGATAGTTGGCAATGTAATCATTGGTACGGATGCCTAAAGCGGCAATGCGGTAGAACTTGGCCTTGCCAGCATATTTGGCAGTGGTGCCTGGACCGGGCTTGTAATAGTTGTTCACGATGTTTACCTTCATGGCTTCACCGCCGTAACAGCCTTCACCACTCCAGTTATAGAGCACGTTGTTACGCATGTCCATCTGCTCTTCGAGCTGTGTGGTATAACGCGGACCCAAACGGGGAACACGGCTTGTATGGTGAGCCATCAGATTATGGTGGAAAGTTGCACCTGCGCCACCCCAGTTACCTCCATAGCCGTGGGCTCCTTTGGAGTGACCGCTATTGACCATGCTTTGTGCGGAGATACACCATTGTACGGTAACGTCGTGGCAACCGACCATGGAAAGGCATTCGTCAACCGACCATGAAACGGAGCAGTGGTCGATAATGATATTGCGATGATCGAGTGAGCCGAATCCATCGCCTTCATGATTGGCAACGTTCTTGTTGCCAAGGCGGAAGCGCATATAGCGCACAATAACATTGTCACCGTTCACTACACAAGGATAGTCGGCTACGCAGATTCCGTCGCCAGGAGCTGTCTGTCCCATGATAGTGGTATTGCTCTTGATGTTGAGTTGGCGGGTCAGGTGAATAGTACCAGAGACGTCGAATACGATGATGCGCTTGGCATCGCTTTCCACTCCGGCGCGCAGTGATCCTGTCCCCGAGTCGTTAAGATTCGTTACATGATAGACGGTTCCGCCTCGTCCGCCGGTAGCATAGCGTCCGAATCCTTCGGCACCAGGGAAGGCAATGACCTTGTTTTGTGCGGCTGCTGTTGTGATTCCAGCCAGTAGCAGGAACAGAGAGCAGGAGATGATTTTTTTAATTTGCTTCATTGTCGATTAATAATGATTATTTGCTGCAAAGATACGAAATATATTTGAATACGGAGTGTAAATTTAATCGTTTTGTAGTGTAATTATTATTATAATCTATTAAAAGAAGGACTGACACAAATGTCAGTCCTTCAGATTAAAAGTGAAAGGGAATATTTCCCTGATTATTGCAAGTCGCTGTCAGAAATGCATTCAGATGCGTTCCATGTCTTTGTTGCCAGTACTGTATTCATACTGTCTTTCGACAATGTCATGGTGACCGTAAAATCACGTACTTTGTCAATCTTAGCTGTAGGAATCATAACTTTCTGCACAATGTCGCTCTCAGAGTTAGGTATAGCTGCCACGGCATCGAAGTTCTTTCTGGCATATTCCTCAGTGACGTACATCGGATGCTCAATGATCTTGATACGCTTCTCACCGTAGATCGTTGTATCCTTCAATTCAACGAATCTTTCCTGAGCGGCCTGGCTCAGGCTGCCGGGGTTAGATAGCGTGAAGTCAATCCAATAGTCCTGCTTGTCTCCCAGATTGTGATTGGCCATAGGGTCACCGATGATGTCGTTTTCCCTGTCGCAACTGAAGAATGTGGCTGACATGGCAACGGCCAGCAGTATGGTTGCATATTTAAATAATTTCATAGTTTTATAATTTTTCAATTTTCTATTCGTCTATTATTTCTTACCATTCACCAGGCGTTGGCAACCAGCACCACTCTTGTAGATACTAGAGTTGAGAACGGCAGGGGTCTGCTTATAGTACAATCCGTCGATACCAGTGTCTGTATGGAAGTCCAAGCCTGTAGGAGTCTCGCCGATGAAATGCTTCGGATTGGGACTCTCCATCAGGTCGGTAGCGGTCAAACTCTCATCCAGATGTACAGTCAGTTCATCTGTGCCGGCAGGATAGATTCCCTCTCCACCCTTGATGAATTTACCTGGAGCATTGGAGGTTCCGTTGAAAGCACGGTTGGCAAACGGCTGTCCATTGGTCAAATACGGGTCGTTGGTCGTCCAGTTATTGAAAACGTTAAAGGTCACCTGACCGGAGCCATCACCACCCTGGATGTTCTGAGCATACCATCCTCCGCTCATCATTTGTCGGTTGACGTCAGCTGGATCCTTGGTATTGATGATTACGTTGTCATGACACTCAAGCAAAGAACCGCCAGGCATGTAGCGTGTAGTGAGAATCTCAGTGTTGGCAACGGTACAGAAGTTGACAAACGTGTTGTGGTGTACGTTGATGTGCCAGTTCACACTCTCGTCCCATACCAGATTACGTCCGTTATCGGTAATGACAGAACGCTTCGGGTTGTTGTAGAACACACAATCGCTTACCTCAACATCTTGCAGGATGTTCGATTTTGTCTTTCCGTTGTGGTCAGCAAAGATATAGGCGTAGTCACCACCCGTCTGTGCATAATAGCCGCAATTATAAAAATCGCAACCTACGAGGCGGATATGCTGGATGTAGAAGTCGTTGGAGCCCTGGATACGGAAGAATCCGCGGATAAGACCCTGGAACGAGCAGTTGCGCCACTCTAGTGTGGTGACGTTGATACCCATACCATTGGAGTACATGTTCATGAAATAGTTACCAATGGCACCGCCTTTACCCTCCTGTGCATGACCGTAGTTTGTAGCTTGTGGCACGTTAACGTCGAGATCCATGAAGCGAACGGAGTCAACGTCGAGGGTGATAGAGGCATTCTCACCAGCCACAGGCTGACGGCCCAGCATGAAGTTGCAGCTGTTGACAGAGGCACCCGTCTTGGTCATACCGCTTAGATAGAACTTCGCGCGACCCTTGCCGGCAGCAAGGTCAGCAGGATTGGTCTGGATGGTGAAGCCTTTATAGACTTGAACGTTGGAACTGATAAAGTAGGTCTTGCCACCTTCCAAATAGAACACCTGGTTCTCTGGAGTTACGCTGCTGGCACAGTAATCGTTCAGTATAGCATCCAGCTTCATGGCCTGATACTGAGAGATGTCATAGATATTCCATGTTGCGGGATCAGTGCCGAGGGTATCGTTCTGCCATACCTGATGTTTCACCAGAATGGGAGGAGCTGGCGTACCCTTGGTGCGCTTCATCGTCGTGTTATAGCAGGCATCCACGGGAATGTTGATGGACTCATCCCAAACGTCAATGTTATAGGCCGAGTTTTCCGACAGACCGTCAACCACGATCTCGCATATGCCATTCTCGTCCCATGCCGACTCTGGAATGTTATATTTAACATACTTCTGATTCAGCGTGGCGTTAGGTGTAGAGGCATTGGCCGTGAAGGTGAGGTAGTCAACTTTCAGCATTGTTTTTGCTCCATCCACAAAGTTCCAATACTGGTAGAACTTATCCTTCTCTTCGTCTTTGTAAGAAGAGATGTTGCGGTTCAGGGTTAACTTCATGGAGGTCTTGGTAATGTTTGAGACCTGAATGACGAATGGAACCCAGTTGCGTGCTCCTGTCTCCAGTGCTACATAGTCAGCCCACTCACGCAGGTTACCCATACCATGCCAAAGTGAGTTCTTGGGGTCGTTCTTCCAGTCAGCATCAGCCGAGTTCAGCACGTCATAGACGCCAGCCTCTCCGTTCCAAAGGGGATAACCTTCGGGATTGAACGAGTGCAAGGCGCGGATAGCAAAACGATAGACCGACTGGTAATTCAGATTTTCAATGATGAGGTTGTAGCGTGTCGGGTCTGCAATCACGACATGGCCCTCCAGTGATTTGCCTTCCTCATTGTTGACAGACTGCTTCCAGCCATTTTCACCTTCGGCAACATAGGCAACGGGAGTTGTCCACATAATTTCATAGCCCACGGCATCATCTACGACATACCAATACAGGTTAGCCGTATTGTAGTCGGTGATAACAGTGTTGTAAGGGTCATTTTCGCCCTTGCCTGTGCTGTTATCGTTGCGGAACATCGGGCGGAACAGACGGTCAGATGCTCCTTCTGGAATGCTCATGTCATCGTCTTTACAAGAATAGAAAGACAATGTTGAAAGCAATGCCAGTGATAATAATAATATCTTTTTCATTGTTATAATGTCTTATTAATGATGTTCTTCTATTAATATCCGTAGTAATTCTGATAGCTACCGCTCGAACGGGCAATAGCTTCCTCAGGAATCGGCAGTAGATAGCGCACGGCGGGCAGACGGCTAATGTTCGCCTGAGCATTGCTGGGATCGACGTTGAATGACTTTACAGCGCCATTATCAACGATTACAATGTTGCCACGCTGGTCTACACGGATGTAGCCATAGAGTGAGTAGAGAACTTGGTTCTTGGGTGTACCATCGTCGTTTGCCCATGCCATGGCTGTGGTTGTCCATGCCACAGAATTGCTGGAAGTAGAGAGTCCTGTGATGGAACGTTGTGATACGGGCTCATATTCCAAGCCATTGTCTTCTAGATACTTGGCAGGTGTAGAACCTGTTGGGTTGGCAATCGTTGCATCATAAGGATTCACTATGTAGAACATATAGATGTTGCGGTTGGGGAAGTTCGGGTCTTCGTAGTTCTTCACCAGAATAGAATACATTTGCTGAACGAACACATCGCTATAAGGTACACCTACGTAGTTTTCCACCATTTCACTGTAATTAGATGAACCAGCCATGGATTCTGCCATAGAGAAATATTCCATGAAGGTCATGAACACCTTCTCGCTATACAGATTGTTGCGAACGAGGTCCTTCCAGCGCATGTTCTCACCGGCAAACTCCCACTTGCGCTCATCAAGCACCAGTTTCAGGAATTCTTCCTTGCTTGAAGCGCTTTCTACGTAGTCTTCCACGAGATCACCATAGTCGGCTGATTCAAATGCACGGCGACGAACTGTCTTCAGAGCTTCCTTTGCTTCAGACGTAGGACCATTGTTCACTTCGTTATCAGCCTCGGCAAACATCAGCAGCACGTCAGTATAACGGATATAGGCAAAGTTGATGCCTGTGGCGCCTTCTGTTGACTTACCCAATCCGTTGGTGTTCCACAGTTTCGACCACTTGTTGTTGTTCATTGAATAGTCAAGATTGATTGTGGGCAGTCCCTGAGCACTGTAGTTCCACAGACCGCAGATGTAGTTGCGCCGCAAGTCGCTCTCATCGAAACTATAGCGATAGAAGGCTGTGGTGCGTACACCGCCGCTGGTCTTACCCCATGCGGAGGTGCTGTAATCATCTGTAGAGGCAATGTCGATGTCGCTCTTCGGTCCCTGAGCATAGCCCCAGTTGCCGTTGGTTTCTTTGGCAAAAGGAATCTCGAAAATGGGATCATCGCCAACAGAGCTTATGAAATTGCACTCGTCAATGAAAACATTACGGAACGGCTTGTTGAGTGCATGACCACCAGCGTCAATTATCTTCTTGGCATAGTCGCGGGCCGTCTGATAATAACTCTTATAGTTGCTGGGACGGGTCATCTGATAGTTGGTCACGTCGCCATCGCTGTGGTTCAGCGAGTAGCCACCGGCCTGAAGGGCCAGACGTGCTATCATGGCGTAGGCTGCCTCCTTTGAGATACGCTCTGGAGCAGAGATGCTGGCATCCTGGTCAGAGTACATATACTCGGCAGCGTGTTCCAGGTCTGCAATCAGGGCATCGCTTACTTCCTGTCGCGGTGTGATGGCCGGATTCAGGTTGTTGGTCTCATAGGTGGCCTGTAAGGTGAAGGGTATATCGCCCCAATAACTGAGTAGTTCATGATAGAACATTGCGCGCATCACCTTGGCTTCGCCCATCATTTGGGTTTCCGCAGTCACCTTGGGTTTCTGTACTGTGGTAATAGTACCGTCGGCTGCCTCAACAGCACCGTCCTCGGTATCCTCGGCATAGATTTCGCTGTTTTGGAGATTATAGATGAACTCATTGGCGATTTCCACACCCTTGTAGAGATCGTTCCAGAGTGTCTCCACGTTACTGGCATCAGAACGGACGTCGAAGCGGCGTGGTTGATTGCCAGCTGCAGACTCGTTTGAATTGGCATAGAAGTCCACATCACTGTTCAACTGGAAGTCGTTATAGAGTCTGCCGCCGAAGAGATTGTCGGAGGCAATCTGTGCATAGATGCCATAAAGGGCTGTGCGGGCCTCTCCTTCGGAGCCGAACACCAGTTCGGTGCTCGCCACGTTGGTGGCAGGATCTACCTCAAGGAAGTCATCGCACGATGACAACGCCAACATGGCCAGTCCACTGATAAATATTTTATAAATTTTCATATTTCGTTTATTTCGTTTAATTCGTTGTTTAGAATGTTACGTTGAGACCGAAAGAGAATTGGCGTGCACGAGGATAGCGGTTGTAGTCCATTGAAGGCGTTAGACCAGACTGTACGTCTACCTCAGGATCGTAACCAGAATAATTTGTCAGGATGAATAGGTTGGATGCAGATATATATGCGCGTACCTTATTCAAGAATATTTTCTTGATGATAGACTTCGGAAGTGTGTAGCCGATAGTCACGTCAGAGCAGCGGATGAATGATCCGTCTTCCACAAAGGCGTCAAGCATGATGTTGGTCACGAGGTCACCCGGGTTCCACATATTGACATTGGCATTCATGTCCCTGTAAAGGCCCGGCATACCGTCAAGGTTACCATTCTTGTATAGACTCTCACCCGTTATGTTGTGTCCGCTCAGATCAGTGTAGCCTTCAGGGGCACTGTAGCGCCAGCGGTTATCAGTGAATTTTGAATAAACGTTGGTAAACGTATTCTGTTTGTTTGAGGTGCTCGAAAGGGCATAGGCTGTAGCGTTGTAAACGTCGAAGTCAAGCATGTAGGTAAAGTTGGCCACGAAGTCGAAGTCCTTCCACTGGCCGCTGATACCGAAACCGCCCTGCCACTTCGGCGTGGTACGACCGATTACGGTCTTGTCGTTGATGTCAATCTGTCCGTCACCGTTCAGGTCCTTAATCTTAATCTTACCAGGCATAGTGGAATAGCCAGAGTGGGAGTTGCCCAGCACGCCATTACCACTGTTGCCCTCATAACCATCTGTCACGGTACCACCAATGAGGATGCCATTCACGACACCTTTGCCCTTTGGATTGGCGGCATAGGTGCTTGTAGTGGGATAGAGGAACTCGTCCCATGTGTAAAGTCCGTCATAAACATAACCATACATCAGACCCAGTTCGCCACCTACCTCAAGCATATAGTCGTTCTGGTCGGAAGATTTCCAGGCAGATGCATTGTTGAAGATGCGGTTGTCGTCGCGGTTCAGCTGTTTAATGGTCATCTTGTTGTGACCCAGTGTAAGGTTAGCACTCAAGACGTAATCCTTACCGCGAAGCAAGTCTGCATTCAGGGTTAGTTCCCAACCATTGTTCTGTACTTTACCAATGTTCTGCATCTGGCGGCTATAGCCCGACACACCGGGGATATAAGAGCGGTAGAGCAAATCACGGGTGGTGTTCCAATAGAACTCTGGTGTGATGCTCAAACGGCCACCGAAGAGAGAAATGTCAGCTGCCAAGTTGCGGGTAATTGTGGTCTCCCATTTGATGTCCTTGTTGGGATAGTCGGAAGGAACTGTATAGTAGAGCTCACCATTGGCGGTAGTGGTGGAAGCGAATTCCGGACCACCAGAGTTGCTTGAAGTGTAGAGGAAGCGCCAGAGGTCGTCGTTGATGTTATTATTACCGGCGAGACCATAAGAAGCGCGGATTTTCAACTGGTCAATCCATTTTACGTCACTTAAGAACTTCTCCTGGTTGAGAACCCATGCTCCGGAAATGGAGGGGAAGTAACCCCACTGGTTGCCGGGAGCGAACTTCGAACTACCATCAGCACGCAGCGTAGCAGACAGCAGGTACTTATGGTTGTAGTTATATGAAGCCTGTCCAAAGAAAGAGGCCGTGCGGTTAGCCGTGGAGCGCAGGGTATAAGTGTCAGCGGCGTAGGGCTGTCCGAGAGCCATGTTGTTGATGGCTGTGTTTGCATCGATACCAATGTCGAAGAGGTGGGCAGCCTGCTGGCTCTCCTTATACTGCGTATGGTAGATTTCCTGACCGAGCAGGAAACTCAGGTTGTGGACATCCTTGATGCTCGTGTCGTAACTGGCGGTGTTTGTCCAAGTGTAGGACTCCACAGTACGGTCAGTCAGACGGGCAACGGGTTTTTGCTGGTGAACAGCTTTCTGACCCTCAGATGTCAGCCAGCCCCAGTAACGCTGTGTGTTGCGGAAGGAAATGTTATAGTTACCTTCACTGCGAAGTACCAGTCCTGAGATGGGGGTCCACTTCAGGGCAAACTGCTGAGAGATTGAGTAGCTGTGCTTTTTCTGTGTGTTGGTCATGATGTCATTGACAGGATTGGTCAGGTTGAAACGCTCAGCGTCAGCAGCTGATTCCATGATAGAATAGTTACCCCAAGAGCGAAGACCTGCAGTTGGCTGGTAGCGCAGCACGCGGTCGACCAGACCACCGGAACCCACGTTGGCACCACCGGCACCCTCGTCGCGACGATAAGTAAGTTTCGGATTGTAGGTGAACTCAAGGTTCTTAGTAATCTTGGTGTTTAACTTGAAGTTAACATTAGTACGGCGTACACCCGAACCGAGAATGATACCCAAGTCTTCAGACTGAGTGAGCGAGAGGTTGAAGCGGGTTGTCTCGTTACCACCGCCAACAGTTACGTTGGCTTGATAACTTATCGGTTTGTTACCGAGAACCTCATCCTGCCAGTCGTTAGTAGTCTTGAAGTAGTAGATAGAGTTGTCTTTCGGGTTTCCGAAGTCGCCACGGAAGGCTTTCTGCCAGCTGTCGCGGGCACCACCACCGTTACTGGAGGCACGGTCGTACATGAGGTCAACGAACTGACCCGTGTTCATGATGTCCAACGAACGGCTCAGCGACGAGACGCTCAGGCGTCCATTGAAACTAACCTGCACCTTTCCGGCCTGGGCAGACTTGGTGGTCACAATGACAACACCATTACCACCCTTAGCACCGTAGATAGCGGTAAGGGAGGCATCCTTCAGCACATCGATAGAAGCGATATCCGAGGGAGGAATATCATTAATGTTAGGAACCTGGAAACCATCAACGATATAAAGAGGTTCATTCGACTGGGTCACTGACGTGGCACCACGAACGCGGATGTTGATGTCGGCACCAGGCTGACCGTCGGTTGTCGTTACCTGCACACCGGCAATCTTACCAGTCAGAGCTTCTGCGGCTGATGACACAGGCACAACGGCCAGTTTTGCACCGGAAACGGAACCCACCGAACCAGTCAGGTCCTTACGGGCACGGCTGGTATAACCTACTACAACCACTTCATCGAGTGAAGCGTTGTCGTCTTCCATTGTCACCTTCATGCCGGCTGCAGCAGGAACTTCCTGCGTCTTCATACCAACATAGGAGATAACGAGGGTCTTGCCGGCGGCAACCTTGATGGAGAAATTACCATCAAAATCCGTCACGGCTGCATTTTGGGGATTACCCTTTTCCACGATGGTGGCTCCGATGACTGTCTCACCGGTCGCATCAACCACCTGTCCGCTGATCTGCGCCTGAGCCAGGGCAGAAAGTGGCGTAAGGAAAAAAGCAACCAAAAGGCATACTTTACACAATACTTTCATTGCGTCCTTCATGCTGTTGAAATTTAAATTAATAATTAGAAATAGTTATATTTGATTTGTTTATAAAAATCGTAGTCCGCTATCGCAGTTACTTATCGGTTGCAAAGATAATATAAAATTTTTAAAAAACAAGTGAAATTTTGCCATTTTTAGGGTAAAATCTAACCAAAACGGTTTTTTTAGGTTTATATTTCTGTTATATAATACAACAATAGTCCAAAATAATTATCAAAAGAAGAGACGCACCCGTTCTGGATGCGCCTCTTGATGATTAGTGGTTATTGGAATTATACTTTTTCTTATTTCATCAAAACCTTTTTGCCGTTGATGATGACGATGCCTTTGAACGACTTGTTGACCTGCTGTCCGGCAAGGTTGAACATGCCCTTAGGGTTTTGCTTACCTTCAGCGGCAGGAATGGTGCTGATGCCGTTGGTGCCGTAGCCGATGCGCTCCTTGAACAGGTCGGGTGCATTCTCAAACACCTTCTCCTTGGTGTACTTGGCGGCCTCTGTCTCGTCGATGATGGTCTCATACTCCTTTTCGTTGCTGTCAAGATAGAATTTGATGACGTTGCTGGCGGGAGAAATGGCCTTGCCGCTTTCGTCCATGGTGTTGTACTCATAGAATCCGTCGGCTACAGAGTTCATGCCTTTTGCGGTGAAGCGGCTGCTGACGATTTTGGTGGGCTGCTTCAGGGTGGTGTTCAGCCAGCGCAGGTAGGAAGGACTACCCCATGAGCGACCCCAGTTAAAGGTGGCGGAGTGGGTGTCAACGGTGCAGTTCTGCATCACGTAGCCGTATTGCTTGGCTCCGTTAGGAGCAGCTATGGTCACGTCGCCCACACCCTCGGTCATTTCGCGGCTTTCGTTGTAGAAGAGCACATTCTCGAAGAACACGTCGCCACCACCGCAGACATAGTCCACCAGACCGTGAATCTCACAATCGCCGAAGTAGAACTGTCCGTTGCTGTTGTTGCTATAGTAGGTGTCCTGATAGGAGAGCATGATCACGTTCTTGCAAACAGTATAGTTACCCTTATCCTGCAGGCAGACGGCGCGTCCGGCATCTTTAGCGGCTTTGCCGGTCTCGGGGTCATAATATGGATAGTCGTTCTTCAGCGTCAGGTTCTCCAGCATCAGGTATTGGCTGGAGTTCAGCAGCGTGGCTGTTACTCCGATGCCCTCTGCGGTAGGCCTGTTCTTGATCACTACGCCGTCCTGGCTCTCACCCTTGATGGTGATTCTGTTGCGGCCGATGGTGGTGAGTGTCCGCTGCCCCAGATCGTAGGTTCCGTTAGGTAGGTAGATGGTCACCACGTCCGAGCCGCTCGTGCCGTTTGCGGCATCGAGTGCATCGAGGAAGCTGCTGGCATCACCGGCAAATACGGTAAACGTGTTGCCTTCCTTCGTGTAGTTTGCAGTTGTTGTGTTCAGCACGGTGATGTTGTGTACGTATGTTACGGCGTTGAACGTTAGCGTCAGCGTGCCTGCCTCACCGTCGTATTCGATAGAGCCCATGCCACCGTCAGTCTCAGCCTTTGAGTGTTGGATGCTTGCTCCGTTGGATGCAGTAATCTCTGCATCGGTTGAATATGCACAGAGACTCAGCGTGACGGAAGCCTTCTTGCCTACGAGCAGTTCAATCTTGTCGCCATTCTGGAATGCCCAGCCGTGGGTCTTGTCGTGCCAGTAGCCCTTGCCTACGGAGTTGAAGCCTTCGTGGTCTTCGTCGTAGAAGAACTGGTTGGTCAGGTCGTAGGTGTATTTCTTACTGTCGCTCGACACCTCAATCTCCGTCTCGATGGCATAGAGTTTCGTGTCGGCGGTAATCACGCTTGTGGTCAGGTATTTCTCGCCCACGATGTTTTTCTTGAACCATCCACGAGCCTTGTAACCTTCTTTCGCGCCGGTCACGCTTTCGATGTCAACGGCAAATGCGCCGATGGCAGCATCTTTCTCCACGGTCTGCGTGCCGATGGTAGAGCCGTCGAGGCCGATGTAGGTCAGTGTGAAGTCGGGCTTCTGCACCACGTTGAGGATATAGTTCATGCTGGTGGTTCCGGCAGTCATGGGGATAGTCACCTTGCAGGAAGTTCCGGTCGACTCATAGCTCACGGTGCCGATTTCGCCGTTGGCAGGCGTAATGTCGGTCAGCGGATTGCTTTCGCTGACCATCGTGGCAGTCTTCGAGAGTTCGAAGGTGCCCACCATGTCCGTGCCGTCAGCCTCAAAGAGTTCGTCGGCAGCATATTCCGTGCCGTTAATCTTGAACGAAGCCAGGATAGGCATATCCTTCTCTGTGCCGCTCAATGTTCCTTCGATGATGATGTCACAGAAACCTACGGTCTTACCAGGATCAAGGCTATAGAGGTTCAGTTTCAGTCCGCATTGGCCTTCGGCCACGGTTGCTCCGGTAATATCGTATGCAAATGCTGAATACTTGGCATCAGTGTCACCTTCGTTTTTGATGGTGCCGTCGTTGCGGTTAATGAATCTGCCTGTGTCAAGAGTCTTAGCACTTCCGTCAGGATTCAACCAGGAAATATCAATTTTTCCGCCGTTGGTACCATAGCGTGTACCCTTGAACGACACTTTGGTAGGAGTGAAAGTGAAGCCTGGCTTCGGGTTAATCAGGAAAGTGATGTCGTTGGTTTCGGCTGCTGCACCTTCTTTGGCAATGGGTTCGAACACCGTCTGTACCATCGAGGTGATGTCATTAGGATTCTTCTTACCTGCAATCTTCAGGTTAGAGCCGTAAGCCACCTTGCTCGACAGGAAGTAGTCGGCATCGTCGCCGAAGTTAGCCGTCTGGCCGTCAGTACCCAGATTGAACGGGAATGTTGCCGTTGCGGCTTCGTTCTCCAGCGTGGTTGCCTCCTTCGGAGCCTTCTGCACCACGGTGATGGAGTAGAGATAGGCCGTCTTCGTGGGAACGATCTCGACATATTTCTTTGTGGCATCGCTTGCCTTTGCTGTGTATTCAAAAGTGTTTTGTCCAGTAGCGTCTTCTCCACCCACGGTATAGTTTGACTGTCCGGGATAACTGACCACGGTCACCACGTCGCCGGCATTCTTCACAGGCACCTGAATCGTGGTGTTGGCGTTGAACTGAGCATAGCCGCTGCTGTTGTATTGCAGCTTTCCTCCATTTGAGATCACATGTAGGCTGATGCCTTCCACGTTGGAAGCCACGTCACCCTCATTGGCGCCTTGAATGTTCACATTCACAATTGTTTCCGGAATCTTGTTCTGCCAGTCCCAAGTAGCGGTCACGTCCTGGGCCTTAGCTGAAAGACTTCCTCCAAAGAGCATCACGAGCATACTCCATAGTGAAATCCGTAGTAAATCTTTTCTCATTTGCTTTAGGTTTTTAAGTAATTTTATTTATAATAATGTTTATACCTTAATTTATTTTGGAATAGATTGGATTGATTGTTATAGTAACAATTAAATGTAGTTCGCGCTGCAAAGATAACTAAAATATCGGTAGTATGGGTGTTTAAAGTGTTAAAATCAACAAATGTCATGTTTTTCTTCCACAAACTGTTCATTTTGTCAGATAGCGTAAACGTTTACGAAATAAATGGCGCTTAGAATTTGCTTGTTATGAAAAAAAACTATACCTTTGCAACGATTTAAATC
>Ga0256404_1001354_pt1 | contig 60107 bp, 42 predicted proteins | sample RumenRJG_01DNA_FD_185990 | JGI IMG/M metagenome (GOLD analysis project Ga0256404, IMG submission 185990) | Bovine rumen microbial communities from Lethbridge, Alberta, Canada - RJG_01 | ecosystem: Host-associated > Mammals > Digestive system > Stomach > Rumen | place: Canada: Alberta | collected...
GATAAAGCGGTTTTTACGGCCTGATCCGGCTTCTGCCGTTGACGGTCAGATGCCCGAAAAGCCCGGAAACACGGCACTTTCAGCGACCTTATGTGTCTTTCCTTGACATCAATACTACCGTCTCGACATGCTTGGTGTGCGGGAACATGTCCACGGGGGTAAGACGGACGAGGCGGTAGCCGCCCTTGCGGAGAATCGCGAGGTCGCGGGCCTGGGTCTCCGCGTTGCAGGAAACGTAGACGATGCGCTCCGGGCCGAGGTGGACGGCACCCTCCAGAAACTCCGGCGTGGAGCCGGCGCGCGGCGGGTCGAGCACGATGACGTCGAAGCGCTCGTCCGTCCGCGCCATCCAGGCGGTCGCGTCGGCGCGGTGGAAGACACACGTGCCCGCGGGGGTGAGGGAGCGTGACTTGGCGGCGGGGTCTGGTGTGGCGGTGGAGCCTGGCGTGGCGGTGGCACCCGCCCCCGCCAGCCCGTTGAGCTCAGCATTGCGGCGGGCGCGCGCCACGGCATCCGCGCTGGTCTCGACGCCGGTCACGTGGACGCGGGCGCCCGCCGCGCGCGCGGCCGCGGCGGCGCAGATGCCGATCGTGCCGCAGCCGCAGTAGGCGTCGAGTAGTCGGTCGCCGTCCGCGAGGCCCGCGGCCTCGATTGCGAGCCGATAGAGGGTCTCGGTCTGCGCGGGGTTGGTCTGGTAGAAGCTGAGCGGCCCCACCTCGAACCGGCAGCCCAGCAGCTCGTCCGCGAGCACGCCGGAACCCCACAGCACGTGGGTCTCGCGGCCGAGCATCGCGTTGGTCCGGCGGGTGTTGACGTTCTGCACGCAGCTCGTGACCTCGGGGCAGCGCCGCCGCAGCTCGGCCACGAACTGGTCGGCGTGCCGCATCTCGCGCCCGTTGGTGACGACGGTCAGGAGCGCCTCGTCCGTCCGCCACCCCACGCGGACGATCGCGTGGCGCAGGAGGCCCGTGCCGCGGTCCTCGTCGTAGGCGGGAATCCGCAGCTTGGTGGCCGTGTGCGCAATCTCATTCAGGATGCGGCGGCAACGCGGGTCTTCCACCAGGCACTCGTCGCACGCGACGATGCGGTGCGTGCCCGCGGCGTAGAAACCCGAGCGCACCCGCCCGCGCGGCCCGGGAGCAAAGGGTGTCGCGGCTTTGCAGCGGTACGCGACGGGTTCGCCGGGCACGCCGACGATGGGTGCGAGCTCGGTCCCGTCTTCCCGCGCGACCTGCTCAAAAAGACGTGCGGTCCACTCCTGCTTGCGCCGCAGCTGGATGGGGTAGGGGACGGCCAGCCACTCGCAGCCGCCGCACGTGCGCCCGATCGGGCAGGTGTATGTCTTGTATCCCATGAGGCCTCCGCCCCGTCGCTGCTGCGCCGTTTGTCTTTGCAGATTATCGCACGTCTGTGCCGCGCACTCGTCACTTGCCCGACCAGACGTGTCACTTGCCCGATAAGACGGGCTGTGCACGCACCGCCATGGGTATGGTGGAAAAGCGGCGCTGCGGCGCCTTCCGTGCACCCACTTCCAACAAAGGAGGACTTATGGCTGCGACTGAGAAGGTAAAGAATGTGGTCCTGGTGGGCCAAGGTGGCGTGGGCAAGACCATGCTGGCCGAGGCCATGCTGCACCTGACGGGCAAGACGACCCGCCTGGGCGGGCATGCCGGCACAAAGCCCACGCTGGATTACGACACCGAGGAAGGCGAGCGCGGCTTTTCCATCTCCACGACGATCGCCCCGGTCGCGTGGGAGGGCGCCCGCATCAACGTGCTCGATGCCCCCTGCTACCCTGACTTCGTCGGCGACGCCTACTCCGCGATGAGCGCCTGCGAGACCGCGACCTTTGTGGTCGACGCCGCCGCCGGCCCCGGCACCATCACGACCCGCCTGTGGTTCGCGGCCGAGGAGCTCAGCCTGGCGCGCGTGCTCTTCATCAACCGCCTCGACCGCCCCGACGCGGACTTCGACACCGCGCTCGAGAGCCTGCGCGAGCACTTCGGCGAGAACCTCGCCGCTGTCACGATCCCGATGGGCACCGGCGACGCCTTCTCCGGCATCATCGACGTCGTCCGCATGCAGGCGCGCCACCTGGAGGGCGGCAAGCCCGTGACCTCCGAGATCCCGGCCGAGTACCTCGACGCCGCCCAGGAGGCGCGCGAGAAGCTGACCGACCTGGTGGTCGAGGCCGACGACGAGCTCATGATGAAGTACCTGGACGGCGAGGAGATCACCACCGAGGAGATCGAGGGCCTGCTGGGCAAGGCGCTGCTCACACGCGTCTTTGTGCCCGTCTTCGCCGGCTCCTGCGTCAAGGAGGAGGGCGTCATCTCCTACATGAACGCCGCCGCCACCTGGTTCCCCGAGATGGCCGACTTCGGCCGCGTGCCGCTGGTCAACGGCGAGGAGCTCGATATCTCGCCCGACGACGACCGCCCCGTGGCCTTTGTCTTCAAGAGCCTCAACGACCCGCAGAACGGCCGCCTGTCCTTCATCAAGGTGCTGGCCGGCACGCTGACCCCCGGCATCGAGCTCAACAACGCGCGTACGCGCAAGTCCGAGCGCCTGGGTCACCTGTACCGCATGACCGGCAAGGAGACCGCCGATGTGAAGACGGTCGCGGCGGGTGACATCTGCGTCGTGCCCAAGCTGGACGCGATGACGGGCGACACGCTCTCTGCCACGGGCAAGGTCGAGGCCGCCGCGTTCCGCTTCCCCAACTCGCTCTACCGCATCGCGATCGAGCCCGACAAGCGCGGCGAGGAGGGCAAGCTGTACGCCTTCCTGGAGAAGAGCGCCGACGCCGACCCGACCCTCAAGGTCGAGCGTGACGAGGACACCGGCCAGACCGTGATCTCCGCGATCGGCGAGGCGCAGGTCAGCGTCCTGCTGGACCGCCTCGAGGCCCGCGCGGGTGTCACCGCCCACACCGTCAAGCTGCGCATCCCGTATCGCGAGACGATCCGTCGTGTCGCGAGCGCCGAGGGTCGTCACAAGAAGCAGACCGGCGGTGCTGGACAGTTCGGCGACTGCTGGCTGCGCATCGAGCCCAACCCTGATATGGGCTATGAGTTCGTGGACGAGGTCGTCGGCGGCCACATCCCCCGCGGCTTCATCCCCGCGATCGACAAGGGCGTCCAGGAGACCATGCGCGACGGCGTGCTGGCCGGCTACCCGATGATCGATGTCAAGGTCGCCGTGTACGACGGCTCCTACCACCCCGTCGACTCCAACGAGATGGCCTTCAAGACGGCCGCGCGCATCGGCTTCCAAAAGGCGGTCGCCCAGGCCGAGCCCGTGCTGCTGGAGCCCATGGCGCACCTCAAGATCACGGTGCCCGAGAGCTACGCCGGCTCCGTGATGGGCGACGTCTCCGCCAGCCGCGGCCGCGTGGAGGGCATGAACGCCGGCTCCGGCGCCTCCGCGGGCGAGACCGTGATCGAGGCGACCATCCCCTACGCCGAGGTCACCGACTACGCCACGCGCCTGCGCTCGCTCTCGCGCGGTACCGGCGAATTCGAGATGGAGGTCTCCGGCTACGAGCAGGTGCCGCACGACGTGCAGGTCAAGCTGGCACAGGAGTACCAGGACCGCCGCTCCGAGGGCCGCTAGGCTCGCGCGCCGCGTCGTCTGACCCGCGATAAGACAAACGCTCATGTCCGCAGCCCACCGCGACTCAAGGCTGCGTAGAGCAATGGGGAGGGGTTGCATCGGCAGCAGCCCCTCCCTCTGTTGTGTCAGGCACCTCGGTCACACGAATGTAGAAACAGAACAAGTGTTGTAGAATACGTGAAATTACGCTAATAAAAATACAGTTGTTCCGTGATGCTGGCATATGACATACAATTGTTCCTGACACAAAGCAGCGAAAGGAGTTGCGATGCAGAGGAGAACGGTAGTCTACACGGATCAAACAGAGGCCGGCGAGCTGCGCACAGTCAGCGTGAGGACGACGGATTACGGGGTCGAGATTGTCGAACGCACCACGGGGCCCGATACGCGGGCGATATTTGGGGATCCGGTGCACAAGCAGGTGCTCACGCTGAGCGATGAGGCCGAGAGCACGTTGAGGCGCGAGGCGCCCGGTGATTCGCTCGCCGACGGCCTGCGCTGCGCCTTTGCCGCGGGGGAGCTGGAGTTTCTCTCGGACATCCAGGACATTCTCGACCGCGCGGAGGTGTCCTATGGGTATGCCGCCTACGGTCCCGGGGAGGGTCTGTACCGTCCGTACTTCGACTGACGGTTACGGCTGACGGCAGGGTGCGATTGACGGCGATTCGGCGTGCGTTCGATGCCCGGTATAGATTCGAGTAACAAAAAGGAGCCCCGAAGGGCTCCCGTCAATTCCTGGTGCGGCGTAAGGGATTCGAACCCCTGACGTTCTGATTCGTAGTCAGACCCTCTATCCAGCTGAGGTAACGCCGCGTGCGAGAAGTACTATGGCACCGTTTGCCATCCCTGTCAAGAAAAATAACGGACGGAAAGCCATTGTGTGGTCATTGTGGAAGAAGGCTGAGTCGTTGGTTCGTCTTAAGGTGCGGATCGCCTGCAAAGACATGTACGTAGCCCGCAAAAGCCATGCGGGGAGCCCGCAAAGACATGCGTGGAGAACAGGGGATCACAACAAAAAAGGAGCCCCGAAGGGCTCCCGTCAATTCCTGGTGCGGCGTAAGGGATTCGAACCCCTGACGTTCTGATTCGTAGTCAGACCCTCTATCCAGCTGAGGTAACGCCGCGTGCAAGAAATACTATCTCACGCTTTGTTTGCTGTGTCAAGGATTTTTTTGAAAAAAGCCCGACCGGCGAAGCGATCGGGCCCAAATTTTCTGGCGGAGAGCTGGGGATTTGAACCCCAGATAGGGTTAAGCCCTATACACGCTTAGCAGGCGTGCGCCTTCAGCCACTCGGCCAGCTCTCCATGCGATAGAGCATATTACCTCATTTGGCAGGCAAATCATAACGGCAACGATGGGTTTTCTTTAAACGTGCCACGAAACGAGTCCCAGCACACCGTTACTCCGCAAATGGGCAGGTGGATTACGCGCGCAGCTGTGCCATGAAGGCATCGTCGACCACGATATCGTCGCGATGCGCACGGACGGATTCCCAGGAGAAGCTCGGGATCAGGTCGCGAGGCGAGGCGGACGTGCCCATCGGCACCAGCCCGACGCAGGCTGCAAGAGTGCCGACGATGCGTTCCGCAGGCACGTTGGCTGCGCGCAGGGCACCGAGATCGAGGTCCCGTTCACGTTTGGAGAGGCGGCGGCCGTCGGGTGCGACAAGGAGCGGCACGTGGGCGTAGGAGGGAGGCACAAAGTCGAGCAGGCGCGCGAGATAGGTCTGACGGGCGGCGGACCCTAGCAGGTCGCGGCCGCGCACGACCAGGTTGACGCCCGAGAGGCCGTCGTCGACGACCACGGCGAGCTGGTAGGCAAAGACCCCGTCGCTGCGTCGCACGAGGAAGTCGCCGCAGTCGTGCGCGAGCGTCTCCGCATGCGGCCCATAGACCAGGTCGTCGATGGTGATGATACCTGCAGGGTCGTCAGCCGCGGGCACCATCAGCCGCGTAGCGGGAGCGCGCAGCGCCGAGCGTCGCGCGACCTCCTCGGGGGAGAGGCCGCGGCACGTGCCTTGGTAGACGTAGGTCCCGTCCGACGCGTGCGGAGCACTTGCCGCGTGGAGTTCCGCACGCGTGCAGAAGCAGGGGTACGTGAGGCCGGCTGTCTCGAGCCGTGCGAGGGCGTCGGCGTAGATCGCCGTCCGTTCGCTCTGATAGGTTGGTCCCTCGTCCCAGTCGAGACCGAGCCACGCCAGGTCACCCATCAGCAGGTCCGCTACCGCACGGTCCTGCGCGCGCGGGTCGACGTCCTCGATCCGTAGCACCATGGTGCCGCCCGCGGCGCGCACGGCGAGCCAGCCGAGCAGCGCCGAGAAGACGTTGCCCAGGTGCATGCGCCCCGACGGCGTCGGCGCAAAGCGCCCCACGATATGTCCCTGCGAGTATGCCATGCACCGCATCATACCGCGCGATAGGCACGTCTTACGTGCGCCTGACAAACTCCGCTTGCTGGCGTGTGACAATAGGCGCGAGGAACCGTTTGTCGGGATGGAATGCCATGGCTGTGACGCGAGGCAAAGGCAATCAGAACGTACGAAAGGCTCAGAAGAGCAGCCAATACCAGGCAATCGTTGTCGTCGTAGCTCTTTTCGTGATCTTGTTTGTGCTGTGGACCATCATTGAGTCGAATTACGGCCCCATCACCCCCGAAGCCATCGGCAAGGGTCTTCTACTCGCCCTGCCGATTCCCGGGCTCGTCGCGGTCACTGTATTTTTCTCTTGGAGGTCACGTAACAGGGCGAGCGCGAGACTGTTGGAGAGTTTCGGCCTGGATGCCGAGAAAGCCGACTTGAGCGACCCGGCTTGGTTTGTCACTAAGGACTATCCGCCCGTCTTGTTGCACGAGTCTATGTTTTCGCGCGACAAGGCGGTTGCCTACCACAAGGAGACGATAGAACCGGGCGCCCATGACCTCTCCATCTCCGAGGAGTATTACGAGGTCGACTGGGTCGATGCCCGGGGCGAGAAGCGAACATGCAGATTGCCAGGCGACGACGCGATTTCAGCCGACCGTGGGGCCATCAAGCGCTTCAAGTCGTTTTGCAAGCGCTGGGGCATCACGTTGCGCCGTGCGCCAAAGTAGTCTTTGCGTCATACAGCCACATCGTGCCTCATTTGTTGCTAAACTGCACATAAGGCGCGCGCCGTGACTGACGGAGCATCGTGGGACACCACGGGGGAGCGGCGCGCAAGACAACGTGCCGACCGTCTGGGCAAGCCTCACAACCGAAGGGCTTGCTATGCGTCAAGCCCCGAGGGTGCGAGGACCACGAGCATCCGAGGAGCGCTCATGCAAAATCTGGTCGATATCCTGCGAAGCAACCCCTATCCCGGCCGCGGTATCGTCGTGGGCAAGGACCGTATCTACTACTGGATCATGGGACGCAGCGCCAACAGCCGCAACCGCGTCTTTGAGCTGACCGACGACGGCATCCGCACCAAGGCCTACGACGAGAGCAAGCTCGAGGATCCCAGCCTGATCATCTACCATCCCGTACGCACGGCGGGCGACGACCTGGTTGTCACCAATGGCGACCAGACCGACACCATCGTGGAGCTGGGCTTCCGCGAGGGCTGCATGACCCGCGAGTACGAGCCCGACGGCCCCAACTGGACCCCGCGCATCAGCTCCATCATCCACAAGGACGGCTCCTTTGAGCTCTCCATCCTCAAGCACGACCCCAACTCCGCCGAGGACCGCTGCCTGCGCGAGTTCTTCGCCTACGGGGGCGCCGACGAGGGCGTGGGCTACTTCATCTCCACCTACCAGGGCGACGGCAACCCGCTGCCCAGCTTCGCCGGCGAGCCCGTGGCTGTGCAGATGGGCGAGCCCGACGAGGTCTGGGCCGCGCTCAACGCCGACAACAAGGTCTCCCTCTACACCAACGTCGGCGGCGACGTCCGTCTCTTCAACAAGAACCTCGGCGACTAGCGACCGAGAGTCGACGCCGCGACCAGCGGCGATAACGAGCGGCGACGATAGGGGTCGCCGCACCGACAGCAGAGAAGAAAGGAAGACCCGCATGAACGAGCTCGAGCTCAAGTACGGCTGCAACCCCAATCAGAAGCCCTCCCGTATCTTCATGAAGGACGGCTCCGACCTGCCCGTGACCGTGCTCTCCGGCAAGCCCGGCTACATCAATTTCCTGGACGCCCTCAACTCCTGGCAGCTCGTCCGCGAGCTCAAGGAGGCCACCGGCATGCCCGCCGCCGCGTCCTTCAAGCACGTGAGCCCCGCCGGTGCCGCCGTGGGCAAGCCCCTCTCCGACATCGACAAGCAGATCTACTTCGTCGACGAGGCCGACGGCCCCGTGACCCCCATCGCCGCCGCCTACATCCGCGCCCGCGGCGCCGACCGCATGAGCTCTTACGGCGACTGGGCCGCGCTCTCCGACGTGTGCGACGCCCGCACCGCCAAGTACATCAAGCACGAGGTCTCCGACGGCATCATCGCCCCCGGCTACACCGAGGAGGCGCTTGAGATCCTGCGTTCCAAGAAGGGCGGCAAGTACAACGTCGTGCAGATCGACCCGACCTACGAGTGCGCGCCGATCGAGCAGAAGGACGTCTTTGGTATCACCTTCGAGCAGGGCCACAACTTCTTCCCGATCAACCGCGAGCTGCTCGCCAACGTCGTGACCGCCAACAAGGACATCCCCGACGCCGCCCAGATCGACATGATCGTCAGTCTGATCACGCTCAAGTACACGCAGTCCAACTCCGTCTGCTACGTGAAGGACGGCCAGGCCATCGGCGTGGGCGCCGGCCAGCAGAGCCGCGTGCACTGCACCCGCCTCGCTGGCAACAAGGCCGACACCTGGTACCTGCGCCAGCACCCCAAGGTCCTGAGCCTCAAGTTCGTTGAGGGCATCCGCCGCGCCAACCGCGACAACGCCATCGACGTCTACATCTCCGAGGAGCACGACGACGTGCTTCGCGAGGGCGAGTGGCAGAAGTGGTTCGCCGAGAAGCCCGAAGTGCTGACCCGCGAGGAGAAGGCGGCCTGGATCGCCACGCAGACCGGCGTGACCCTGGGCTCCGACGCCTTCTTCCCCTTCGGCGACAACATCGAGCGCGCCCACAAGTCCGGCGTGTCCTACGTGGCCGAGCCCGGCGGCTCCATCCGCGACGACAACGTGATCGAGACCGCCGACAAGTACGGCATGGCCATGGCCTTCACCGGCATGCGCCTCTTCCACCACTGATACCGCCGACGCAGAACACAGACGGGCAAAGACAGTCGGGCAAAGACAAGCAAAGACAAACGAAGACGTATGGGCGCGGGGCCTTCCGCCAGGGGGTCCCGCGCCTTTTAATACGTTCGTCTTTGACGCGCGCCTGGCCCCGCGCTCACTGAGTGCCTGCTGTGCGCCTGACGTGCGCCCGATGCGGTGTGAGCGGCGTGCGTCTGTCCGCTACCGGTCGTTCACGCGCAGGTCGAGCACGTCGGGGCGGGCGTAGTGGCCCACGGGGTCGAATTCCCACTTGGCCGAGGCGACCGCGTCCAGGTCGAGCGTGGCATAGAGCACACCGGGCTCGTCCCATAGGGGCTCGGCGCCCTCCACGTAGTGCCCCTTGGGGTCCACCACGCAGGAGCCGCCCCGGTAGACCACCTCGGGCAGGCGCTCCACCTCCTCCGGGAAGACGAGCTGGTCCAGCGGGTAGTCCGTCCGTCTTATATACGGTGCGCAATTGACCACGTAGCAGCGGCCCTCGATGGCGATGTGCTGAAGGGTGGCCTGCCACTCGGGGTTGTCGTTGGTGTTGGGGGCCAGGTAGAGCGTGACACCCTTTTGGTAGAGGGCCACGCGCGCCAGCGGCATGTAGTTTTCCCAGCAGATGAGGGTGCCCATTGGCCCCCACGGGGTCTGCGAGACGGGGAAGTAGTGGTCCTGCGCGTCGCCCCACACCAGGCGCTCGGACCCGGTGGGCTTGAGCTTGCGGTGGATGGCGTCGATGTGCCCGTCGGGCGCAAAGACCACGTTTGTGTTGTAGAGGGTGCCGTTCACGGGGTGGCGCTCGGAGATCCCCAGGCTCACCCAGGCGCCGGCGCGCGCGGCCGCCTGGCCCACGAGCGCCATCTCCGGGCCGTCTACCAGCACCGACGCCGCGGCGTAGCGGCCCCATTCCTCGCGGCTGCCCGGCAGGCGGGTGCCCACCACGTAGCCGAAGGTCATCCCGTGCGGATAGCCGGGGATGAGCAGCTCGGGAAAGACGATCAGGTCGCTCGGGTGCTCGGCGGCGATGGTGTCGATTCGGTCGACGACGGCCTGGGTGCCCGCGGCCGGGTCAAAGAGCACGGGCTCGCTCTGTACGACGGCGATGCGGCAGGTCTTCTCGAGGTCTCTCATGATGCCTCCTTCTCGCGAGGTGGGGTTCTCATGTCATAGCACATAGATGACCCGAAAATGGCGAGACAGGATTTACGCTAGGCAGAAGAGCGGACGGCAAGGCGGATATGCGTGCCCAGGCAGGGCATGTCTAGGCAGGGCATGCGCCGAGTACAGGGCATGCGCCGAGTAATAAGCACGGGTGCGAGACGCGAGGACGGAGCGACTCATGATACAGGCGGCGATCTTTGATATGGACGGGCTCATGTACGACACGGAGCCCCTCTGGTACAAGGCGTGGACGCCGGCGCTCGCCCGCTTTGGCCTGACCTTCGACGAGGGGGTCGCCATCGACTGCCGCGGCACGTCGGGCACCTACCGCGACGCCGTCATCGCCCGGCACTACCCGGGCCAGGACGCCCACGGGATCGGGGTCGCCCTCGACGAGGAGGCCGCCCAGATCATCGCCCGCGAGCTCACCAAAAAGCCCGGCCTCGACGAGCTGCTCGCCTGGTTGCGGGCGCAGGGCGTGCCCTGCGTGGTGGCCTCGTCCAGCAGCCACGAGATGATCCGCGGCAACCTGGAGCGCACGGGCGTGGCGGACTATTTCGCCACCGAGGTCAGCGGCCAGGACGTGCAGAAGGGCAAGCCCGAGCCCGACATCTTCCTGGCGGCGGCTGCGGCGGCGGGCGCCGACCCCGCGCGCTCGATGGTGCTCGAGGACAGCTTTGCCGGCGTGCGCGCCGGTCGCGCGGGCGGCTTTATCACGGTCATGGTGCCCGACCTGGCTCAGCCCACCGCGGAGATCGCCAGCCTCTGCGACGCCGTCTGCCCGAGCCTTCTGGAGGTGCGCGACCTCCTCGCCACCGGCGAGCTCGGGTGAGAGAGGCACGGTGTCCCTACGGCAGGGGGGTACGCGTCGCCGTGTCGTAGAAGTGGAAGTAATCAGGGAGATAATGGTTCGTCACGTATTCGAACTGCTCCCCCTTTGCGTCGAAGGTGGCGCTACGCACGACTGCGAGGTAGGGGGCGCAGCCCTCACCCAGGAGCTCATAGTCTTCCTCTGTGGCAGGCTCCACCGTCACTTTGCGCCTGCTCACGGTGATGGCGATATGCAAGTCCTGCTCTATGTAGTGGAAAATTGAGCTCCTCGCGACCTCTTCCGTGATCCCCGGGACCTCACTGGTGAGGAAGTAATGCCGGCTGCAGACCATGGGGATTCCATCCAGGCTGCGGACCAGGACGATCTGTGTGAGATCGGAGCCCGTTGGGAATCCGGTGGTGCGCGATAGCTCGTCCGTGCAGGTGATGTGATCGAGAAGCACCAGCTTTGCTCCGGGCTCGGCTCCGATGGCGCGGGCCGACTCCGTGAACGAGGTGAGGCCGCTGACCACAAACGCATCGCGTTTTTCGTCGTGCTCCTTCGGCGTCCAGATGACGCGTACGCCACGCCCCTTGATGGCTTGCACGAGGCCCTCGTTCGCGAGAAGCGACAATGCCTTGCGCACGGTCATGCGCGAGCAGCCAAATTGCTGACACAGCTCCTGCTCGGGGGGCAAGAAAGACCCACGCTCATACTTCCCCCCGCCGAGCTCCCGTCTCAGCTCCTCATATATTTCTCCGAACATCGCTCGCGGCATGGCGACTGCCCTCGCTCGACACCTCTCCTATCACCTCTCCTATCAGGAGTTGAAGCTCCCGCCCGTAGATTATAGGTACGCCGATGGCAGGTCCCGCCGTTCGCGGAACAAAAGTAACCGTTCGTCATCATTTTTAACCTGTCTAGACAAATATGTTTATCCTCTCAGTTGCACATAGATGTCTAGACAACAAAAGAGAATCGCCGTACCAATCGGTGCGATTCCCAACAGGGAGGCGGAGAAATGGCAAAGGAGAGCTATGCAATCACGATTGCCGGCGGCGGCTCGACCTACACGCCGGGCGTGGTTCTCACGCTGCTCAGCGCGCAGGATAGATTCCCCATTAACAGGATCACGCTGTACGACAACGACGCGCAGCGTCAGGAGACCATCGGCAGGGCATGTGCCATCTATGTCCAGGAAAACGCGCCGGAGGTCAAATTCAACTACACGACCGATCCGGAGACGGCTTTCACCGGCATCGATTTCGTCATGGCGCAGATCCGCGTGGGCAAATACGACATGCGCGACAAGGACGAGAAGATCCCGCTGAGGTATGGCGTGCTGGGTCAGGAGACCTGCGGGCCTGGCGGCATCGCGTACGGCCTGCGCTCCATTGGCGGCGTGCTTGAGATTCTCGACTACATGGAGAAGTACTCCCCGGACGCCTGGATGCTCAACTATTCCAACCCCGCCGCCATCGTGGCGGAGGCGACGCGCAGGCTGCGTCCGGACAGCAAGATCATCAACATCTGCGACATGCCCATTGCGCTGATGGACATTATGGCTGGCATGTGCGGACTCAAGGACCATAAGGACCTCGTCTTTGGCTACTACGGCCTCAATCACTTCGGCTGGTGGTGGAAGATAGAGGACCAGCAGGGTCACGACCTCATGCCGCAAATCAAGAAGCGTATGGCCGAGAACGGATACGCCTCTCAGGGGGATGAGCTCGCTTTCGCCGACGAGTCGTGGATGGCGACCTTCCGCAAGGCAAAGGACGTGTACGCGCTCGACCCCGAGACGATTCCCAATACGTATCTCAAGTACTACCTCTACCCGGACTATGTGGTGGCGCATACGGATCCCCACCACACTCGTACCGACGAGGTGCGCGAGGGGCGTGAGAAGCGTGTCTTTGGCACCGCCCGCCAGATTATCGAGCAGGGTACAGCGGCTGGTTTTGGCCTCAAGCCCGACGAGCACTCCGAGTACATCGTCGACCTCGCCCGTGCGTTGGCGGAAAACACCCACGAGCGTTTCATGCTCATCGTGCCCAACCACGGTGCCGTCGAGAACTTCGACCCCACCGCGATGGTCGAGATTCCCTGCATCGTCGGGTCCGACGGCTACGAAAAGATCTGCCAGGGCACGATCCCGCAATTCCAGAAGGGCATGATGGAGGAGCAGGTCAGCGTCGAGAAACTCGCGGTCTCGGCATGGATTGACCATTCCTACCAGGAGCTCTGGCAGGCCCTGACACTGTCCAAGACGGTGCCCTCCGCCTCGGTGGCCAAGCAGATCCTGGACGACCTCATCATCGCAAACAAGGACTACTGGCCCGAGCTCCATTGACGGTCGGTGGGCTGCAGAGGCAAGATCGCCCGATTCGCGGGCGTGGCAAGGGAGAGTGCCCATGGGGGTGGGCACAAGGAAAAGAGGAGAGTATGAGCGCAAGCAAAGAGCAGGCGAACAAGGAGCTTGCTCGCCAGGTCGTTGACCTTGTAGGCGGCCCGTCCAACATCGAGAGCATCTCGCATTGCATGACGAGGCTGCGCTTCAAGCTGCGCGACGACGCGAAGGCGCAGACCGAGCAGATAGAAAAGCTGCCGGGTGTCATCCAGGTCATAGACGCCAACGGCCAATACCAGGTCATCGTAGGCATCAACGTGATCGAGGACGTCTACGATGCGGCCGTCGAGGTCTCGGGTGTGGAGGGTCTCGGCGAGGTCAACGAGGACGGTACGCCCGCCAAGAAGGGCAATGCCCTCTCTGTGCTGATCGATCTCATCTCCGGCATCATCCAGCCCATCCTCGGCTGCCTGTGTGCCGCCGGTATGATCAAGGGCATCCTTTCCATCCTCACCTTCACGGGCCTCATGGCGACGACCGACGGCACCTACCAGGTGCTCTACGCCGCGGGTGACGGCTTCTTCTACTTCCTGCCGATTATCTTGGGTTACACCTCGGCCAAGAAGTTCCACTCGAGCGAGTTCATCGGCATGACGCTGGGCATTGCGCTCACCTATCCCGCGATGGTGAACATCACTAGCGGCGACGTGCTCGGCACCGTGCTTGCCAATACACCCTTTGCGATGAGCTACTACTGCACGTTCCTGGGCATCCCCGTGATCATGCCCACGTCCGGCTACACGAGCTCCGTCATCCCCATCATTCTCGCCGTGTGGGTGGCCGCCAAGCTCGAGCGCTGGCTCCGCACGCACTTGTCTGAGTACGTCAAGTTCTTCTTTGTGCCCACGCTTACACTGCTCGTGATGGTTCCTCTGACCTACCTGGTCATCGGTCCCGTCGCCACCTTTATCACCAACCTGCTCAGCGTGGTCTTCAACTCCCTGTACAGCCTCCCCGTGGTCGGTGGCGCGCTCGGCGGTGCTATCCTCACCGGCTTCTGGCAGGTCCTCGTAATCTTTGGCTTCCACTGGTCCGTTATCACCTTGATGCTCATCAACATCGCCAATCAGGGTTGGGACATCATCATGGCTCCGTACATGGTCTGCTCCTTCGCTCAGGTCTTCGCCGTGCTCGCCATGCTGCTTCGCACCAAGGACGAGCACCTCAAGGCGCTCGGCTGGCCCGCATTCATCACCGGTTTCTTCTTTGGAATTACCGAGCCCTGCATCTACGGCGTCACGCTCCCCAAGAAGAAGCCCTTTGTCATCAGCTGCCTTGCCTCCGTACCCGGCGGCCTCTTCATCGGCGCCATGGGCACCAAGATGTTCGAGTTCACCGGTGGTGCCTTCTGCGCACTGCCCGGCTTCGTCGATCCTTCCGGCGCCATGGGCATCAGCTGCATGATCTACGTGCTCATCGGCATCGCGATCTCCAGTGTGATTTCCTTTGTGTGGACCTACCTGACGTACCGCGATGAGCCTGCGGTCGAGGCCAAGTAGGGTGTGTAGGGCATGCGAACGAAAGGTGCTCGCGGGATAATTCCCTAGGGTCGCGAGCGGCTGCAACGATGTGGGTCCCGCGCACGTGGCGGGACCTGATTTCGTTGCGGGGATTTCCAAGCCGCTCGAATGGAGGTACGTAATGACAGGTAACGTTTTTACCCGAGACATGGGGTACGAGCTGCTGACCCGTGCGAGGGGCAACGGTGCGGAGCTGCGTTCCGTCGTGGTACGTCAGGGCGGGGAGATCGTCTTTGAGCATGCCGCGGCGCCCTTTCCCCTGGACCATGTGCACCCACTCTACTCAGTGACAAAATCCTTCACGTCGGTGGCTGTCGGCATGATGGTGGAAGAGGGCCCGATCCAGCTCGACCGCCCGTGGATAGAGTGGTTTCCGGAGTACGAGCCCGCGATCGCGGACGAGCGCTTCCGTCGCGTGACGGTGCGCCATCTGCTGACGATGACCATGGGCCAGGACGCCGAACCCTATGTGACCGGGGATGATGATTGGGCGCTGGGCGTCGTGGCGAAACCCCTCGCCCACGAGCCGGGCACGGTCTTTCTCTACAACTCCCTCTGCACCCACCTGCTCTCGATGCTGGTTCAGCGCGTCAGCGGACAGACGGTGGAGGACCTGCTTGCCAGACGGCTGTTTGCACCGCTCGGCATCAGTCGGTGGTGGTGGGAGCAGGACCGCCATGGGCACAGCGTCGGTGGGTTTGGCCTGCATCTCTCGACGCCCGACCTCGCGAAGTTCGGCCAGTGCCTCTTGGACGGTGGCGCTTGGTGTGGAGAGCAGCTGATTCCTGCCCAGTGGGTACGGGAGGCCACGTCAAAGCAGGTCGAGACGGAGCCTTTCTATCCCGCCGCGGCCACCGAGGACCGCAACGGTTACGGCTTCCAGTACTGGATGTGCGCCGGCGGTGGCTATCGGTGCGCCGGGTTGTTCGGACAGCTGTGCTACGTGCGCCCCGAGGACGGCCTGGTCGTCGCCGCTTCGAGCTCGACGACGGGAAGCAAGGCGCTCCTCGACCCGCTCTATCAGGTGTTGGGGGGAGAAGAGTCGAAGCCTTGCTTTGACCGTCAGGTGCTCGACGAACTCCCGACAATCGCCGGATCACCGTTGTCTGCATGGGCTGCCCGAGTGGCGGGCAGGCATGCGCTCGCACCGAATGCGGGTGGCTTCGATGCCTTTGAGGTGAGGTTTCCCGACGACTCCCTTATGGAGCTCGCGCTCTTCCGGGGCGACAGAGTGTACCGCGTAGAAGCGGGCTTCGACCGCTGGCATCGGTCGGCGGACAATGGGACACAGGGCATTGGCGAGATATTCCCGTTCGCGACCCATGGCGCGGAGTGCGACGAAGCGCCCGCGTGGGACAACCGGGATGTCTATGCCTGCTATGCCTGGACCACGCCGTCGACGCTCGAGCTTTGGGTGCGCGAGCTCGATTACACACGCAGGACGCATGTGAAGCTCGTCCTTGACGGACAGCATGTTGTGATGACGCTCGGTGTCGAGAGCATGTATTGCGGCATCAGGCCATCCGAATATATGGTTGCCACATGTTGAAGGTCGATACTGAAAAACGATGACAGCGGCGGACACTCAGGCGCCTGCGCTGCGGAGGCATGCGCAGGCGTCTCTTTTGTAAGGAATGCAATAAGTACGTTTGTCTTTGTCGGTAAACCCGAATAAACCTGAGGAAACATAGTCGAAATATGTAAATACACGCATAATAATGTAAAAATATGTCAACATAAGAAAAGAGACATGCCGAGCTACCTTTGGGGTTGCAAAAAGTACCGTTCAAGGAATACGATAAAAATTCACTTTGCGCGAGCGTCCCGAACGCTAGCATCTAGTGAGTCAGAGTGTTTTTCCAAATGACAAAGGAGAAAAACGTGAGCAAGTACGAGACCCCCAACCGCGTGGTCATCGCCCTCGGCGGCAACGCCCTCGGCAACACCCCCGAGGAGCAGATCGAGAAGGTCCGCGCCGCCGCCCCGACCCTGCTGAAGGTCATCGAGCAGGGCAACGAGATCATCATCACCCACGGCAACGGCCCCCAGGTCGGCATGATCCAGAAGGCTTTCTCCATCGCCCACGAGGAGAAGCCCGAGGCCGTCCCCGCCATGGACCTGCCCGAGTGCGGCGCTATGTCCCAGGGCTACATCGGCTACCACCTGCAGCAGGCCCTCGGTGCCGCTATGCACAAGGCCTACAAGCGTTGGCACGTGGCCACCGTCGTCACCCAGATCGAGGTCGACCCCGACGACCCCGCGTTCCTCAACCCCACCAAGCCCATCGGCGCCTTCCTGACCAAGGAGCAGGCTGCCGCCGAGAAGGCCCTGCACCCCGAGATGCAGTTCGTCGAGGACTCCGGCCGCGGCTACCGTCGCGTCGTCGCCTCCCCCGAGCCCAAGAAGATCGTCGAGGCTGAGTCCATCCTCAACCTGCTGGACAACGAGTTCATCGTCATCGCCTGCGGTGGCGGCGGCATCCCCGTGGTCCGCGACTACTCCGACAAGGGCGCCTACAAGGGCCAGGCTGCCGTCATCGACAAGGACATGGGCGGCGAGCTGCTCGCCGAGGACTGCAAGGCCGACACCCTGATCCTCCTGACCGCCGTCGACCACGTCGCCATCAACTTCGGCAAGCCCGACCAGCAGGAGCTCACCGACCTCGACGTCGAGACCGCCAAGAAGTACGTGGCCGAGGGCCAGTTTGGCAAGGGCTCCATGGAGCCCAAGGTCAAGGCCGGCATCAAGTTCGCCGAGTCCCGTCCGGGCCGCACCTGCATCATCGGCTCCCTCGAGAAGGCCGCCGAGGCTGTCGCCGGCCTCTCCGGCACCCGCATCCACGCGTAAGTCCACGCGTAAATCGCGCGGTCGGCCGCTGTCGAAGCAGGGCAGCGGGGCACGCTGTTCGCTGCGGAGCACGTGATTCGCGGCAGAGCACGCAATCCGCAGTGGAGCATGCAATCCTGAGCGAGGGTCTTTCGGGACCCTCGCTTTTCTTGTGCCGTGATGAAGAGGGGTGGCCCGGAGGAGGGCGGCCGGCGGAGGAGTGGGCCGGTGGAGGATTGACCGGGGGGAGGGGTGGGCCGGCAGAGATGGGCTTGAAGAAACCCCTCGGGCTCAGGAAACACCATCGGAACGGCTCCAATTTACCGCAACGTCATCGGAACGCCTCCGATTTATGAAAGTAGACGCCATCGGAAGGGCTCCAAATTGGTGCGACCTGGGCTTTTTCTCGGTCGGACCTCTTCCGATGGTGTTTCGGAAGACCAACGGACACCTTCCGATGGCGTTTGTGCCAATCGGGCTTCTTCCGATGGCGTTTGTTGCTGATGCGCATAGCGGGTTCGTACACGAGTGGGCTCTCTGCTTCAAATGGAGAGGGCTGGCGGCGGTTCGTGTACGAAACCCAAAACATTCCGCCAAGCCATTCGTACACGAGTGAACCCCGCGTGCCCTTCGGGACGTCGGCGAGTCGCTTGGTGTACGAATTTCTTGCAGCGCCTCCGTGCGGTTCGCACACGAAACAGCAAATCAGAGTCCGGACGGGCGTAACGAGTGCCTTGATGTACGAATGGGCGCGATGGGGTGCGCGAGGCGACGCACGGGGCGACGCGTGGCACGGCGCACGGGTCCTTATGTAAAGGTTCGTCCAGTGGTGCAACATATAAAAGTTAAGAAACATCCGCCCGCGCGCGCCTTGCGTGGCGAATGGGTACGATACGCTGATATGTGGATTTTTCTGCGGAGGCAGGGGATGGCGGAAGACAAGAAAAACACACTCGAGCCGAATGTGGCCGAGCCGGGTGCAGCCGTGCCGGGTACGGCGGAGGCGGGTGCGCCCGAAGAGGGCCGACCCGAGGAGGGCTTCGAGCTGGGGACACCGGCGCTGGTGTGCCGGTGGCGCCTGGCGGGCGGTCGGCTGCCGCTCGAGAACCGCCACCTGCGGGCCTTCGCAGCGCGCGGTGCAAGCATCCCGCTGGTCTCCTGGGCCAAACAGCACATCGAGTGGACGCTCGCGGACGGGGCGGCCGCTGAGCCCGACGGCGTGCTGATGATCGTCGTGGACGACCAGGGCCGCGCCGCCATGAGCGTGGGGCCGTACGAGCCGCTGACCTCGACGGATGCCGCAGCGCTTGCCGTACGCGCGAGGCATGCGCAGGAAGAAGAACCCGTCACGCAGCTTGTCGCAGCTGGCGCCGCGGAGAAGACGAAAGCGCCGGAGGCCAGGCCCGTCGCGCCCGAGACGCTGTGGGGCGCGCGCGACGGGGTGCTGTGCTGCGCGCTGCCCGAGGACGCGGTGCTATCGGGTGCCGCGTCGCTGGTCGCGGACCTCGCTCGGACGCGCCACGTCGCCGTGCGCTGGGGCGCGGACCCGACGGAGGCCGGATGCGAGGAGCTCTTCCTCGTGTCGGACGAGCACGGCGTGGTGCCCGCGACCGACCGGGCCGGCGAGATGGGCGTTCGTCTTGCCGCGGACTATGCGCGCCTGCTCGATGCGACCCGCCCCTAGCTGGTAGAATCTTTTGTTACCTGCGGCGCCTGACGCGCCTGCGGTAATCGCCGCGCCTGCGGCGCCTGCCGCGCACGTTTTGCCCGCACGCCCATCTGTACACCCGTCCGAGGAGGATGTTTACCGACCGTATGGACATAGCCCTAAGCATCATCGTCACGTTCCTGCTCACGCTCGCCAACGGATATTTCTCGATGTCCGAGATGGCGCTGTCCACGGCCAAGAAGGTCGTGCTGGACCACGAGGCCGAGGAGGGCGATGCCCGTGCCGCCGCGGCCGCCCGCACGATAGAGGAGCCGGGCGACTTCCTGGCCGCCATCCAGGTGGCCATCACGCTCGTCGGGTTCGCGAGCTCGGCCTTTGCCGCGACCAACCTGTCCGAGCCCCTCGCCGCGTGGATGGTGGGCCTGGGCATGGGGACCGACCTCGCGGCCGTGCTCGCGCCCGTCCTCATCACCCTGCTGGTCTCGTATTTCTCCATCGTGGTGGGCGAGCTCGTGCCCAAGCGCATCGCGATGTCCGACGCCGAGGGCGTCTCCAAGAGCGTGGTCGGCTTTCTGAACGGCTTCTCCAAGATCGTGAAGCCCCTCGTGTGGCTGACCTCGGCCTCGGCCAACGGCCTCGCCACGCTCCTGGGCATCAAGTCCACCGACGACCGCCTGGACGTCTCGGAGGAGGAGATCCGCTACATGGTGACGGACTCCGACGACCTCTCCGACCAGGAGAAATCCATGATCCACGACGTGATCGACATGGGCGACACGATCGCCCGCGAGGTCATGGTGCCGCGCGTGGACATGACCGCGCTCGAGGACACCACCACCCTCTCCGAGACGCTCGAGGTCATGCGCAAGACGGGCTACTCGCGCATCCCCGTCTACCGCGGCTCGGTCGACCGCATCGTGGGCATCGCACACATCAAGGACATCATCGCGCCGATCCTCGACGACGGCGCGGGCAACCACCCCATCCTGGCCTACCTGCGCAGCGCCGATTTCATCCCCGACACCAAGGACATCATCCCGCTGCTCTCCGAGATGCAGTCCAGCCACGACCAGATGGTGGTCGTGGTGGACGAGTACGGCGGCACGGCGGGCATCATCACGATCGAGGACATCGTGGAGGAGGTCGTGGGCGAGATCGAGGACGAGTTCGACCCCGACAACAAGTACCTCACCAAACTGGGCGACCGCGAGTGGCTGGTGGACGGCCGCTTCTCCATCGAGGACGCCGCCGAGCTCGGCTGGCCGATCGAGGACAACGAGGAGTACGAGACCGTGGCCGGCTTCGTGCTGGAGCAGTTCGACCGCCTGCCGCACCCCGGCGACGCGATCGAGGTGGAGGGGTACGTCTTCCGCGTGCAGTCGATGCGCGGCCGCCGCGTGGCGATGCTGCGCGTCGAGGCGCCCGAGCCCGAGCCCGCCGAGGACGACGAACCGGACAAGAAGGACAAGAAAGACAAGAAGGACGGCAAGAAGGACGACAAGAAGGACGGCGCGCCCGACGAGCCGGCGAGGTAGCGCCGCGGGGCGGGCAAGCGCGGTGGACTAGGGCGGCCGGTGGGCCCGGGGCGGCCGGTGCACCCGGGGCGGCCTGGCGGACCCGAGCGGCTGACAAGCCCGGGGCAGCCTGGCAAAAGGGCAGGTTACGCGGATGCGAACACCTGCCGATTGGACGGCGCGCCCCTCTGGCGCCGGCACTACAATAAACGCAGCACGTGCTGCCGACACGGCGCGCGGGCGGCATACAGGCAGTACAGACGGTACACAGGCAGTACAGACAGACGTTCAAGCGGGAGACAGCATGGCACTCATCGATATCCAGCGGGTCGAGGTCGGTCCGCGCACGCTCACGGCGCGCGTCCGCATGTCCGAGGACGCACCGCTCATGACCAGCGAAGACATCGAGGGCACCGCGCGCGTCTACTACCTGCTGCCCCACATCGTCGACCACGTGTGCCTGGGCGACGTCTCCGAGAAGTTCCGCGACGTGATGGGCGACACCGAGGTCGCGCACCTGCTCGAGCACGTGACGGTCGAGCTGCTGGCCCAGACCAACATCGCGGGCGACGTCTCCACGGGCCGCACCTTCCCCGTCGAGGACGACGACCGCGCGTGGGACATCGAGCTCTCCTGCCCGGACGACGTGCTCGTCTCGGCCGCGCTCGCGAGCGGCGCCTGGCTGCTCGAGTGGGCGTACACCGGCGGCGGCGACCCCGAGCCCGACGTCGAGGCCACGGTCGCGGGTCTGGTCGGCTTGGTCGGCAGCCTGCCCGAGCCCGAGCCCCAGCAGGTGGCCGAGGGCGAGGTGCTGGTCGACGAGTTCACGCCGCTCGACGAGGACGGCGAGGCCGAGACGGCGCACGACGCATCGGCCGAGGCGGACGAACCGTTCGACGAGGCCTACAGCGAGGCGTACGCGGAGAAGACGGACGGTGTCGAGGCGGACGAGGCCGCCGACGAGCCGGAGCCCGAGACTGAGGCGGAGTCAGCGGCCGAGCCGGAGTCAGCGGCTGGGCCGGAGGCCGAGCCTGCCGACGATGCCGAGGCTGAGTACGACGCTGACGTCGAGTCCGACGAGCCCGCGGATGACGTCGAGCTCGTATCTGCCGACGAACCTGCGGATGAGCCTGCTGGCGAAGAAGTATCCGAGGGGGACGTCCGTCTTCCCGAGGAGGAAGCCGATGAGGCTGAGGAAGGCGAGGCCGAAGCGGACGAACTCGAAGCGGACGAGCCCGAGGCAGATGAGCCCGAGGCAGATGAGGCGGAGGGCGAGGAACCCGCGGAGGAGCCGGCGCAGACGGAGTACGAGCTGCCTTTTGACGAGGACGAGCACATCCCCGCGCCGCGCGCCATCCGCTAAGGCCGTCCGCTGGAAGTGAACTGCGTGGGCGGCGCCCGCGTGGGTATACTGGGTAGCAGTTGCGAGGTCCAGGCACGCATTGACAGGAGGATTTTCCATGAGCGCAAAGAGTGTTGCAGGTGTTCTCGTTGGTAGCATCGTTGGTGCGGCGGCTGGCTTCGCGGCTGGCGTGCTGCTGGCCCCGCGCACGGGCGCCGAGAGCCGTGCGATGGCGGCGGACGCGGTGAACGACGCGTGGGACACCGCCGTCGACTCCTACGAGCGCGGCACCCGCATCGTGAACGAGAAGATCAGCGCCACCCGCCCGGACATGGGCGCCACGACCGACGAACTCCGCGCCAAGGTCGACCTGGCCCGCGAGCGCATGGACCAGCTGCGCGACTCGCTCTCCGAGAACGTGACGTCGGTTTCCGCGCAGGTCCAGGACGCCGTGAGCAGCGTGACCGACAAGGTCGCCGCGGCGACTGCCTCCCCCTTCGAGCCCGAGGCTGAGGCCGAGGGCGTGCACGTGGAGGTCGTGGAAGACGAGCCCGAGGCCCCCGCTGCGGACGAGACGCCCGCCGAGTAGGACCGAGCCCGGAATGTGATGCGCGATGGCAGGTACCTGGTGCCTGCCATCTTTTGTTTATGGAGGACCCATGCTCAAGGTGAGCCAGCTCTACAATATGCACGTCTACGCCCCCAAAGGCGGGCGCCGCGGCAAGAAGGCCGCGGCCGGCGAGGTCGAGTACGGCAAGATCGGCCGTATCCACATGACCGTCTTTACGCCCGACGGCAGCCGCGTGGTGGGATTTATGGTCAAGCGGCCGGACATCGCGGGTATGGTCAAGCGCGAGGACCTCTTCCTGGGATTCGACTCGTTCAAGCTGGTCGACAAGGGCAAGAACGTGCGTGTGACGCGGGGCGAGGAGAGCTTTGACGACGCGGCGCGCGGGCGGCTGGACGTCGCGTGGGACCGGTGCGTGATGTGGGAGGGCATGGACGCCAAGACCAGCGACGGCAAGGAGCTGGGCTATGTGAACGACGCCGAGTTCGACGGGACGACCGGCGCGGTGAGCAAGTTTTTTGTGGGCGACGGCGGCGTGGCGCAAAAGCTGGTAGGCTCCGTGGAGATCCCGGCGTCGATGCTGCGCGGCTACGACAAAGGCTGGATGATCGTCGACCCTGCGGCGGCGAAGCTCGAGCTCAACGGCGGTGCAGCCGCGCGCGCCGGCGAGGCGACCGCCCGGGCCAAGGTCGACGCCCAACGCGCAGGTAAGAAGATCGGTAAGGACGCGGCTGTCGCCGTGGACAAGGGCTCGCGCGGCCTGGGCAAGATGATCGGCGACACGCGGCGTGCCTTCCAGGAGGCGTCCGGCGAGCCGGCGAAGTCGGCGGCCGCGAAGAAGCCCGCCACTCGGCCCGCGCCATCGATGCCGGCAAAGCCGGCCGCTGACGTGACGGTCGAGAAGCCCGCGGCGCCGGCGGCAATCGACGGGTCGGTCGCCAAGCCCGCGCCGACGACGTATGAGCCCGTTTCGCGGGCGGCTGGCCAGAAGCCTGCAGAGAAGCCCGCAGCAAAGCCCGCGAGCAAGAAGCCCGCCACCTCCGCTGCGAAGCCCGCCGCGAAGGCCGCGGCAAAACCCGCGAGCAAGCCCGCATCCAAGAAGAAACCCGCGTCCACCGGCGAGCAGGCGGCGCGCGCGGTCGGCAAGCAGCTCGGCGCCTTTGGCTCGATGTTCGGCGCCTTTGCCGACGAGTACAAAAAGGCCAGCAAGTAGCGCGTCCGTCTTGCCAGCGCGCGGCACTGGCGCGCATGAACGTCCGCCCGTGCTGACGCCACGTCCGTCTTACCGGCGTGCATGTCGGAATGTCCGTCTTACCAGCGCGTATAGAACCAGCGCGCCCATCAATATACGTAGAGATTGGAGTCCCATGATTCGCAAAGACCGCCAGGTGACCGACCGTGAACAGCAGAGGCAGATTCTCGACGCCGCGGACGTGATGCGCGTCGGCATGGTGGTCGACGGCGAGCCGTATGTCGTGCCCGTCTCCTTTGGCTACACGTGGGAGGGCGAGCTGCCCGTCCTGTACGTGCACGGGGCCAAGGTCGGGCGCAAGGTCGCGGGCCTCGCCGACGGGTCGCGCGTGTGCGTTGAGTTCGACCGATTCATCCGGTACGACCAGCTGCGGCACGGCATCACGACCCGCTATCAGAGCTTGATCGGCATGGGGCGGGTCAGCGAGGTCGTGGACACGGATGACAAGGTCGCCGCGCTCTCGGCAATCTGCGCGCACTGCGGCTACAAGGTCTTTGACCCGGCGGCGTGCGGCAGCCTGGCGCCCACCAAGGTCTGGCGCATCGAGCTCGACGAGCTCACGGGCAAGCAGAACCTCCGCTCATTCGACTAGCTCTACGTCCCCGGCTGGCGCCAACACGCATGCTGTCTGGTATGCATGCTGCCTAGTGCGCGCGCCAACATCAGGTAACGCGCCAAGCAATGAAAGTATCCGCCATCGATGATGGGTCACATCCGTAACGCCATGAACGACTATATAGTGCTCTCCCATACTTCCGCCCTCTGGTACCATCGGCTCGCCGCCGCGGGGATCCTGTCGCCCGCCAATTCTTCAGGCGGATTCGAGCCGGCGGGGGCGTCTGCGGGAGCGCGGGCAATCTCCCAGTCGGGCGTCGATAAATACTTCACGAGCGTCTCGACCGCAGATTTAGCGGCGCGGGATATTTACGTGAAAGCCGAGGTAGAGGGGCTGCTTCGCGAATTCCAGCCCAAGGACCCCATGGAAGCCCTGGACTACGTGGCCAATCACCCGCGCGCCATCGAGCTCCCGCGGCCGCTCGAGCTGCTGGTCGGGGAGGCGGATCGCCGGGTGTCTCGCGACGGTGTCGTGTCGCACCTCATGACGGGCCCTTGCCCGGCCGGCGCGATCATGCAGGCGGGCGGTAGGCTGGGCGTCGCGTCCCCTGAGCTCGTCGTTTTCCAACTGGCTCCGATTCTGGAGGATGTGCACCTGGTCGCGGCCTTGATTATGGAGCTGGCGGGCAAATACGCATTGCTTCCGCCCGGGCTTGTCAGCGTGGCGCGGTACTTGCGGGATGGGAAGACTCCTTTCGACAAAGGCAGGCTGCTCGGCGACGGCTACGTCGACGCGGTTCCTATGTCAGCAGTTGGGAACATCGCGGCCTATCTCGAGGAAGCCCCTCATCTTGCCGGAGCGAAGCTGGTGAGGAAGGCGCTCGCTGTCTGCGGCAATGGCAGCGAGTCGCCATTTGAGACCGCGGTAGACGTATCCTTGCAGCTGCCACAGTGCTACGGCGGCGCCGGCGTGGGAAAAGGCAAGGTAAACGAGCCGATAGTATTCAGCGACGTTGAGAGAAAGATTGCCATAGCGGGCTGGGCGCGGGCTGATTTGCTGTTTACCGCCAAGGACGGCAGACGCATAGATATCGAGCCGGGCGGTGCCTTTGGGCATGCGACCAAGAGGGGAATGGACAGGGACCGCCGTCGCCGGCACGCTTTGGAGCACGCGAAGGTCGAGGTCATCGACGTGACGTGGGATGAATTCAGTCACGAGGAGACGTGGGATGCGCTGTGCCGGCGTGTCAACTATCACTTGGGAAAGAGCCCACGCAAGAAGTCGGAAAAGACAATGGCGAAGTGGCGCCGGGTGCACGATGATTTCTGTTCCTTCGACTGCCTGAGGGTGTTTCCGCCCTCGGAATGGCGGCGGTAAGGTTCCTGTCGACGGCAAGGGCGGCGGTGTCGGAGGCCTGCCGTGCGTATTCAGCCCCAAAACTTCGGTACCGATGACCCTGACTTGACAATTTGACCCTTTTGTTGCAACGAGCGATTTTTATCTTCAATAAAAGCCGAGCTAGTTGGGCCGACTGATCGGTGCGGGCAAAACCCGGGTTTTGCCCGCACTTTGTCCATTTGCAAAAATGCAGGTAGATTGGCTGCGACCTTTCGCGAAGAGCCCCAAGCGGGGCGAAAATTGCCCACTTTGCAACAAAAGGGTCAAAATGTCAAGTCAGGGTATTAGACGCTGAGCCGCCGAGCTGACATGACGAAGCAGGGTGCCGCACCTGTGCGCCTCCGCTGCCTCCGATACGTAGCATTACTCTCAGCGGCAAAGAAAAAGCCGGCAGACGCGCCTTCCAAAGATGGTCGTCTGCCTGCGAAAATATCGGGCGGAGGGAGAGGGGTTCGAACCCTCGGTACGCTAGGCGCACGGCGGTTTTCAAGACCGCTGCATTCAGCCGCTCTGCCATCCCTCCGGATGTCATGTGGTCTATCCTAGCGCAAGAGACGGCTTTTCACGGCGCGACTTGTTTCGCGATGCGACTTTGGGGGTGCGGTACGTGACGCTGGCGGAGATCCTCGGCGAAGACAAGCAGCGCCAGGAAGACGAGCATTGGATGGGCGTGGCCCTCGACGAGGCGCGTGCGGCTGCCGAGGAGGGCGAAGTGCCGATTGGTGCGGTCGTCGTCGCGGACGGCGAGTTGGTCGCGCGCGCCCACAACCGCCGCGAGCTCGATGCCGACCCCGCGGCGCATGCGGAGTTCCTCGCGATGGAGATCGCGGCGCGCGAGCTCGGGCGCTGGCGGCTCACGGGCTGCACGGTCTACGTGACGCTCGAACCCTGCCTCATGTGCGCGGGCCTGATGGTCAACGCGCGCATCGACCGCTGCGTGTACGGCGCGTCCGACCCCAAGGGCGGCGCGCTCGGCACCCTCTACGACGTCAGCCACAACCCGCGGCTCAACCACGAGTTCGAGGTCATGCCCGGCGTCCGCGCGGACGAGGCCGCCGAGGTACTCCGGTCCTTCTTCCGTGCCCGGCGTAAGAAACGCGCCGAGTAGCCGCGGCGTCGCACCGCAGGAGCCGCGGCGCAGGAGCCGCACCGCAGGAGCCACATGCGCCGTACCGCCCCCGCCTCTGGACTCTTTGCAGGGATTGCGCTCTGCTTACCCCTGCACCCATCCGAGCATGTACAATACCTATGCTTCGAAAGGCGTGTACAATACCGGTGCTTCGAATGTCTTCGAGCCAATCAACAGAAGGGTAATTGATGAAATCTCGACCTCACAGTCGATAACCCTTCGGTGCTGCTTGCTGGTCGCACCGTGGGGTGTCCGGTGCCGCGACAACCAGCAAAGGAGCTTGCATGATTTATCTATCCCAGCTGCTGGGAAACCCCGTATACGACCTCGACGGCGAGCAGATCGGCAAGGTCAACGACCTGGGCATTGCCACGGGCGAGGTCTTCCCGCGCGTGACGAGCTTGGCCATCGTCGGCCCGGGCAAGACGCCCTTTATGCTCTCGTGGCGCAAATACGTCGACACTTTCAGCGACAAGGAAGTCCGCCTCAAGGTGATCAAGACGGACATTCGCTTCTCCTACCTGCAGCCGGACGAGGTCCTGATCGCCCGCGACCTGCTGGACAAGCAGATCGTGGACACCCGCGGCATGCGCGTCGTCCGCGTGAACGACCTCAAGCTCTCCGACACCAATTCCACGCAGCTGCGCCTGCTGGGCGCCGAGGTCGGCATCCGCGGCATCCTGCGCACGCTCTCGCCGCACATCGAGCGGCTTGCCCTGCGCCTGGGCAAGACCTTCGGCCACCCAATGCCCGAACGCATCATCGCGTGGAACTACATGGACCTGCTCGACCGCGACCTCTCCGACGTCAAGCTCTCCGTGAGCCACAAGACCCTCGACGACATGCACCCGGCCGACATCGCCGACATCATCGAGCGCTTGGACCCGCGGCTGCGCGGGCAGGTCTTTGCCCAGCTCGACGACGAGCAGGCCGCCGGCGCCATGGCCGAGCTCGACGAGGACAAGGCCGCCGAGATCATGGGCGACCTCGACGAGACCTCCGCCTCGCGCATGCTGACCGAGATGGACCCGGACGACGCCGCCGAGCTGGTGTCCGAGCTCGATTACGACAAGGCCGAGAAGCTCCTGCGCCTGATGGGCGTGGAGGAGCAAAAGGCCGTCCGCCAGCTGCTGGGCTACCGCGAGGACACCGCCGGCCGTATCATGACCTCGGAATTCGTCTCGCTGGCCGAGGACGCCACGGTCGCCGACGCCATCGCGGCCATCCGCGGGCTGGACGAGGACTTCGAGGCGGTCCGCTACGTCTACGTGCACGACGAGGACGGGCGGGCCACGGGCGTGGTCACCCTGCAGGAGCTGATCACCGCGACCGAGGGCACCCACCTGGTCGACCTCTGCACCAGCGAGCTCATCACGGCCAGCCCCGACGACGACCAGGAGGACGTGGCCGAGGACATCTCCAAATACAACCTCCTCGCCATGCCCGTCGTGGACGACAAGGGCAAGATGCTGGGCATCGTCACCGTCGACGACGCGCTCGACGTCCTGGAAGAAGAGCACGAGGAAGACCTGCAGATCGCCGGCGCGCCCCGTGTGGGCGCCGAGGGCGAGCACAGCCACGACCTGCTGCTCATCGCCTCGCACAACCTCTGGATCCTCTTCTGGGCGATCGGCGTGATCGTCTGCATGGACCTCTACTCACAGGCGGGCAGCTCCATCGCTGGCCTGGTCGCCTCGCTCGCGCTGCCCGCGGCCCTCGCGCTCTCGGACGCGGCGGTCAGCTACGCCACGAACTTCTTCCTGGAGTACGACCCCGACGACGAGGACAGCCCCTCCGCCGTGGGCTTCTTCCTCAAGGGTATCGCGATGGGCATCGTCCTGGCTGCGAGCCTGATGGTCGCGGGTATGGCGATCGGCTCGCTGCTCGAGGGCCACCTGCCCGACGGCTATCTGGCGCTGAGCGCGGCCTTCCGCGACGGATTCCAGGCGGCGGGCGTCACGGTCGTCGCGTCCTTTGCGCTGGCGGGCATCTGGCTGTGGGTCCTGCGCCGCCGCGACGCGGCAAAGAAGGACACCTCTGGTTCCTCGCTTGCCACGGCGGCGCTGGTGGTCGCGCTGATCGTCTTCTTCGTGGCCCTGGTCGCTTTTGGCGGGATTGCGGGGTAGCGCGTGGCCGACGAGAAGAAAGACAAGACGCAGAGCGGCGAAGTCGAGAAGCCCACCGCCGCCAAGAAGGACCGCATGGGCGACGCGCGCCGGAAGACCGGCGCGGCGGCCATCCTCTCCGTGATGGGTCCCGGCATCCTGACCTCGCTCGCCGGCATGGACGCCGGTGGCATCGCGACCTTCTCGACCGAGGGAGCGAGCTACGGCTTCGGCATGCTGTGGTCCATCCCCATCACCTGCGTCCTGCTGATGGTCGTGCAGGAGACGGCGGCGCGCATGGCGTGCGCGACGGGCAAGGGGTTCGCGGCGCTGATCCGCGAGCAATTTGGCATCCGCATCTCCGCGGTCGCGATGGCCGCGGCGATCGTCTCCAATTTCGCGGTCACCCTCTCGGAATTCGCGGGCATCGCCTCGGGCATGCTCCTCTTCAACGTGCCCGTGAGCATCTCGGTGCCCGTCGCGGCGATCGCCACCTGGCTGCTCGCGATGTCGGGCTCCTACCGCCGCATCGAAAAGATCCTGCTGGCCATCTCGTGTGTCTTCGTCGTGTATATCGTCGCAGGTAGCATGGCCTGCCAGGACTGGGGCCTCGCGGTGCGCAGCACCTTTGTCCCGCAGATGTCGGGCGACCCCGCCTACATCTCGCTGCTCGTCGCCAGCATCGGTACCACGATCAGCCCGTACATGATCTTTATGGTCTCGAGCAACATCGTCGAGAAGAACCTCGACGCCGACGACATCCCCGGTCAGCGCGCCGACAACATCTCCGGCGCCATCGTGTCGCAGACGATCGCCTGGTTCATCGTGCTGACGACCGCGAGCGTGCTGCCGCTGGGCACCAAGATCGAGACCGCCGCCGACGCGGCCAAGGCGCTCGTTCCCTTCGCGGGCGAGTACGCGATGATCATGTTTGCCGCGGGCCTGGTGGGGGCGTCGTTCCTCGCTGCGTGCGTGCTGCCCGGCATCACGGCCAGCGCGGTCTGCGAGGCCTTCGGCTGGGAGCGCGGCGCCGACCGCAGCTGGGCCGAGGCGCCGGCGTACCGCGGTATCATCACGGCGGTCACGCTGCTGTCGGCCGCGATCGTCCTGCTGCCCGGCACAGACCTGATCGGCATCATGATGATCGCGCAGGTCATCAACGGCGTGCTGCTGCCCGTCCTGCTGCTGTGCATGGTCGACATCGCGAGCGACTGCCACGTGATGGGCCGTTACGCCAACAGCCGCGTCTGGAACATCCTGACCTGGGCCACGATCGTCGTCGTGATCATACTCACGGTTATCATGTTCGTGATGCAGGCGATGGGTGTGTAGCCGGCGCGGCAAGCCCGGGCGTACAGAGCACGACAGGCTGCGGGTGCACGGTCCGTCTTCACGCGCGGACTGGCTCAACGGGGCGTCATGTAACTCGTCATGTAATCCGTCATGTAATTTCTCATGTAACGTCATGTAATAAAGTGAGCTAGAATTACATGACGAGTTATATGAGCGTCTGGGAGGACCCATGACTGACGAGCAACTTCTCGATCACGTGCTGAGATTCCGCATGCAAAACAACGACGACGAGCTCGCGGAAGCGAAAGCATGCTCAAGGAGGCTTTCGGCTGACGTCTGGGAAACGGTAAGTGCATTCGCGAACACTGGCGGCGGCACGATAATAATGGGCTTGGACGAGAACGCTGGCTTCACGGCGACCAAAGCCTTCGATATCGATAAGGTTGCACAGCAGTTCCTAGAAGGTATGGGGGACGGCGGAACCCCGAGCAGATTGGTTCACCCGCCGAAGTACCGGATGGGTCGAAACGCCCTTGAAGATTCCCAGGTCCTCACGGTTGAGATAGAGGAGCTAGAGCCCCAACTCAAGCCTTGTTATATCGAAAGGCGTGGCGTGCAGGGCGGCAGCTACAAACGCGTTGGCGAGGCTGACATCCCCCTCTCCCCGACAGAGGTCTACGAGCTGCAGCACACCTTCATCCCCTCCGAGGCCGATCGTGCCTCTGTTGACGAGGCCACCGTGGACGACCTCGATCCGGACATCGTAGATGCGGTCATCGGCTACGCCGCTTCTCATGGGTGGAAGGCGACGAGAATTACGTCTGACAGGGTGCGGCGGATGCGGTACCTCAACATCACGAACCCTGCAGGTGGTGTTCGCCTGGCGGGCATGATTGCCGCGGGGCGCTATCCCCAGGAATTCTTCCCCAGCTATGTCGTGGACGTCACATCCCATCCTGGTCTTGTGAAGTCCACGACGAACAGCCCACGCTTCCTCGACAGAAAGATTTGCGAGGGGCCGATCGGCGAGGTGATTGATGAGGCCGTAGGCGCCGTGGCGCACAACCTCAGGACTTATTCCGTCGTTGTCGGAACGGGCCGGAGGGACGAGTTGGAGATCCCCCTCGATGTCCTGCGCGAGGCTATCACCAATGCGGTGGCGCACCGGGAATACGGTGCCGACTTCAGGGGGCAGTCGGTGACTGTCGATATCTATCCAGACCGGGTGGAAATCACGAGCCCGGGTGGCCTGTGGGGCGGCAAAACAAAGGAGAACCTCGCAGACGGAAGCTCGAGGCGCCGCAATGAGACCCTTATGAAGCTCATGTCTGCCGTCCCCCTGCCGGATAATCAAGGCACGCCAGCAGAGGGGCAGGGGTCTGGTATTCGGCTCATGATTACCGAGATGGAGCGCCGAGCCCTCAGGCCGCCTGATTTTCGCCCGAGAATTGACTCCTTCACTGTTGTGCTCACGCGTGGCGGCGCGGAGATGGAGGAGAACCAGCGCTGGATACAAGACGTCGGTGCATCCAGCTTCACTCCCCACGAGCAGGCTTTGCTGCTTACCGCCAGGCGCGAGGGGTCCATTGATGTGGCATCGATTCATTCACAACTGGGAATCGACTCCGATGAGGTTCGCGGCATAGCGTCAACGCTCGTCGCGCGTGGGTTCATTGCAGAAGCTGGGGTGGACCGCTTCCGACTTGCCACCGAGGGGACGACCGGCAGGCAAACGGACCTAGACGCTAGAATCCTTGCGCTCCTTTCCCCCTCCGTGGCGATGGGTACGCAGAAGCTTTCTGCCGAGATCGGGGCGAATCCGCCGGCTGTCCGTGCGCACCTGAGGAAGCTCATAGACGAGGGTAAGGTTATCCCGACGGCTCCAATTCAGAGTCGGAATCGAAAGTACCTGCTCGCGACATAGCCTAAGAACTAACCTCATGCAATTCGTCATGTAATCTGTCATGTAACCAATTACATGACAGATTACATGAGCACGTTGGCCAGGCTCTCAACGGCGTGCTGCTGCCCGTCCTGCTGCTGTGCATGGTCGACATCGCGAGCGACCGCCACGTGATGGGCCGCTACGCCAACAGCCGCGTCTGGAACGTCCTGACCTGGGCCACGATCGTCGTCGTGATTATACTCACGGTCATCATGTTCGTGATGCAGGCGATGGGTGTGTAGCCGGCGGACGCGATGCGAGGCGGCGCGGCGCTGATTGCGGTGGATAATCGCGGGCACGGCTTTCCGCGCCCACGCGCCTACGCGCCCATGCGCCCATGCGCCCACGCGCCCACGCGCCCATGGTTTTCGACGGATTTGCAGAAAACCGTGAATGCGCGGGTCTTTTTCGATTACGCCCCGAGGGCGAAACACCCCCCGAGGCCGGGTTTTCCGCAGAGCTGCAGAAAACCCTGGGCGCGTGGGTTGTTTGAGTCTCGGCTACGGAGGCGCTTAGGCTTGGATGGAGATTCGCCCAGGGGACTCGCATAGGTGATCTTGCCGCGCCCATCTTCTCGTCCGTGAAGTCAAGGCCGACGACAGGGGTCGGGATAGCTCGGCTCAACGCCGACGGAAGGCCTCCGATTCGGCTCCAGACGCCGACGGAAGACGTCCGATTCGGCTCCACGCCGACGGAAGGCCTCCGATTTTACTAGCCCACGCCGACGGAAGGCCTTCGTTTGAGGCTGACCTGCGCGTTTCTGTTGACGGAGCCTTTCCGTCGGCGTGAGGTTCGCGGGATTTCCGAAATCGGAGCCCTTCCGTCGGCGTGAGGGGAAATCGGAGCCCTTCCGTCGGCGTGGCCCTGGCGGAGGGAGAGAAACGGGCGTCTTCCGTCGGCGTCTGCGACCCGCGCCTGGCGAATCGGAGCCTTTCCGTCGGCGTGGAGCCAGCGGCTGCCGAGGGCGCGTCTTTCGCCGGCGCTGCAGGTCTCCGCGCTACATCACCCGATGCACCTGCACCGCCAGCCCCGCTACACCACCTGGAAGATGAAGAAGTCCAGATAGTGCGTCTCGGGTACGCCCCACAGGATGGGGTGGTCGGGGGCCTGCTGGCGCTCCTCGACCTGCTTGAGCTGCACGTTTGCGTCGTGCGCGGCCTCGGCGATCGCGCGCGCGAGCAGGTCGCGGGTCATGAAGTGGCTGCACGAGCACGTGGCCAGGTAGCCGCCGCGCGGCAGGAGGCGCATGGCCTGGTAGTTGATCTCGCGGTAGCCTTTGGCGGCGTGCGCGACGGCGTTGCGGCTCTTGGTGAACGCGGGCGGGTCCAGTACGATCAGGTCGAAGGGGCCGCCCTCCTCGCGCAGGCGCCGCTTGTCGCGTGCGAGCTCGGGCAGGTAGTCGAGCACATCCGTGCAGGTAAAGGCCATGCGGTCCTCGAGGTGGTTAAGACGGGCGTTCTCGGCGGCGAGGTCGAGCGCCGTCTGGCTCACGTCCACCTCGCGCACGTAGGCCGCGCCGCCCGCCGCCGCGTTGAGGCCGAAGGGCCCCACATGGCAGAAGCAGTCCAGCACCCGCCGGCCCGCCGCGAGCTCGCGCACCGCACGACGGTTGTATTTCTGATCGAGGAAGAAGCCCGTCTTCTGCGACTGCTCGAAATCGACGTCGTAGAGGATGCCGTTCTCGCTGATGATGCGGCGGGTGCTCTCGGGTGCAGTCTCCGCACCGTTCTCGGTCCACCAGCCCTTGTAGCGCGGCAGGCCCTCCTTGTCGCGGACGGCGCCGTCGTTGCGCTCGTAGATCCAGCGCACGTCCTGGCCGGTGGCGCGCAGCGTCTGGAGCAGCAGCGGGTAGAGCACGGGGCGCAGCCGCTCCATGCCCACGGTGCCGACCTGCGCCACGAGGATGTCCTCGTATCGGTCGACCACGAGCCCGGGGAAGCCGTCCGCCTCCGAGAAGAGCACGCGGCAGCAATTGGTGTCGGGTTCGCAGCCGGTCAGCGCGCGGCCGCCCATGGTCACGCGGCGGTGCTCCCAAGCCCACGTGAGCTTGCGCGCCCAAAAGGCCTGGTCAAGACGGTCATTCGCGTTGCGCGTCACGATGCGCACGCGGATGGTGCTCTCCTGCGAGATGAGGCCGGCGCCCTGCCAGGTGCCGTTCTCCTCGAGCACATCGACGATGTCGCCGTTGGCCACGGAGCGTCCGTCGGTAGGCGCGGGCAGCATGTCGAGCACCTCGCCCGCGTAGACCCAGGGGTGCCCCGCAGCGAGCGAGCGCGCGGCCTTGCGCGTGACGATGACCTGCGGGTAGGGGCGTACTTGTTTCATGGGTATCCAATCGTTGCGTTGTCCCCTAGACGATACGCCACTTCGGGCTGTCGTACCGCGTGTGTCGACGGGGACATACAATGGATCCGGGGAGGATTACATGCAGGAAGACACACATGCCACGGACGGGCGCGTAGACACGGCGGTGACCTCGCATGTCGGTGCGCTGGCGACCACGCGTGATGCCTGGCCCGCCGACTGTGGTCTGACCTCTCGCGAACGTGCGGTTGTGCGGCTCGTGATGGAAGGCAGGACCTTCCAGGAAGTCGCCGAGCGGCTGGGCATAGCGCCCTCGACGGCCAAGACATACTTCCAGCGCTCCCTGACCAAATTGGGCGTCGCGTCGCGCGACGAGCTGTCCGGACTCTGGGCGGCCCACAGGGACGATGGGGTGGCGCGGGCGGAGGGGAAGACGAACGCGGATGAGGCGGCGACCTGCGCGGACGGGGCGGCGACCTGCGCGGACGGGGCGGCGACCCAGGCGGGCGGGCAAGCCACCTGCGCGGACGGGGCAGAAACCCGCACGGACGGGAAGCCGGGCGAGCGAGACGGAACATCCACCAGCGGTCCAGGCGCGAAGGGCGTGTTGCTCGCGGCATGCCGGCGTGCCTGTGCGTCTGCCCTGCTTATCCTTGCGTTCGTGTACCCGCAGCGTATCGTGCGCGACGGCTGCATTGGCTGGCCGGTTGCAGCGGGGTGTGGTGTCGCGCTGCTAATTGCGGGCCTATGTGGGCGGCGGATAGTGCGGCTCTGCGCTTGTCTTGATAGTGCGACTCTCGTCTGCGTGACCGACGGTAGCACGAACCCTGACAGTGAGACCGACATCCGCACAATCGCCGCCCGCGCGGTACTCTGGCGCACGATTCGAGGTGTCGCTGTGTGCGCGGCCACCACCAGCGTCGCCCTGCGCGCGATCTATCCGGTCGACGCGTGGCTCGACGGTCCCTTTGCCTTCGTCACCACCCTGGGCGCGGCGTGCCTTGCCCTTGCGCTCGTGGCGCGTCCCACGAGGGTGGGCGCAGGTGGCCGCAGAGCCGAAGTGCTAGCGCGCGTCCTGCTGGGCGTCCTCTGTGCGATCGTCGCGACCGTGCAACCCGCCGCGAATGCCATGCTCTTCTTGGCTGGCGTTGTCACCTCGGGGCTTCTCTTAAGAAGCCCTGAGTATCTAGAAGACGATCATCTAGAAGACGCCGCGCGAAGTCAGGAGCCGAATCAGGGGCCGAAGGCCGGACAGGGCCGCGAGCTAGCCTGGCCGACCGTGGCCGTTACGTTGCTGGCGACGCTCGGGTGGGCTATGGCTGGGTCCTTGGGAAGGCCTTACACGCTGGGTGTCCCCGCGCTGGTAGGCGTCTCATTCTGCTGCGTGGCCTTGCTGCTGCACGCCGTGAGCCGGGGTAAGCAGAGCCTCGTTCTTCTTACCTGCGATGCGGCCGTGGCGCTGGCCGTGGGGCTCGGGATGCGCGATCTGTCCTGTGCGCTGGTGGCGTTTCCGCTGGTTGTTGGTGCGTTTGCTCTAGGAGGTCCGACAGCGGGGGACGCGACAGGGGAGGAGAAGCCCAGCCACGGTGGACCCGCCACATTGTCCGCAGCGTGGCTGGTCGCAGCCGGTACGACCGCCGTGCTCGCGCCGCCCGTCGCGACGCTCTATCACACCCTGGCGACGGCGCCCGAGACGAAGGGCCTTGCATTGTCCCTGTTCATCGCCTTGTTCTCCCTCGTGGGCTGTGTTGCGCTCCTCCCCGAGCTGCTGCATCTGCTGGGTCGCTTTGAGCGCGCAGACAAGAAGGACGGCGCTTCGGGCACTGAGGCTCCGGATGCTGTGACGCCGAACGCCGTGGCTCCGGATGCCGTGGCACCGGATGCCGTGGCACCGAACACTGAGACCCCAGACGGTGGGCTTTCGAGTGACGGAGCCCCTGGTGTTGCTGCTTTTCTTGCGAGGCGCGGCCTCAGCGAGACGCAGGTCGCGGTGCTCGCGGCCATCTACGAGGGCAAGACCTCCCGCGAGATTCAGAGCGCCCTCGTGCTCTCGCGCGGCGCCGTCAACAGCGCCCGCCGCGACGGCTACCGGACGATGGGCGTGCACAGTGCCGATGAGCTGCGACGGGTCATCGACGCTTCCCGCGCGGCCCGCCCCGACGAGAGCCTCTGAAGAACGATTCCGTCTGGCGTCCGCCTGCCACAGCTATTCGAAGGCCAGCAACTGGAGTGCGCAGCCCGCTCTTCTTACCTGCCGTTTTCACCGAAAAGCTCCTGGTAGATATCCTGGGCAGAGCTTGCCTCTCGCGGGGCGCCCACATGCGATGCCACCGCGCGCGCTACAGGGCCCGACGTCGGAGCGCCAATCCCGCGCGGCTCCACCGCCCTGCCGTCCTTGAGGAAGACAACCCGGTCGCACAGGCGGTCCACCTCGGAGAGCACGTGGGACGAGACGAGCAGGCCGCAGCCGGCATCGGCCAGCCGGCGCATGATCCGCTCGTTCAGGAGGACGCGCGTCGGGTCGAGCGACGTGAAAGGCTCATCCAGCAGCAGATAGCGGGCGCCCGTGAGGTAGCCGAGCGCGAGCGCCGCCTGCCGCGCCATGCCGTCCGAGAGCTGGCGGGGTGTCTTGCCGAGGTAGTCGGCCATCTCACAAAGACGAACGATGCGGCCGATCGTGCCGGCGGGCTGGCCCCAGCGCCGCGCAACAAGAGCCATCTGGTCGCAGACCTGCATCGAAGAGATGAGTGGCGCTCGTCCCGATCCCACGAGGACGACCTGGCGGTGATAGCGCTGCGCCTCGTGCGGCGAGATGCCGTCGGCTTGAAGAAGGCCAGAAGCAGGACTTGACAGCCGACTGTCTGGCTGACCGCCTGGCTGGCTGTCCGGCCGGCTGCCACCTGACCGTTCGGCCGGGCTGCCTAGCCGACAGCCTGCCTGATCGCCCGCCAGGTCGCCGGGTCGGTCGCCCGCCAGCCCACCCCACCTGCCGGCGAGCATGGTGAGCAGCGTTGATTTGCCGCTGCCGTTCGGTGCGACGAGGCCGACGATCTCCCCCGGTTGCACGCGTAGCGTGACGCCTGCCAGCACGTCTTTGCCGCCCAGACGTACCCGCACATCCGTAGTTTCCAACATGAGGGTTCTCCTTTCCCGCGGAGGTGTCCCCGCTAGGAGTTCCGCCTGGTGCGACCGGCGGCGAAGAGGAAGGCGGCCAGGACGCCGACGGCCCAGACGGCTTGCACTGCGAGCCCGCGCGCAAGCGACGTGCCGGCGAGCGGTTGCAGCTCTTGGAAATACGCACACTGCGGACGCGGCACATAGAGACTGACCGTGAGGTAGGGCAGGGGCAGCAGCGAGGGGAGCGTGGAGGCCGTCTGCGCGGGCACGACCAGTAGAAAGACTGACGCAGCGCCCAGCAAGCCGCCGCCCGCGACGAGCGCGCCCAGACGAGTCTCACGCGCGAGCAGAGAGGCGAGGGTCCCCACGGCGATTACGAGGAGCGAGCCGAGCGTGTGGAGTAGGGCCGCCGAGCCGAGTGCCTGGAGCACCGTCCTGCTTATCACCTCGCCGCCCCACACGCACACGATGGGATAAGAAGGACTGCCAAAACCGCAGCTCACGAGGGCGATGGCGCATGTGGGGAGCGCTGCGCACCAGCTCGCCAGGAGTGCGGCGAGCCATGCAGCGAGAATCTCGTCGCGCGCCTCGCGGCGGATGCTCGGCGCTTGTGCGAGCATCCTGCCCCGTGCGCGCAGGTCGGCGCAACCCGCTACCGCGATGACGGCGGGTAGGTACCAGAGGAGCGCGGGCAGGGAGAGCATGCCGTCGCACAGAGCGTTGAGCAGCGGTTCCTCACGGGTTGTTTCATAGACCTGCGCATCGGGCAGAGAGGAAAGCCGCTCGTAGAAGACGCGCTCGGCGGCGGTGGATGTGAGGGCCGCCTCCGCGTCGTCGCCCTCCTGCAGGTAGCCGAGGCGGATCTCTTCTTCTTGTATGGCCAGGTAGCGGGCATATGCCTTGGCGGCCGCCTGAGCGGGGGCGCGCTGACCACCAGCCGCCTCACCGCCGGCCGCTTGGTCGGCAGATGCCCGTTCGATATCCTGGAGTGCGGCGAGCTCCCCCTCGAGCAGCTCACGCAGATCATCGGGCGCGGTGTCGTATGCTCCGGCTTCGAACTGCGTCTGGAGCGTCGGCAGGTACGCCAGGGCGAGTTGCATGTTTTCGCCGTTCATCAGGGGTTGGCCCGAGAGCGTGCGTGCGAGGAGCAGCGTCGCCAGCAGCGCCGCGGACGCGATGAGCGACGGGCTGCGCAGGAGGTAAGCGAGGATTACCACGATGGGATTGCGCCGCGCGTGCCCGCGTACCGTCATGCGATTTTGCCTGGCGCTGGCGTGCCTGCCATGGTTGCCCACGAGATCAACCCCCTGACTCAGCTTGGCTGATGAGTCAGAGGGTAGGGGGAGGTTGACCGAAAGTCTGTAGTCCGCCGATATGAGATTTGCGGACTACATGCCTTGTGCAACAAAAAAGGCGAGGTACGCACCTCGCCATTCTGGAACCCTCGAGCGCGAGCGCCCTCCGGTGCAGATAGTTTTACACAGAGCGAAGGCCGAGAACAAGAGCCCCACGCAAGGGCGCCCGTGCAAGCCTTTACATATGCCGCCCGAAGCGACCGCCGGCGGGACCGCGGCCACCGGCGCGCGAGCCGCGGAACATCGTGCGGACGGGCTTGCTGGTCGAGCGGTCGGGGTTGGGCACGATGCGCGACGCGTCGTACTCGAAACCCTCCAGGTCCCAGACCGGCACGAGTTTCTTGGTGAAGTACTCCACCTCGCGCAGTTGGCTGATCTCGTCGGGCGCCACAAAGGTGAAGGCCTGCCCGTCGTGGCCGGCGCGGCCCGTGCGGCCGATGCGGTGCACGTAGTCCTCGGGGTCCATCGGCACGTCGTAATTGACGACCGCGTCGATGCCCGAGACGTCGATGCCGCGGCTCATCACGTCGGTCGCGACGAGTACCTGCACCTTTGCGGCCCGGAAGCGCTCGAGCGCCTTTTCGCGCGCCTTCTGCGGGCGGTCGGCGTGCATCTCCTCGACCTTGAAATTGGCGCGCCGCAGCGTCTTGCACACGTCGTCCACGCGCCGCTTGGTCCGGCAAAAGACGAGCACGCGCTCGGGCGCCGTCTGGGTGAGCAGGGCTTCCAGCAGCGAGGTCTTCTGCCCCTGCGTCACGGGGCAGAGGTGCTCCTCCACGGTCTCGGCCGTCTCGCCGATGCGGGCGATCTCGACCACGGCGGGGTCGTGCAGCATCGCGTCCACGGTCGACTTGATCGAGGGCGGGATCGTCGCGGAGAAGAGCAGGGTCTGCCGCCGCTCGGGCAGGGCAGCCAGGATCTTGCGGACGCTGGGCCAAAATCCCATGTCCAGCATGCGGTCGGCCTCGTCGAGCACCATCACCTGCACGCGGGCCAGGCTCACGTTGCCGTGCTCCATCAGGTCGAGCAGGCGGCCGGGCGTCGCGACCAGCAGGTCGCAGCCGGCGCGCAGGTCTTTGATCTGGCGGTCGAACTTGGTGCCGCCCATCACGATCACGGCGCGCTGCCCGGTGCGGCCGCACACGACCGAGACGACCTTCTCGATCTGCTGCGCCAGCTCGCGCGTGGGCGTCACGACCAGCGCGTGCGGGGCGGGGGTGTGCTTCTTGCCCACCGTCTCGGGCTCGGCGCCCGCGATCAGTTGCAGCGTGGGCAGCGCAAAGGCGGCCGTCTTGCCCGTGCCGGTCTGCGCGGAGGCCACGATGTCGCGGCCGCGCAGCACCTCGGGGATGGCCTGCGCCTGCACGGGGGTCGGCGTGGTGAAGCCGAGGTCCGCGACCCCGGCGAGTATCTGCTCGTTTAGCCCGAGCTCGGCAAAAGTATTATCCATGCGGACTAGTATCGCCCAAAAGCCGAAAAGCTGCACGGCGCGTCCGGCGACGGTGTTAGTCTTGTTGAGAAGACAAACGCGCGGCCCGCGGCCCGGCGCGACCCACAGAAAGGCGGCACCATGTACACCAGCGACGGCCAGCTCCAGATCGCAGTCGGCGACGAGCCCATCTACCTGCTCCCTGCCATGTGCAACCGCCACGGCCTGATCACCGGCGCCACGGGCACGGGCAAGACGGTCACGCTCAAGACCATCGCCCAGGATCTGTCCGATGCTGGAGTGCCCGTCTTCCTCGCGGACGTCAAGGGCGACGTGTCCGGCATGGCCGTCGCGGGGGAGCGGACCGACAAGCTCGCCGCCCGCCTGGCCGAGATCGGGGTCTCCGACCTGGACTTCCATGCGAGCCCGGTGCGTTTCTGGGACGTCTACGGCGAGAAGGGCGTGCCCGTGCGCACCACCGTCACCGAGATGGGCCCCGTGCTGCTGGGCCGCCTGCTGGGCCTGACCGAGGTGCAGGAGGGCGTGCTCAACATCGCCTTCCACGTGGCCGACGACGAGGGCTACCTGCTGCTGGACCTCAAGGACCTGCGCGCGATGGTGGGCTGGTGCGGCGAGCACGCCGACGAGCTCAAGCTCACCTACGGCAACGTCTCCAAGGCCACGGTCGGCGCCATCCAGCGCGCGCTGCTCACGCTGGAGGACGCGGGCGGCGAGGCCTTCCTCGGTGAGCCGGCCCTCGACATCGCGGACTGGCTCGGCTGCGACGCCGACGGCCACGGCTACGTCAACATCCTCGACGCCACGCGCCTGGCGCAGTCGCCGCTGCTGTACTCGACCTTCCTGCTCTGGCTGCTGTCCGAGCTGTACGAACGCCTGCCCGAGGTGGGCGACCTGGACCGGCCGCGCATGGTCTTTTTCTTCGACGAGGCGCACATGCTCTTCGACGACGCGCCGCGCGTGCTGGTGCAAAAGGTCGAGCAGGTCGTCAAGCTGATCCGCTCCAAGGGCGTGGGCGTGTGGTTCATCACGCAGAATCCCGCGGACATCCCCGAGCCCGTGCTCGCGCAGCTGGGCAACCGCGTGCAGCACGCCCTGCGCGCGTACACCCCCGCCGAGCAGCGGGCCGTGCGGGCGGCGGCGGAGAGCTTCCGCGCCAATCCGGCCTTCGACACCGAGAAGACGATCGGCGAGCTCGCGACCGGCGAGGCGTTGGTGAGCTTCCTCGACGCGGAGGGCACGCCGGCGGTCGTGCAGCGTGCTCGGGTCATCGCGCCCGGCTGCTCGATGGGCGCCGCGCCCGCCGACGACCAGGCCTACCTCACGCAGAATTCTCCCTTTGCGACCAAGTACGGTACGCCGGTCGACCGCGAGAGCGCCTACGAGCTGCTCAACGCCGCGACCATCGCCGCCGCCAAGGCGCAGGCCGAGGCCGACGCCGCTGCCGCCCAGGCCAAGGCGGACGCTGCTGCCGAGAAGGAGCGTGCAAAAGCCGAAGAGCAGGCTGCCAAGGAGCAGGCAAAGGCCGAGGCCGCTGCCGAGAAGGAGCGCGCCCGCGCCGAGGCCGCTGCCGCCCGCGAAGCCCAGCGCGAAGCTGAGCGCCAGGCCCGCGAGGCCCAGAAGCAGGCCGAACGCGAAGCCCGCGAGGCCCAGCGCGCCGCCGAGAAAGCCGCGGCCGAGCAAAAGAAGGAGGCCGAGCGCCGCCAGCGCCGCCTCGAGAGCATCGGCACGTCGGTCGCCCGCACCGCGGCCACGACGATCACCCGCGGCATCCTCGGCAGCATCAAGAAGAGCCTCTTCTAGGTCGCGCGCCCGCCTTAGACAAACTGGGACATACAGACAGGCACGCAGCGCACTGCACCGTCTTTGCCGAGGTCCTTTGTGTGTACGACGTACGGGGTGCCGACTCCCGATGAATATTTAGGCCACGTGTGGTAAAAAAGCCCATCGCCCTGCATGACGAGCTGCTGTGCCACCACATTTTCGTAGACCGACCCCATGTTGACCGGCAGTTTGTCGGCGAGGAGGCTCTGATAAACGATGTTGTCGGTGAAGTCCGCGTCCTTGAACATGAGGGTCACAAAAAGGCCTGTGTCCGCGAGGTAGAGTTTGAATTTCTCTAGGTCGATTGCCGATGACAAGCCGATATCGGGATCCGCCGCGTGGTAGGCGACGAGCACTGTTTTTGATTCAGTCAGGGCGGAGATTTCCTCGAGGATTCCAGATGCGCTCCGATTGGCCAGCACGCTGGGGACGTGGTAGCGCGACGATTTGTTTGCGAGCTGAGCGGGAATGGCGTCGAAGAGGCGCGAGAGGGTACCGCTTGGGCTGATCTTGTGGAAGCCGTCCTCGTAGAGGCTGACGATGTCGCGCTTTACCTGGTCAACGACTGCGAGGTTGTTGCTTTGAAGGTAGGCGTCGACCGCTTGCGGCATGCCTCCGACGAGCATATAAAGCCTGAAGTTGCGCATGAGCAGGCGAAGCGTCGCGTCGCCAAGAGGATGCCCTGATTGGAAGGCCTGCCGCAGGAGGGGGGATGGTCGCCTCGTCACCCTTGGCCCAGCAGAATTCCTCGTAATCCATGGGGTGCATTTGGAGCTTGCGTTCCTCGCTGGGAATGAGGATGCCCTCTGTATTGCGGCGGATGGAGATGAGGGAGCCGGTCTCTATATAGTCGTAGCGCCCGTCGGCGACCAATCTTTTTATGGCTTGACGAGCCTTGGGGCACAGCTGCACTTCGTCAAAGACGATGAGTGATTCTCTCTCGTGGAGCTGTACGCCGCACTGGAGCTGCATTCCCGCGATACATAGCGGGACCTGCGTCGTCCTTGAGACCAGTGCCACCTGGTGCTCCACGGCGAGGACGACCACATGGGGTGAGGAGATCACCAGGAAATTAGCTGGGAAGCAGGATCTTCGAAGCAGTGCTGTCTTGGGTGGGTTTGGGGGATGCTGGTATCTCTTGACGACACGGAGTCATCCTCTGGGTGCCGGAACGAGACCCTGACTTGACATTCTGACCCTTTTGTTGCAAACCATCATCGCGGCCTATGATAAAAGACCAGCTAGACGGCCCGATAATCAGGTGCAGGCAAAACCCGGGGTTTTACCGCATCGAGCATCTTTGCAAAAGTCCAGGTAGATGAGCCATACCCCTCGGCAAAAACGGGTCAGTTGGCTTGAAAATAGGCGGGTTTGCAACAAAAGGGTCAGAATGTCAAGTCAGGGTCTGCAACAGCCGCTGCCGAACAAGCGGCCGGGTAGTGGGCGACCAAATCCAGATGCCCGGCGACCGGTCGGCGCGCGGTGGCGTGCCGCTGGCCCATCCTTGAGCCACCGGTAGCCTGCGCGCTAGTGCGGCATGCGAATGCGGGCAAGGACGATCGGGCGGCGCAGCGAACTCGGCGCGCCCCAGCACGCTTCCGCGCGCCCGCCCTCGCCCCGCGCGACCACCCCGCGGCGCCCCAAGATGCGCTACAGTGAGTGGGCAAAAACCACCGATTGCGTGGGCAAAACCACCGATAGGAGCCACAATGCCCATCAAGATCGCAGACGGGCTTCCCGCAAAAAAGACGCTGCACGAGGAGCACATCTTCGCGCTCGAGGAAGAGATCGCCGACACCCAGCACATCCGCCCGCTCAAGGTCGTGATCCTCAACCTCATGCCGACCAAGATCGAGACCGAGACCCAGATCCTGCGCCTCATCTCCAAGTCCCCGCTGCAGGTCGACTGCGATTTCATGCGCGTGAGCAGCCACGAGTCCACCCACGTGAGCCGCGACCACCTCGTCAAGTTCTACGAGCCCTTCGAGGCCTACAAAGACAAGAACTACGACGGCCTGATCGTCACGGGCGCACCCGTCGAGCACCTGCCCTTCGAGGAGGTCGACTACTGGGACGAGCTCTGCGAGATCATCGACTGGGCCGATACGCACGTCTTCTCGACGATGTACCTGTGCTGGGGCGCGATGGCGGGCCTCTACCACCTGCACGGCATCCCCAAGCGCGTGCTGGGCGCCAAGCTCTTCGGCGTCTTTCCGCAGCGGCTGTGCGACGAGTACAACTTCCTGACCAACGGCTTCGACGAGGTCCACTACATGCCGCACTCGCGTCACGCTGCGATCGACGCCGCCGCGCTGGCCGAGCACCCCGAGCTCCACGTGCTGTCCGAGGGCTTCGACTCGGGCCCCGCGCTGATCGCGACCAACGACTTCCACGAGATCTACGTCACGGGCCACTTCGAGTACGGCCGCGACACGCTGGCCGACGAGTACTGGCGCGACTTCCACCGCGGCCTGCCGATCCGCCTGCCCGAGAACTACTTCCCCGACGACAACCCCGAGCGCCAGCCCATCTTCACCTGGCGCGCGCACGCCAACCTGCTCTACCGCAACTGGCTCAACTGGGTCTACCAGATGACGCCGTACGAGCTCGAGCGCATCCCGGAGGTCGTGGAGGAGCTGCGCCGGCAGGTCACGGAAAAGTTCTAGACAAGGAGAACCATGTCCGAGCAATACCCGATGATGACCGTGGTCGACATGCTGCGCTGCGACGCGCGGCTCTACCCCGACGAGGTCGCGCTCGTCGAGGTCAACCCCGCGGTGCGCGAGCCGCGCCGCCAGACCTGGCGCGACTTCGACCTCATCCACTCCACCGCCACTGAGCCGTACCGCCGCGAGATCACCTGGCGTGTCTTCGACGAGAAGGCCAACCGTTTCGCCAACCTGCTGATCTCCCGCGGCGTGGGCAAGGGCGACAAGGTCGCGATCCTGCTCTACAACTGCCTGGAGTGGCTGCCCATCTACTTCGGCATCCTCAAGACGGGCGCGGTGGTCGTACCGCTCAACTTCCGCTACACCGGCGCGGAGATCCAGTACTGCCTGCAAAAGGCCGAGGCCGACGCGCTCGTCTTCGGCCCTGAGTTCCGCAGCCGCATCGAGGACCGCCTGGGCTCGATCTCGCGCAACCGCCTGCTCTTTTATATAGGCGACGACCCCTGCCCGGACTTCGCCGAGGACTACCTCTGGCTCACGTCCAACTGCCCGAGCAACGACCCCAATATCCCGCTCTCGCTCGACGAGGACGCGGCCATCTACTACTCGAGCGGCACCACGGGCTTCCCCAAGGCGATCCTGCACCCGCACCTGTCGCTCGCGCAGGCGGCCGAGATGGAGGCCCGCCACCACGAGACCACGCACGACGACGTCTTCCTCTGCATCCCGCCCCTGTACCACACGGGCGCCAAGTTCCACTGGATGGGCTCGCTCTACACCGGCAGCCGCGGCGTGCTGCTGCGCGGCGTGAGCCCCCAGACCATCTTCCAGACCGTGAGCGACGAGGGCTGCACCATCGTGTGGCTGCTCGTGCCCTGGGCGCAGGACATCCTCACGGCCATCGAAGAAGGACAGCTCAACCCCCGCGACTACCACCTGGACCAGTGGCGTCTCATGCACATCGGCGCCCAGCCCGTACCCAAGAGCCTGATCCGCCGCTGGCGCGAGGTCTTCCCGCACCATCAGTACGACACCAATTACGGCCTCTCCGAGTCGACCGGCCCCGGCTGCGTGCACCTGGGCCTGGAGAACATCGACCACGTCGGCGCCATCGGCAAGCCCGGCTACCGCTGGGAGGCCAAGATCTGCGACGACGACGGCCACGAGGTGCCGCAGGGCCAGCCCGGCGAGCTCTGGGTCAAGGGTCCCGGCGTCATGCGCTGCTACTACGGCGACCCCAAGGCCACGGCCGAGACCCTGCGCGACGGCTGGCTGCTCACCGGCGACATGGCCCGCCAGGACGAGGACGGCTTCTACTGGTTGGTCGACCGCAAGAAGGACGTGATCATCATGGGTGGCGAGAACATCTACCCCGTCCAGATCGAGGACTTCATCGCGGGGCACCCGGCGGTGCAGGACGTGGCCGTGATCGGCGTGCCCGACGAGCGCCTGGGCGAGAAGAGCCTGGCCATCATCCAGCTCAAGCCCAACCACCTGGACGCCGACGGCAACCCCACCGACGTCACCGAGCAGGACATCAACGACTTCTGCCTCGACCTGCCGCGCTACAAGCGGCCGCGCCTGATCGTCTTTGCGCCGGTCCCGCGCAACGCCACCGGCAAGATCGAGAAGCCCAAGCTCCGCCGCATCTACGGCGGCGAGGGCCTGGTCGCGCGCGAGAACGAAGCGTAAGGAGAAGAAGACATGCCAAAGCAGCTACTTTCCGGCAACGAGGCCATCGCGCTCGGCGCGTGGGAGGCGGGCGTGAGGCTCGGCGTGGGCTACCCCGGCACCCCCTCCACCGAGACGCTCGAGAACCTCGTGGGCTACGAGGGCGTCCACTGCGAGTGGTCACCCAACGAGAAGGTCGCGCTCGAGACCGCGCTGGGCGGCTCGGTGGGCGGCGTCCGCAGCTTCGCCACGATGAAGCACGTGGGCCTCAACGTCGCGGCCGACCCCTTCATGTCCGCGACCAATACCGGCGTCACGGGCGGCCTCGTGATCCTGGTGGCCGACGACCCCTCTTGCTATTCTTCGCAAAATGAGCAGGACTCCCGCTACTACGCCGCCTTTGCGCGCGTCCCCTGCCTGGACCCCTCCGACAGCCAGGAGGCCTACGAGATGGCCCGCGCCGCGTGGGACATCTCCGAGCGCTTCGACACGCCCGTGATGCTGCACGAGACCATGCGCATCGCCCACACAAAGACACTCGTGGACGCCGCGGGCCAGCGCACCGAGCACGAGCCCGCGCCCTACCAGAGCCAGGCGAACAAGTACGTGATGATGCCGGCCTTTGCCGTGCGCCGTCGCGCCGAGAAGGACCGCCTGTGCGACGAGATGGCCGCCTGGGCCGATGAGACCGAGCTCAACCGTGTGGAGCTGCGCGACCGCTCGGTCGGCATCGTGGTCGCCGGCGCGCTCTACCAGCACGTCCGCGAGGCGCTGCCCGACGCGTCCGTGCTCAAGCTGGGCGTGACCTGGCCGCTGCCGGTCCAGACCGTGCGCGACTTCGCGGCGCAGGTCGACAAGCTCTACGTGGTCGAGGAGACCTGCACGTACTTCACCGACGCCGTCCGCGCGATGGGCGTCGAGGTCGCAACCCCGCCCGCCGGCCCGCTGCCGCGCGCGGGTGAGATTGCTCCCGCCCAGATCCGGGCCGCCTTCGGGCTCGCGACCCCCGAGCACGCCGCCGCGGCAGACGACCTGCCGGGCCGTCCGCCCACCTTCTGCGCCGGCTGCCCGCACCGTCTCGTCTTCACCGAGCTCCGCCGCATGAAGGCCATCGTGACCGGCGACATCGGCTGCTACACGCTGGGTGCCGGTGCGCCCTTCCGCGCGGTCGACACCGTGATCGACATGGGCGCCAGCCTGTCCATGGCCCACGGCATGGAGCTCGCAGGCGCGGGCGAGGCCACCAGCCGTCCCGTGATCGGCGTGATTGGCGACTCCACCTTCGCGCACTCCGGCATCACGAGCCTGCTGGGCACCGTCTACAACGGCGGCACCGGCACGCTCTGCATCCTGGACAACCGCACGACCGCGATGACCGGCGCGCAGGGCAACCCCTGCAACGGCATCACCCTGGCCGAGCAGGCCGCGGGCGCCAACCCGCTGAAGCCCCTGGACAACCCCGCCGGCAAGGCGCTCGACCTTGTTGCCCTGTGCCGGGCCATCGGCGTGGACGAGGTCGAGCAGGTCGACGCGCAGAACCTGCGTGAGGTCCGCCGCGCGCTCAAGGATGCGGTCGCCCACACGGACAAGCTCTCCGTGATCATCTTCAAGTCGCCCTGCCGCCTGGTGGACCGCCACCGCGTGCCCGCCCCGACCATTACTGACTGCCGCAAGTGCGGCGCCTGCATCCAGATCGGCTGCCCCGCGCTCGGCCGTGACGCCGAGGGCCACGCGCAGATCGACGTCAGCCAGTGCATCGGCTGCGGCCAGTGTGTGCAGGTCTGCCCGTTCGGCTGCATCCAGTTCGACGCCCCGGCGCCGGCAGCCCAGCCCGCCGCGCCCGCTCCAGCCGCCCAGCCCGCCGCTCCCGCTCCCGCCGCAGCCGCGCCGACCGCCCAGCCCGCCGCTGCTCCCGCCGACTCCCCGAAGGAGGCCTAAGCCATGCCCCACTACGTCACCAAAGACACGGCCATCGAGGCGGCCGACGCCTCCGCCTGCGCCGACGAGTTCGCCCGCACCCGCACCATCCTGCTCGTGGGTGTGGGCGGCCAGGGCACCATCCTGGCCGGCAACATCCTCGCGATGACCGCCGCCGAGGCCGGCCTCGACGTCAAAGTCTCCGAGATCCACGGCATGTCCCAGCGCGGCGGCTCGGTCTCCACGACCATCCGCGTGGGCCAGCACGTCGAGTCCATGATCGCCGACCCCGGTACGGTCGATGTCCTCGTGGCCTTCGAAGCCATGGAGGCCCTCCGCTACCAGCAGTTTGTCGCGCCCGGCGGCAAGATCTTCGTCAACGATACCTCCATCACGCCCGTGCCCGTCAACATCGGCACAGCCACGATGCCCGAGCGCGTCCCCGAGCGCCTGGCCGAGCTCGGCGCCACGCTGATCGACGCCGACGGCATCGCCCGCGAGATCGGCAGCCCCCGCTCCGCCAACGTCGTGCTGGTCGGCGCGCTCTCGACGGCGCTGCCCTTCTCGACCGACGAGTGGGAGGACGCCGTCCGCCGCCGCGTCCCGCCCAAGACGATCGACGCCAACCTGGCCGCCTTCCGTCGTGGCCGCGCCGCCGCGGGGGAGTAGGTCCTGCTTCGCTGGCCGCCGCGAGCCGCCTGACGTGTGACCTGCCTAGCCCCCTGCCGAGTCGTGGGGAGTAGGTCCTGCTTCGCTGGCCGCCGCGAGACACGCTTCGTCTGTCGGTATATGTACTATGCGATGCGATGACTGCGGGGGCATTTGTACAAGAAGCGGTTTATCTGCAGCGGTTGCCTGTAATAAGGGCTTGCGAGCACGAATGCATTCGACTGACAGATTTTCTGTACGCTCTACTTTTCTTGTTGTACGCGGTTCGGACCGTAAATCGCGCCGATATTGCAAAACAGGGTTTAAGTCCTTGTAAGAAGTGAATCCTGTGGGTAAAATCCAAAAATGCTGTTGAAATGTGCCTAAAACGTACTATCGGCTTTGCAGTTTACTTTGCCGAGCGTTTCGGCAATGAGTGCAGGGGGTTAACATGGTCTTTGGGGAGTCGAGGTCGAAGGACCGAGCTCGTAAGCGCGCGGCAGGCAAGCTGTTCTCAGTCTTGCTTACTGTGGCTATGGTGCTGCAGGGTTCTCCGTTCGCGTATGCGGAGGAGATTCTAGCTGCCATGGAGCAGGAGGACGCCGTAACTCCTGCAGTTGTAGAGGAGCCGGCGGCCGAAGGGCCCGTTGCCGAAGACGCAACTGAGGAGTCCGTTGCTGAAGATGCAACTGAGGAGGCTGCTCCTGCAGAAGCGGAAGCCGTGGCGATCGAAGGGCAAGGCGAGGCAGATGCTGAGTCGGAGCCTGCGGAAGCTGTGGCTGCCAAGACTGAATACGTCTATGAGGATGACACCCTTAAGGTGACAGCCAAGCTTGATGATGCGGCTGCCATTCCCGATGACGCGCAGCTAATGGTGACTGCCATCACGGCGGAGTCTGACAAGTATAACTATGATGCCTACATGACTGCCCTGAACGAGGGTGGCCAGCCCAAGGCAAATGGGCAGAATACGATGCTCTATGACGTCGCGTTCCTGGTGTACGCCGAGGATGGAACGGCAACCGAGGTCCAGCCCACTGTGGGTTCGGTCCACGTGACCTTCGATTTCAAGAAGGCACAATTAGAGAGCATTGGTGTCGAGGATAGCGAGCAGGTGTCTGTCACCCATCTCCCCCTGGTTGACAGCGCCAAGGCCGATACGACTGCGCAAGCTACCAACATTACACCCAACGACGTTATTGTCGAGGATGTCGAGACCGCTCAGGTTGATGTCAACGCCGACAAGGTCGAGCTCGAGGCGAAGCAGTTCTCGGTGTACGCGTTCAGTGTTCCCGTTGAGAGGGACGACCAAGATACCTATACCTATAGTGATGATGACGTCGAGATTATCGCTGTTCTTTCAGAACCCGATGCTCTGCCTAACGACGCCGTGCTCATGATGACGAAGGTTACATCGGATTCGCAGGAATTCGACTACGACGCTTATATGGCGGCTCTGAACAAGGATGCGGAAAAGTATGGTAAGAGCTTTACCGAGAAGAATACGCTCCTTTACGACATCACCTTCTACACGAAGGATGAGAACGGCAATTTGAACGAGATCCAGCCTGCCGAGGGATTCGTCTCGATTGAGGTGCACTTTAAAAAGAATCAGATTACCAAGGATCTTGGTATTGAGGATGCACAAGATATCAACGTCATCCATCTCTCTGTGTCTGACGATGCCAGTGTTAATAACATGGTTGCTGGAACCGAATTAACTCCAGAAATGATTACGGCGGAGACCGTAGAGGCTAAGTCAACAGTAGAGGAGGAGACGGTCTCCTTTGAGGCGACATCCTTCTCTATTTGGGCTTTCAATAATGATGGCAACATTACCGTCCCTGAAGTATCGACAGATACGTTTGCAGCCTCGCCTTTTAACGTTCTGACGGGCGAGTTCGGCCAGCTGGCTAACTTCGGTCTGGTGGGCTTCGATAGTGTGGCTATCACGACGCACACCAATTCAAACATCGCTACCGAGCACCTCAATTTGGGCGGACAGGCAATGGGAACAAATAAGCTGTCGTCGCCCGGAGAGTTGTCTTACATCGGCACTTCCATTACCGGTGGAGGTACGTTCAACCTAACAGACGGTAATAACGGAGGCGGAACCTATAACGATTCAGTGATTGTTCTTGGCTCCGGAATCAATGGTACAAAGATTGAGGGTGCTCCTGGCGATAGAGCTTGGAAGTTCATTGTTGATAATAATTTGTATAACGTGAACGGACCCCAGCTTTCAACGGATGGCGGCGAGACGGTGAATGCGCTCCAGGTTGAAAAGCAGGGAATCAAGTTCCTCGATCTTGCCGCACTGAAGGGTCAGGCTGAATCGCTGAGCGACAAGTTCGGCGGTTTTGGGGACACGAGGGTTGAAAAGGACTTTCATGACCAAAACTATGCGCAGATTAAAATCGAAGACGATGTTACAGTTGCTTCAGTAACGCTCGACGCGAGGACTGAACTGTTTGGTAATGGTTTGTATGTCGATGACCATCTGGTTTCTGACGATAAGCGACATGTTCTCATCATTAATGTTGATGCCAATGGTCTAGACGCCATCGGATTCCCTGGTGTAATCATCGATAATGATGGTGATAAGCAGCCTGATAACGGGACGTTTGGTGAGGTTTCCACTTGGACTAAGTCTAATGTTATCGTAAATGTAATAGACTCATCAAAACCTGATGGACGTTTCACAGGCAACTTTAATGTGAATCGTCTTACATATGCTACTATCGTCGCGCCGGATGCAAATGTTATTGCAAATGTTAACGTAAATGGCGAAATTATTGCAAATAAAATTACTATTAAGCAGGAATTCCACCGCGACTCGTTCACGTTTGACAACTACATTACTGTGAAGGGTGGCATGAGGGCAAAGAAGACCCTCGACGACTCTTCCGAGGACCTCCCTACCTATGAGTTTAAGCTCAGCGCAATCGATAACGCGCCCTTGCCGCTGGGTGCTAAAGACGGCGCCCTCGTTGTCAACAACGAAGCCGATGGAATGATTTATTTCGGCTTCATCACCTTCGAAGAACCTGGTGAGTATAAGTACACGATTGAAGAGGTGATTCCGGAGAACCCTGAAGAGGGGATTGACTACGACCGCACTAAGTACACCGTGGGCGTAGTTGCTGACTGGCAGGAGGACGAGCACGGAAACCCCGCCCTTGTTATCGTGAGATACAACATCTATGACGAGGACGGTAACGTAGTTGATAGACTCGATTATGAAGAAGGGAAGACGGGCGTCGTAACCTTCAATAACACGACCAACACGCAGGAGACCACCGACGTCACCGTCGAGAAGACCTGGGCCAACGCCGACGGCTCCGCGACGTGGCCCAAGGGCGTCGAGGTCACCTTCCAGCTCACCGCCGACGGCAAGGACGTCGCCGGCAAGACGCTGACCCTCAGCGCGGCCAAGACCTCGGGCAAGTTCACCGGCCTGCCCAAGTACAAGGTGGTCGACGGCAAGGAGGTCGAGATCGTCTACGGCGCGACCGAGTCCGACGTGGCCGGCTACACCTCCGTCGTCTCCGCCATCGAGGGCGGCGTCATCAGCGCGGCCAACACGCAGGAGACCACCGACGTCACCGTCGAGAAGACCTGGGCCAACGCCGACGGCTCCGCGACGTGGCCCAAGGGCGTCGAGGTCACCTTCCAGCTCACCGCCGACGGCAAGGACGTCGCCGGCAAGACGCTGACCCTCAGCGCGGCCAAGACCTCGGGCAAGTTCACCGGCCTGCCCAAGTACAAGGTGGTCGACGGCAAGGAGGTCGAGATCGTCTACGGCGCGACCGAGTCCGACGTGGCCGGCTACACCTCCGTCGTCTCCGCCATCGAGGGCGGCGTCATCAGCGCGGCCAACACGCAGGAGACCACCGACGTCACCGTCGAGAAGACCTGGGCCAACGCCGACGGCTCCGCGACGTGGCCCAAGAACGCAAGCGTCGCCGTTGCCCTCATGGCTGATGGCGAGCAGGTTGATCAAGCTGTCCTAACCTCTGAAAGCTCTAGCCACACCTTCACCAACCTGCCCGAGTACAAGGTGGTCGACGGCCAGATGGTTAAGATCGAGTACAAGGTTGAAGAGAAGGATGTCACTGGCGTCCCCTCCAACTACAACACTACTGTTGCAAAGAAAAATGCCGGCTTCACGATCACAAACAGCGAGATAACCACCGCTATTGAGGTCAAGAAGACCTGGGCCAACGCCGACGGCACCGACGCCTGGCCCGAAAACGTCACGGTTACGATGCAGCTCAAGGCTGACGGTCAGCTCGTGGAGGGCAAGACCGCCACGCTTGACGCCGACCACACGTCTTACATCTTCGGGTCGCTGCCTAGGTACAATGCGAGCACCGGAAAGCTGATTAGCTATACGGTCGAGGAGATTGACGTTGCGGGTTACACTTCTTCGTATGGGGCTCTTACTGATGGCGCCATTACGGTGACGAACAAGCAGGACACCACAACCTATACGGTCAACAAGACCTGGAGCAACGCCGACGGCACTAGCACCTGGCCCGAGAACGTCACGGTGAGCATCCAGCTGACCGCCGACGGCGAGGCCGTCAGCGGCAAGACCGCCACGCTCAGCGCCGACCAGCCCTCCTACACCTTCGAGAATCTACCCAAGTACAAAGCTGGCAGCAAGAACTTGATTCAGTACTCTGCCGAGGAGCTGGATGTCGCTGGCTACACTTCTGCTATTGCGGCTGCTGACGCTGGAGCAATCACCTTCAACAACACTCAGGACAAGGGTGCCTTCCAGCTCAAGAAGGTCGTCGAAGGCACGAACGATAGCACCAAGGACTTTACGTTCACCATTACGCTCGACGGCTCCGACGCTGTTGTGTTTGGAACTGCCTATCCGTTCCAGAAGCTTGACAAGGATGGCAATGAGGCTGACTCCGGCAACGTTACAGTGACGAGCCCCATCTCGATTACGCTGAAGGCGGGCGAGGTCTACAAGATTGACAATCTGCCGGTAGGCACCACGTGGTCTGTCGAAGAGACAGCTATCCCAACTGGCTACGAGAAGAAGAGCATTGAACCTAGCTCTGGCACTATTGGTAAGGATGCTGAAGCGAAGGTCGTTGCAACCAATACGTATTCTGCTGCCGGCTCGTTCCAGATTGCCGGCCTCACCAAGGTTCTGAAGAACGGTGAGCTCAAGGCCAAGCAGTTTAGCTTCCAGCTCAAGGACGCCGACGGCAAGGTCCTGCAGACCGCCTACAACGACGATAGCGGCAACATCACCTTCAGCGCCATCTCCTACACCCTGGCAGACCTGAAGGGCGCTGCATCCAAGAAGTTCTCGTACACCGTGAACGAGGTCGTTCCTGCGGGTGCTACGAAGAACGCTGATGGCACCTACACTGCAGGCGGCATCACCTACTCCGGTGACGTCGTGAGCTTCGAGGTCACTGTTTCCGACAACGGTGATGGCACCTTGAAGATTGAGGGCGCCGAGGGTGGCAAGGTTGATCTTAAGCACGCTTTCGTCAACTCTCAGCAGGAGAAGAAGCAGGCTGAGAAGAAGAAGCTGGCTAAGACTTCCGACCTGGCCAACCCGGGTCTTATGGCCGGTATCGCAGGCGCTGGCCTTGCGATTGTCGTCATCGGCCTCATCAACCGTCGCCGTCGCCGCGACCAATAGCGACATACTGACGGGCACTGGCTAATGAAGAACGGCCCTGCTTATGCGGGGCCGTTCTTCATTACCGCGGTGAACTCATTTGTCGAGATAGGGCTCGTTCTGTGCTAGAAAGCCACTTGGTGGGTCTTACACCAGCTTAAAGCCGGTCTTTCCTGTATCAGAGTCAGCCTCGTTAGCCCCGTCCTCGCCAAATTGCTGCTGGTACATCTGCTCCATCTGGCGATACTGTGCCATGCGCCTGTGCGCCTGCTCGGGCGTCTCGTGGTTGTAGCTGCACGAGCATTCGGCCACTACAATCTGGGCCGCCTTGCTGCGCAGCGCGGCCTCCTTCAGCTCGTCGTACTGCCCGGCGGCTCGCGCCTGACGTACAACCTCGTCCACCTGCTCGGCAGGAATGCCCAGCAGCCTGCCAAACTCATGCTCGTCCACCTTGAGCTTCTTCTCGTGCGCATAGGCAGACAGCGCCGCATCGCCCTCGGCCATCTGGCGTGCTTGGCGGTCGAACATGGCCTCAAGCTGTGCCATCGACGTGCCGCTGCGCGCGAGGAACTGGTCGGGCGTTATGCCCTCCTCCTGCAGCTGCTGCGTGAAGCGCATGCGAATGGCCTGACGGGCCTCCTCAAGATGCTGTGGCGGAATGGACTGGCACAGGCGCGCGCTCAGGGCCTCGACGCACTTGCCCACCTTCTGCTGCTCGGCCACCTGCGCGGCCATGGCCACCATCTGCTGACGCATGGCCTCAACCACCTGCTGCTTAGTAGTCATGCCATCGAAGTGCTCCGCAACCCACGCGGGATCCTCAAGGCTGGCGGCTGTGCCACCAAGGTCGGCCACGGTCATCTGCAGGCCATATTGGATATCCTCGTTGCTGGTATAGGGAACGTCGACCTCAATCTCAACGGGGTCATACGAAGTCAGCGAATAATATGCCTTGTTGCCCACCATAAGGGGCAGCGGCTTTTCGATTGCCATACTCTCCTCCTTCTAGATTGGGTTGCGGGGCAATTAGGGGACACGCCCCTTTGCGCCGCAGAGCAAAAGGGTGTGTCCCCTAATTGCCCATCCCGCGATTTCAGGGGCATCGCCCCATTGAAATCATGCGCATAACAGTTGCATTCAATACTATCCTTGTTCCCCGCTGCTCGCGCTGTCTTACAATGAGCGTTGCTTCACAAGAGCCACACGCCCCATCCGGGAGGACCACCATGCCTTCATCCGAGGTCACCATACCTAGCTCAACCGACGTGCTCATCATCGGCGCGGGCCCAGCGGGCATCTTCTGCGCCCTGGAGCTGCTGCAGCGCGGCGAGGGCCACTCCATCACCATGGTGGAGAAGGGCCTGCCCATCGAGCGGCGCAGCTGCCCCAAGGAGAAGATTGGCCACTGCGTCAACTGCCAGCCGTGCCGCATCACCACGGGCTTCAGCGGTGCTGGCGCCTTCTCCGATGGCAAGCTCTCGCTTTCGTACGAGGTGGGTGGCGACCTGCCCGAGCTGATTGGCGCAGACCTCGCGCAGCGTACCATCGAGCGTGCAGACAACATCTATCTGCAGTTTGGTGCCGACTCCCACGTTGAGGGCCTCGAGCACCCCGAGAAGGTGGCCGAGATTCGCCGTCGCGCCATTCGCGCGGGCCTCAAGCTGGTGGATTGCCCCATTCGCCATCTGGGCACCGAGCGCGCCCAGCAGATCTACGGGCGCATTCAGCAGCATCTGGAACGCGAGGGCGTGCGCCTGCTGTTTGAGCACGAGTGCATCGACCTCATCGTGGAGGAGCAGTCCGACGGCAAGAAGGTCTGCGCCGGCGCCTACATTCGCGACGCACGCGGGAAGGGCGGTGTGGTACAGGCGGTGCACGCTCGCCAGGTGGTGGTGGCCACCGGCAGACGCGGCGCCAGCTGGCTGGCCGACGTCTGCGAGGACCACGGCATCAGCCACGAGCCCGGCCCCATGGACATGGGCGTGCGCGTCGAGGTGCGCAACGAGGTGATGGAGGACGTCAACAACGTGCTCTACGAGAGCAAGCTGGTGGGCTACCCTAATCCGTTCCGCGACAAGGTGCGTACCTTCTGCCAGAACCCCGGCGGCTTCGTGAGCCAGGAGAACTACGACGAGGGCCTGGCGGTGGTCAACGGGCACTCGTACAAGGATCGCAAGAGCCCCAACACCAACCTGGCCGTGCTGTGCACGCAGCACTTCCGCGAGCCCTTCGACAAGCCCATCGCCTATGCCCAGCGCGTGGGATCGCTGGTCAACATGCTTGGGTCGGGTCGCATTCTGGTGCAGCGCTTCGGCGACATCCTCGACGGCAAGCGCACCTGGCCCAAGGAGCTGCTACGCTCCAACGTGCGGCCCACGCTGCCCGACGCCGAGCCTGGCGACATCTCGAGCGCCTTGCCCTATCGTGCGATGACCGACATTGTGGAGTTCATCAAGGCGGTCGACGAGGTGGTACCGGGCTTTGCGGCCGAGGAGACCCTGCTCTATGCCCCCGAGCTCAAGTTCTACAGCAATCGCGTGCGCATGGACGAGCACTTTGAGACGAGCGTGGCGCACCTGCATTGCCTGGGCGACTCAAGCGGCTGGACCCGCGGCCTGATGATGGCCAGCGTGATGGGCCTGCTGATGGGGGAGTGGCTGGAGCTGTAGTTGCGCTGCTCCAATGTATGCTAGTCCACCTTCTCCAGCGTGGACGCGCAAAACTGCCCGGCAATTTACTGATCCATGGAGTAAGTGCCAGTCCGGAGTCCATGCGGGAGCAGTAAATTGCCGGGCAGTTTTGCGCGCCAAAGGGATGCTGCCCAGCGCCTCTTACCCTACCTTCTCCAGCGTGAAGTAATCGGCGAAGCGCGCCTCGCGCCGGTAGGGAATCAGTAGCAATACCGTGTCGTCGTAGGCGTGCTTGCTGGTGAGCGTGGCCGTTGCGGCATCGGGCGCGTTGGACTGGCCAAAGGTGAGCGTGAGGGTCACCTCGCCTGCCGCCACATCCGGCGTCGTGCAGGTGAAGACCAGACCCGCGTCGTCACGCTTGGGGTTGTTGCCGGCCAGCAGGTCAATAACGTCGAGATCAACCTCGCCGGAGAACAGGCTTCCGGTGAAGGCGGTGTCTTGCAGGACGAGGTCTCCGTCGGTTGTGTCGGCGTCCTTGGCAAGGTTGGCGTGCATATGGGCCACGCCCGATAGCGTGCCCTTGATGCTTGCGCCGCCGTTGTCGGTCAGCTGCGCATCGGTAACCGTCACGGTCAGGCCCGACGCGCTCGCAGCCAGGCACTTTGCGCCCGATGCTTCCTGACGCTCGAAGGTGCCTTGCCAGGTGCCCGCCAACGGCTCGAGGCTCAAATTGCGCGCCCCGTCGCTTACGGATGCGCCGGCTAGCTCCCAGGCACCGCTCGCGGGCGCAAATCTGAAGCGCGCGGTTAGGTCGCACTCGTAACGTACAAAGGTCCCCGTGCTGGCACAATGCAGCACGAGGGTGTCTACCTGCTCTTCCTCGTCAAACTCCTCTGAGGTCACCTCTACGGCTGCGTTGTGGTAGAGCGACGAGAGGCTTTCCGATGCCTCGTCCTGGTCTGCCGCGGCAAGCAGCGCGCCCACGTGCTCCACAACCTTCTGCTGGTCCACGCCGGCTACGGCATGGTGCGATGCGCGTTCCGTCGAAGCCGCCGAGCAGGTCCAGCCGTCGCCCTCGCGCACGTACGTGAGCCGGGCGTCTGCGCGCGTCTCCATTCCGGCGTTGGCAAAGGTTGCCACAACATCCACCACGCATGCGTCGCGTCGCGTGTCGCTCAGGCTCTTCTGCTCCACCTCAATGCCAGTGAGCGCGAGCGGCTCATCTATGGCGTAGTCGCTTTGCGTGTAGCTCGGCGCGGCAAGGCGAGAGCTGGCGTCTACGCGAATCTGCTCGTCAGAGGGCATGTGTGAGGCGCGGGCGTTCCAGTAGGCAACGCCGGCGATGGCGGCTGCGGCACACAGGGCCGCAAGGGCGAGGGTCCACTTGTGTGTGGCGGCAAAGGACCGCACGGCCTGGGCGCGTCCGCGCAACCAGTCCACAAAGGTGGCGCCTACGTCGCCGATGCTAGGCGGTGGAAGCGGCTGATCTTCCGCGGGCTCATCCGCAGCATTTTCTACCTGCGGAAAGGCCATGGTCGTGGCGGGAAGGGAGGCAGTGACGTCTGCCGGCTCGTCCATGGGTGCTGTGGACTCGGGGTTCGGTTCGATATCCGGCATGGCGCCTCCCTCCATGGGTGCGTACGAATCCCATCTTCTCATATGCCAGCTGCGTACGTGTGCAGTTTTGGTAGGAGAGGGCTTGTCTAGACGGCACGCGCATGTGCGAAAAGGGGTTTGCTCCGGTGACGCCTGCCGATAGAAGTGTGAATAAACTGCGTCGAATCTTGTATTTTTAGCCACTGCGCCACAAGATTGCATCTTGATTCAACGGCAATCGAGGGGGTGGCGCATGGCTTCCAGTCGTTTTCGCAAAAGCACGCTTGGCGACATCGTAACCATCATTGTGGGGTCAATTATCTTCGCGCTTTTCGACCCAAAGCGCGTACAACACAAAGTGGTGCAGCGCACAGAAAAATTGTTTGGTCTGGTGAGGGGAGGGCTTGCGTCGCGCGTTTCGAGTAGGGATTAGCCTGCAGCCGTGCACCCAGCGAGGTGACTCTTTGCCGTGCGCCGCAGCGTGGGAAAACTATTCACGCGGGGATGAGAGCAATCGTGCGTTTTGCGAGGCGCATGGGGCACTTCTTGTGAAGCAACTTCTGGTACGAACGTGCCGCAATCAGTGACAAATGGTTCGTTCACCGCACAATAAGCTGTGGTAGGATAAATATACTTTGTAGAATTTGTGCAATGTGGCTTAAACGAAACGGCATCGAATTTTACAGGCTGTGTTCCCGGAGAGGTACGCAGCCGGAACGGTCAATGATGGTTAGCAATAGGGGCAGGCTATCGGGTGTGTGCCAATCTGGGCGTGTGCCTGCCTCTTTCCCTTATGCAAATAAGTTTTCATTCGTCTTAGAAAACCACAGGCTGCGCCTGTGGAGTAACGCCCGGCTCTGCCGCCCGGCGCAAAGAGACGCGCTCCCCTGTACGATGTGCCTGCGGCGGTCCGGGTCGCAGGCGCGCCACAGGGGA
>Ga0256404_1001356_pt1 | contig 60046 bp, 49 predicted proteins | sample RumenRJG_01DNA_FD_185990 | JGI IMG/M metagenome (GOLD analysis project Ga0256404, IMG submission 185990) | Bovine rumen microbial communities from Lethbridge, Alberta, Canada - RJG_01 | ecosystem: Host-associated > Mammals > Digestive system > Stomach > Rumen | place: Canada: Alberta | collected...
CCTCTTTTTGTTTGGCTATCGCACCCTAGTACCCTCTCCACCGCTTCGCGGTCCCCCTCTCCCAGGGGGAGAGGCTTCTGTGGTCGCCACGTTCGGCAACGGATGTATGTGGAATCGGTCTAGTAACTGCAACAGCCCCATTTTTTTCAAAGATATTATGCGGAGATGACAATGTCCCTCGCATCAGAATCCACAGGATGCGTCAGAGCATAGTCCGCCCATTCACGCGATCCCATATCCCTCGGAATGCTCCAATATTTTCTTGCGTCCTCAAGAAGCGTTGAGTGCTTGACCGCTGCTTTTGCCTCTGAAAAACGGAATCCCCTCCGCACGAGTTCGATGACGGTCAAACGATAGAGCGAAGTTATGCTATCTGCTTTTAGGAGCAAATATTTTTTTGTTTTCATCGTTCTTCCTCCCTTTCCCAGCTTTTGTCGTGCCATGGTACAGATAGCGTTTCTTTTCTGTCTTCATGCTTTCATTATACCAAATGGGAGCAAGAGAAACAACACGGGGGATGTCTTCGTTTTTGTAAGAAAGCAAGGTTTCTTTCTGAAAAATGTGGTATTATAAAAGCAACTCTTTTGGAAAGGAACGCGTGATATCGATGCAGAAAAATCGTCCCATCATCTTGAACATGTTTCACGCAATCCTTTTTTTGTGCGCGTTTTTCCTCGCCGCGCTCGCCCCGCGTCCTGCCGCCGCCGAGGTGCAGGCGCCCGTGCGCGTCGGGTACAGCACGACCGGCTCGATGCTGTACCAGGATGAACATGGCACCTATCGCGGCTACGATGTGCTGTACCTCTACGAGATCGCGCGCTACACGGGCTGGACGTACGAATTCATCCCGTACGACAACTGGGCGCAGGCCGTCGCAGATGTCGCGGCCGGCAAGATCGACCTCCTGCCGACCGTGATGAAGACGCCGGAGCGCGAGCAGGAGATGCTGTTCTCCCTCTACCCGATGGCGCAGACGAAGATCGCCATCGTGAAGCGGCCGGACGACATGCGCTATTCGTTCGGTTCCGTCGCAGGGCTCGCGCAGGCGCGCGTCGCCGTGCGGAAGGACACGGCGGACACCGATGCCTTCGAGACCTGGATGCAGCGCAGCGGCCTCGCGTGCACGGAAGTGCCGTATGAAAACCGCGGCGAGCTCCTCGCGGCGCTCGACCGTGGCGCTGTCGATCTCGCGGCGCTCGCCTACGTTGGCGACGCACGGAATTATCCTGCCGTCCAGGAATTTTCGCCGCGCTCCATGTATTTCGCCCTTCCGAAATCGCGCCCAGACCTCTCGTCGGCGCTCGACCGCGCCATGGAAGCGTCCTTCCTCTACAATGACGGCTTCACCGATGCTGCCATGGCGCTGACGCAGCCCACGCACAGCCCGGAGGGCTTTTTCCTGACGGAGGAAGAGCGCGCCTACCTCGACCAGCTGCCGACGCTGCGCGTCGCGTTCCTCGAGGACAACGCGCCGGTCTCCTACGTGCGCGACGGAAAGCTCCAGGGCATCGCCATCCGCATCCTCGAGCGCGTCGCCGACCTCACGGGCCTCTCGTTCGAATTCGTGCCGATCACGGACCGTGCGCAGGCCGTCAAGGACATCCATGCCGGGCGGCTCGACATGCTCGACTCGACGTTCCTCGACTTTTTCCGCGCGCACGACGAAGGACTGCGCCTCACCGTGCCGTACTACAGCGGCAGCGCCGCGCTCGTCGAGCGGCCCGGCCGCACGGATCCGCGCATCGGCGTCGGCAAGAGCACGATCGCCTACCTGCCGCCGGACCGCCGGGACGATCCGAACCTCGTGACGTATCCCTACCTCACGTTCGCCATGCAAGACCTTGCGGACGGCAAGATTGATGCCGCCTACTGCGACACGGCGACGGCGAGCTACTACATCGCCATGCTTGGCCGCAGGAACGTCACGCTCAAAGTCCTGCCGAGCGCGCCCATCCACATCGGTCTCGCCATCGACCAGGGCGCCGACCCGCGCCTCGGCCTCGCGCTCGACCGCGCGCTCCGCTACCTCAGCGACACGGAAAGCGACGAAATCGTGCAGCAGGAGGCGTCGAACGCGCCGCTGACGCTTGGCACGCTCTTCGACCGCCTGACGACGACGCAGATGAACCTCGTCGTGCTCGTGCTCGTCGTGCTGCTCGCCGGCATCGCCTACCTCGCCTTCATGATCTGGCGCCAGGGCCATATCGAGCGCCGCGTTGCCGAGATCAGCCGCCAGCAGGAGACCCTCACAGCCGACCTCGCCTGGGAAAAGAAGGTCGGCGCCGCGCAGATGGGCTTTTACCGCTACATCGACGCGAACCTCCTCGGCCCCCTGTGCGAAGCGTCGCGCGCGCTCACGAAAAAAGGAGCCGCCCAGCCTGGCAGCCCCTACCATGAAGAATTCGTGCGCGTCTGGCACCTCCTCGATTTCCTCTTCGAACTCCGCACGCTGAACGCGCTCACGCAGGACGACCCCGGCGCGCTCGTGCGCGAGCGCCAGTCGCCCTTTTACCAGCCCGATCCCGACTGGCAAGCGACGCCGTGCCGCAGCTTCTTCGAGCAGCTGGCCGCCATCGTGATGGACGGCGCCGAGCGCCGCGGCCTCACGTTCGCCGTCGATTTCTCCGGCGTCCTCGACACGCCCGTGCTCCTCGAGCGGCGCGGCTTCTCCATGGTGCTCATGCGCCTCCTCGGCTTCCTCATGCGCGAGACGCCCGTGCGCAGCACCATCCTGTTCTCGGCCGCGCTCTCGCAGATGGCCGCGGAAAACGGCGTCTCGCTGACGGACACGAAACAGGCGAACTTCCAGTCGCTCGGCATCAACACCTTCTTCGGCGGGGACACGACGAAGACCGCGGACCGCGCCGTCCTCTGGCTCTTCCTCAGCGCGCCCGAGCTCCGCCTCGCGCCCGCCTTCACCGCCGCCGTCGCCGACATGCGCGCCCACGTCCTCGAGAATCCGCGCGCCATCTACGAGAGCCTGCTCTCCCTCCAGCACATGGAAAGCGCCCCCGCCGACGCCCGCAACCTCCTGCGCCTCGCCATCCTCCAGCTCATCATCCCCGGCCTCGGCGGCGAATGGGAAATCCACTCGACGGAAGAAAAAGGCACGGAGATCACCGTGGAATTCTTGCTTGATGTGGAGAAAACGTAAAAAGTCTGTTGCAGTTGCTAGACCAATTCCACATGGATCTGTTGTCGAGCGTAACGAATACAGCAGCCTTTCCCTTTGGGAAAGGGGGACCGCGTCAGCGGTGGAAAGGGTACTAGGGTGCGATAGCCAAACAAAAAATAAGCAACCTTCAAAGCATCGAGTCGTTTGAGTTAAAACGTAATGCTTTGAAGGCTGCTTTGTATTTGGTACAAATCGCACCCTTGTACCCTCTCAGTCGCGCTACGCGCGCCAGCTCTCCCAGAGGGAGAGCCTTCTGTAAACGTTACGGTCGGCATTCTTATGAAACCATTCCAGTAAATGCAACAGTCCCTTTTATAGGATTGCCAACGCCAGCGCCGCGATCGTGAAGTATGGCCCGTAGGCGAACATCTCGCCGCGTTTCCGGCGCCCTGTCGCGAGGAGCACGAGCGCCGCGAGGCCGCCGAGGACGATGCCGCAGGCGACGACCGTCAGCAGCTGGTCGCTGCCGAGCCAGAGGCCGAGTGCCGCGACGAGCTTGATATCGCCACCGCCGATCGCCCCGCGCGTCAGCACCGCAATCGCGAGGAAGACGGCGAGACCGACGGCCGCCGCGAGGATGTGATCAAGGAACGGCCGCCCCAAGAGCGGCAACGAGAGCAGCCCCAGCACAGCAAACGGCACAATCTGCCGGTCGAAGATCACCTGCTGCTCGAAGTCCGTCACCGTGTAGAGCACGAGGAAAAACACGAACGCTAAGAGGAACGCGAGGAACAAGAAATCCTGCAGCCCGCCGCCCGCCGCGCCCGCGAAGCTTGACGCAGAGACGACATCGCGTCCCTCGAGATGCAGCAAAAAACCGCTCGTGAGGATCGACCAGCAAAAGAGCAGGCCGTAGACGCCTGAAAGAATCCCACCGCGCCGCCGCGCCTGCGCCGCCATGCGCTCCGGAAAGCTCAAGACCGACCGCTCCGCCTGATAGCGCAGCTCGATCCACCGCGCGCCCACGATGCCGCCGCCGACTGCCAGCGCGATCGCGCAGAGGATGCCGATGATTTTGAATGCCATGAAATATCACCGTCCTTTTTTTCATTGTAAGATATTTCTGCATAAAAAAAAAGAGGGAGCGCCGCAATTCCATTTGGAACTGCAACGCTTCCTCCTATACTTTCCCCGGTAAGCGCAGATCAAGCGAGCTCGATGCGCTCGTTCTGCTGGATGTACGCGTCCTTCACGTTCTGAGCGAGCGTACCGCCCGAGAGGACGAAATCCTTCGCGATCATCGCCGACGCGGCCGTCTGGACCTCATTCTTCGTGAGGCCATCCTTCGGATCGGGGAGCGAATACGTCGCCGTCTTGCTGTCTCCGAGGTCGAAGACAATTTTCAAAACTTTTGCCATGGTTGTTCACCTCCTTTCGCCTTGGATCATTCACTCTACGCCTCCCCCTTTGGGGGAGGTGGCCCCGCAGGGGTCGGAGAGGGTAGCGGCTAATGTAGATTCTCTATCCTTTCGATAGAATTGTGAATCTTGGGACTGCGTGACCCTCTCCGCCTCGCATTCGCTCGGCACCTCCCCCAAAGGGGGAGGCTTGGGTTGAGAGACCTCCGAACTTACGCCTCGTTCACCAGCGTCGCCGTGTCGACGCGGCTGATCGTCGAGATCGCGTGCGTCTGGAGATCGCCGAGCGCGGCGCCGACGGCGAGGAGATCGTCATCGGAGACGGCCGGATTGACCGCCGAATACGTGCGGCTCGCCGTGATGGCTTTGCCGCTCGTCGCCGTGCCGGTCACGACCTTGAGCACGAGCTTCGTGCTCTGCGTTTCTTTCTTCGCTGCCATGGAGCATCACCTCCTTTCACACGGATACTTGCCGCAAGGAAGGAAAATACCATGCGCCGCGAAATTTTTTTGCCATGATTTTCGCAAAATAAAATCAATTTATCGCGGCGATAAAAAAGCGATATTTGCAATCGCACGCGGCCTGCGTATAATGGATACAATCTTACATCTTTACACACGTAAGCATTCATCTTAGTTATTCGTATTTTTCTGAAAACAAAGGAGGACTCCTTCATGAGCAAGACAAAAGAAAAGACGCGCGCGATCGACGTGAACCAGCGCGCGCTGCATCTGCATGAAAAATACCAGGGCAAATACGAGATCGTCAGCAAGGTGCCGCTGCGGCGCGCCGACGACCTGACGCTCGCCTACACGCCGGGCGTCGCGGCGCCGTGCCTCGAGATCGAAAAGCACCCCGAGACCATCTACGACTACACGACGAAGGGCAACATGGTCGCCGTCGTGACGAACGGCACGGCCGTGCTCGGCCTCGGCAACATCGGCGCGGGCGCGGGCCTGCCGGTCATGGAGGGCAAGGCGATCCTCTTCAAAGGCTTCGCCGGCGTCGACGCCGTGCCGATCTGCCTCGACACGCAGAACGTTGATGAAGTCGTGCGCACGGTCGAGGTCCTGGCGCCGAGCTTTGGCGGCATCAACCTCGAAGACATCAAGGCGCCGCAATGCTTCGACATCGAGACGCGCCTGCGCGAACGGCTCGACATCCCCGTGTTCCACGATGACCAGCACGGTACGGCCATCGTCTGCGCCTCGGCGATCCTGAATGCATTCAAATTGATTGGAAAGAAGCTCTCGGACGCGAAGGTCGTCGTCAATGGCGCAGGTGCGGCGGGCCAGGCCATCACGCGCCTCTTGCAGGCCATGGGCACGCGCCATATCATCCTCTGCGACTCGAAAGGCGCGATCTACGCTGGCCGCCCGTACGGCATGAATCCTTACAAGGACGCGATTGCCGAGATTACCAATGAAGAAAAAGAGCAGGGCACGCTCGCGGACGTGATGCACGGCGCGGATGTCTTCATCGGCGTCTCCGTCGCGGGCTGCGTGACGGAAGACATGGTGCGCACGATGGCAAAAGACGCCGTGCTCATGGCGATGGCGAACCCGACGCCCGAGATCCTGCCGCACCGCGCCAAGCGTGCCGGCGCGCGCGTCGTCTGCACGGGCCGCTCGGACTTCCCGAACCAGGTCAACAACCTGCTCGCCTTCCCGGGCATCTTCCGCGGCGCGCTCGACGTCCGCGCGAAAGACATCAATCTCGCGATGAAGATCGCGGCCGCGCACGCGATTGCCTCCCTCGTCCGTAACGACGAGCTCGACGAAGACCACGTCATCGCGAGCCCCTTCGACCCCCGCGTCGCCCCGGCCGTCGCCAAAGCCGTCGCAGAGGCCGCCATCGACAGCGGCATGGCCCGCCGCGATGACATCACAGCCGAAGATGTTGAAGAACACACGAAAGCGCTCCTCGGCCAGGCGACAAAAGCCACGCGTGCGAGCGCGTAAAACCATTCACGCCATCAAAAAACCTCTCCAGACCATCCGTCTGAAGAGGTTTTTTCATCGCCCGGACACAGGGAAACAAGACCTTCACGTAAAATCATCAATATCATCAAACACGTCCGCCAACGGGACGCGGAAATCTTCGTAAATCGACACGGGAATCTCCGTGCGCACCTCCGCGCGCTCATCGTCATCCATGTGCGCGAGTTCCCACGCATCGTATTCTGTGTACGTGGCGTTTAGTTCGAATCGGCCGTCGTAGTTCAGATAGACCTCGACGGTCTTGCCGACCGGCAGGACGAGCCAATATTCTTTCACGCCCGCCGCCGCATAATTCCGCATCTTCGCCCCGCGGTCGTTCATCATCGTCGAAGGAGACAAGACTTCGACAACGAGGTCCGGAGCGCCATGGACGCCGTCACGCTGGATTTTCGAGCGGTCGCAGACGATCATAACGTCGGGGACGTAGCGGTTCTTTTTGTCGAGGAACACGTCCGAACCATCGGCGATGGCTTTGCATGGTTTTCCCTTCAAATAATTTCGAAAAATGTTGAAAATATTCGAAGCTGTGAAATTATGACCCATGCGCGGCCGCGGCGACATCAGATAAACTTTTCCTTCGATGAGTTCCGTCACGGGCGGAATGTCGTATGCGAGATTGTCCATGGAAATCACTCCCTTTTCTTTTTATTTTATCTTATCATCAAAAAAGCCGCAAGCATTTCGCCTACGGCTTTTCTTCAAATATCCAGGTTGCGAACAAGCTTCGCATTCTCTTCGATGAACTGGCGGCGCGGCTCGACCTTGTCGCCCATGAGAATCGTGAAGAGCTCGTCGGCTTCTTCGGCGTCTTCCATTTCGACGCGGAGCATTGTGCGGCCTTCGGGGTCCATCGTCGTCTCCCAGAGCTGCTCGGGGTTCATCTCGCCAAGGCCTTTGTAGCGCTGGACGGTGATGCCGTCGCGGCCGATTTCGTCGAGCTTCTTCGCGAGCTCGTCGTCACTGTACGTATACCAGTGCTTCTTGCCCTTGCGGATCTGGTAGAGCGGCGGCTGCGCGATGTAGACGTGGCCGTGCTCGATGAGTGGTTTCATGTAGCGGTAGAGGAACGTCAGGAGCAGCGTGCGGATGTGCGCGCCGTCGACATCGGCATCCGTCATGATGATGATCTTGCCGTAGCGGCGTTTCGCGAGGTCGAAGTCGTCGCTGATGCCCGTGCCGAACGCCGTGATCATCGTGCGGATCTCGGCGTTTGCAAAAATCTTGTCGAGGCGGGCTTTTTCAACGTTGAGGATCTTTCCGCGCAAAGGAAGGATCGCCTGGAAGCGGCGGTCGCGGCCTTGCTTGGCGGAGCCACCAGCGGAGTCGCCCTCGACGAGGTAGATTTCGGCCTGCTCGGGGTCTTTGACGGAGCAGTCGGCGAGCTTGCCGGGGAGGCTCGAGACCTCGAGCGCGTTCTTGCGGCGCGTGAGCTCGCGGGCCTTGCGGGCGGCTTCGCGGGCGCGCTGCGCCATGGAGGCCTTTTCAAGGATGCGCTTCGTAATGGCGGGATTTTCCTCGAAGTATTCCGTGAGGCCCTCGGTGACGATGGAGTCGACGATGCCGCGGACTTCGCTGTTGCCGAGCTTCGTCTTCGTCTGCCCTTCGAACTGCGGCTCGCGGATCTTCAGGCTGATGACGGCCGTGAGGCCTTCGCGGACGTCGTCGCCCGTGAGGTTGCCGTCTTTGTCCTTCAGCACCCCCTGGCGGCGGGCGAAGTCGTTCGCCGCGCGCGTCAGCGCGATCTTGAAGCCGGCGAGGTGCGTGCCGCCTTCCTCTGTATTGATGTTGTTGACAAAGGAATAAATGTTTTCCTGGTAGCTGTCATTGTACTGCAGCGCGATCTCGACGACCGTATCGTCTTTCGTGCCGTTGAAGTAAATAGGCTCGGGATTGAGCTTTTCCTTCTTGCGATTCAGGTGCTCGACGAACGAGCTGATGCCGCCGTCGAAGTGGAACGTCTCCTTGCGCTCGGCTTCGCCGCGTTCATCCGAGAGTGTAATCGTGATGCCGTGGTTCAAGAACGCGAGCTCACGCAGGCGGTGCCGCAGCGTCTCGAAGCTATACTCCGTGACGGTGAAAATCTCCGGGTCCGGCACGAAATGGACGCGCGTGCCCGTCTCCTCCGTCTCGCCCGTGACGGTCAGCGGGTGATCCGTCACGCCGCGATGGAAGGAAATCTCGTGGATCTTGCCGTCGCGCTTGACCTGGACATCCATGGAGGTCGAGAGCGCGTTGACGACGGAGACGCCGACGCCGTGCAGGCCGCCGGAGACCTTGTAGCCGTCGCCGCCGAATTTGCCGCCGGCGTGCAGGACCGTCAGCACGACCTCGACGGCCGGCTTGCCGCTCTCATGCATGTCGACGGGGATGCCGCGGCCGTTGTCGACGACCGTGATGCTGTTGTCTTTTTCAATCGTGACATCGATGTGATTGCAATAGCCCGCCAGCGCCTCGTCGATGGAGTTGTCGACGACTTCGTAGACGAGATGGTGCAATCCGCGTTCGCTGGTGGAACCGATATACATGCCCGGGCGCTTGCGGACCGCCTCGAGGCCCTCCAAAATCTGGATCTGGTCGGCGCCATAGTCCGCGTCGACGGCCGTGACCTCGGCGCTCGACTCGTCCGTGTGGATCGTCACGCCCGTGAGATCGAGGTCCTTGTCCTCAAGCTCCGGGTCCATCTGCGGGCCTTGCGGCTCCTGTGGTTCTGCGGATGATGCGTTCTTCTCTGCGCCGTCCGCATCGTCAAATGTCAAATGCAGTGTTTCGTCAGCCATGCGATGAATCTCCTATCTTACGATGTTTCTTTCAACGTTATGATTCAAGAATTTCCGGTTGTCTTTGCGTTCTTTCGAACAAATGTATATAAATTCTGCGTCCGACGCAAGAGCGTCGTATGAGAAATCGCAGAAATGTAAACGGTATCGGTCGTGATGACAAGCGCGCGCGGGCGCTTGCCGCCCGTGACGTCCGCGATCCGCCCCTCGGCCTGCACGCGCTCGAAAAGCGGACGGTTCACCCCGCCCGGCGCGAACAGCGCATAATCGTGGATCGCAACGACCTCGCTCGCGCGGACGGATAAGTTGTGGCCGAGATGTAAAAACATGATGCGTACCTCTCAAACTGCAGCCTTCCCCTCAGGGGACAATGGTATTAAGTTAAAGCCGAAAAGCCTCTCCCTCAGGGAAAAGCAGACACTTAGCGCTTTAGCGCTTAGTGGTCGCTTTATCCTTTAGGTAGAGGGGGACCGCGAAGCGGTGGAGCGGGTCGCTTGTACGGCCTTTGAGTTCGTACACCTGATGACATCGCCGGTGCGCGCAGATACTCCAGCGGTTTCGTGCGCGCACCCGCGAAAAGTTCAACCGTACGAAGTCATACAACGTACAAGGGACCCTTTCCGCCTCGCAAGCTCGGCACCTTCCCCTGTGGGGAAGGCTTTGATTTTAGCGCTACCATCTCTTGTCTTAATGACATTACCTCTGAGAGGATTCCCTAGGTTGATGGATGTTTCTTTTTCCCCCACGGGATATAGTCATACCGCCGCACCGCTTTCCATTCCTCGGGCTGTGCGAGGTCCTTGCGGAGGTACCAGAGCGTGCGCCGGATGATTTCTTCGTTCAGCTGCTCCGGCGGGATGCAGCGGAACGCCATCGTGAGCGTCTTTGCTTTCAGGGAGTCCGGCTCGGAGAGCAAAACCTCGGACGAGAGTTCGCGGATGTACGTGGCGCGGACGGAGGCGAGCGTCTCCGGGGTCGCTTCCGGGATTTCATTCTTCACCTCGGCGTAGCGCGCCCAGGGGATGTCGCCCAAATAGCGGCGGATGGCGACGCGGATCGCCTGGCGGTGCTTCAGCGCGCACGAGGGACAGCGTTTTGCCTGCGGCTCGCAGAGCGTGTTGCAGTCCTGGCACTTGTGGTAGCCGAGCGACCGTTGCAGTTTTTCGCGCTTCGCCTGCTTCAGGGACACGCGGAAACAGCTCGCACGCAAGGCTTCGCTTTCGATATGGGCGCAGCTTTCGCGGATGGCCGCGATTTCCTCGTCCGTGAGGTTCACTTTCGGCAGGAGCTTTGCATAGTCGACGCCCTCGTCCATCGGCGTGCTCCGCAGCCACTTGAGCTCGCTGCCCGCACGGGCGAAACGGAGCTCTTTGACGAGCTGCTGGCAGGCGTACTGGTTGACCTTCTCGATGATCTGCGTCTGCATGTAGGCGATCTGGTTCCGCCACGACGCGTCGTACGTGTAGAGCCACAGCGTCTCGCGGATGATGCGCACGGCCTCAACGCTATGCGCGATCGCCGGCCCGACGATGTCCGGCCAGTGGTAAAGCACGCGGTTGCAATCGTAGCGATGCTCGAACGCCGGCCCGAGCTCATGGATCGTGCGCGGCAGGATCTTCGCCGCCGGCTCGGTGTAGGGGATCATGGTCTTGGGCAAGAAGGTCACCTCGCATCTGTGTATCTGTTATCTGTTGCCGAACGTCACAATCCCAGCAGCCTTCCCCTCTGGGAGAGCAATGTCATGAAGTTAGGACACGGAGGTCATTCAACCTACGCCTCCCCCCTTGGGGGAGGTGGCCCCGAAGGGGTCGGAGAGGGTAGCGCAGCATCTGCATTCATATCCCTTTCGTCCTGTTTGAGAATCCCATCATACATGACCCTCTGCAGCAAGCTGCATAAGCGACCGCTAAGCGCTGAAGCGCTAAGCGTCTGCTTATCCGCCTCGCATTCGCTCGGCACCTCCCCCAGAGTGGGAGGCTTTGGGCTAGTGCGTTCACCAGCTTCTTAACTTAATGACATTGTCAGAGGAAGGCTGCTTGGAGCGATACGTCCGCAACCGTTCAAACAGATTTTTCTTTCTTCATGATGATTCCGTTTTTGACGTGGAACATCGTCCCGAACCGCTCTTTTGGGAAATACGCGGCGTCGGTCGCCGTGATGATGGTCTGGATCTGCTCGCGCGCGAGGAAGGCGAGCAGGGCGCGGCGGCGGCCGGCGTCGAGCTCGCTCATGACGTCATCGAGCAAAAGGATCGGATATTCGCCCGTCTCCGCGTGCAGGAACTCGAGCTCGGCAAGCTTCAGCGCGAGCGCGCCCGTGCGCTGCTGGCCTTGCGAGCCGTAGGCGCGCAGGTCGATGCCATTGACCGTCAGCGCGAGGTCGTCGCGATGCGGGCCAACGCTCGTGACGCCGCGCAGGATGTCGAGCGAGCGGCGCGCTTCCAGTCTCTTATTATACCATAGTTCGAGGGTGCGTGTCACATTCGGAGCGCCAGAAACCGCAGGATCCACGGCTTCCGTTGCATTCATTGCAGGCGTTGTGTCCGCTTGTGCCGTCGAACGCGTCCGCTCGTTTTCCGTCGCGACCATGGACGCGAGCGTCGGCGTTTCTTCTGCGCCGTGAAATTCATAAGCAAGTGCGAGCGTCTCGGCATCGCCCGAGATGCTTTGCTGCATCGTGTTCGCGAGCGCCTGGAGTTTTTGCACGGCGTCTTGCCTCCTCGCCGCGATCTTCGCGGCGCTCGCGGCGAGCTGCGGGTCCCACGGGTCGAGCAGATGCGGGGACGCGCGATGTTCTCGAATCTCCTTGAGTAACGTGTTGCGCTGCTGAAGCAAATGATTGTACGTGAGGAGCTCGTGGTAATACGCCGGGCTCGCCTGCGAGAGCTCGCGGTCGAGGAAGCGACGGCGGCCGGCCGGCGCGCCTTTGATGAGCGCGAGGTCTTCGGGAGAGAACAAGACCGTGTTCAGCGTGCCGATGAGCTCGCGCGGACGCACAGGCTGGCCGTTGAGCAAAATTTTCCGGCGGCCTTGCGCGGGGATCGTAATGTCGAGGCGACTCCCGACGCCTGCACGCGAAAAAGCCAGCTGCAACAGGGCGGCTGGCTGCTGGAAACGGATGAGGTCATGATCCTGGCGCGTGCGGTGCGAGTGCGTGAGCGACGCATAGTAGACGGCCTCGAGGAGGTTCGTCTTCCCTTGCGCATTCGGGCCCAAGAAAATGTTGAGCGAAGGGGAGAGGGCGAGCGTCAGTTCGGCGTAGTTGCGGAAGTTTTGGAGATGTAAGGTCGTGACTTGCATATTCGAACGTTCCTTTGAGCACGTTGTAAGTTACTATTGCCGAACGCCGCGAATACAGCAGCCTCTCCCTCTGGGAGAGGGGGACCGCGTCAGCGGTGGAGCGGGTACTTGGGTGCGATAGCCAAACAAATCCATCGCATTAACATAGTAGTACGTGTTCAGAATTCGTACTACTATGTTACACTCATACAATCTGTTACAAATCGCACCCTTGTACCCTTTCCACCGCTTCGCGGTCCCCCTTCCCCTGAGGGGAAGGCTGCTATGAATGTTACGGTCGCAATCGAAAGATGATAAGTACGAAGAAGTTTCTGCTCTTATTCTTCTCTCACCACTTCGAACGTCCCGATCCCTTCGACCTCGATGACATCGCCCGGCACGAGCTTGCGGCGGCGGGCGGTTTCGAGTTCGCCGTTTCTTTTGATGCGGCGCTCGTCGATGAGGATGCGCGTCTCGCCGCCCGTCGTCGTGACGCCGCCGTATTTGAGGAAGTTGTCGAGCTGGATCGTGTCCGTGTCGATGGCGATCTTCTGCGGTGCGTTCTGCTGTTCCATGATGTGTGTGCTTCCTTCTTGAACGGTGTTTCTATCGTTTCAGTAAATATAATTGGAACGATGTTTATTTTATTTTTGTTATGCGCGAAGCCTTGAAACTCCTAGCTTTTAGTGCGTTCGCATCGGTGTGACGACGTATTGGAACTCCGGGTCGTTCGGCTCGGTGATGAGGACGGGCGCGAGCGGTTTCGTGAGGGCAAACGTGCACGTTTCTCCTTCGAGGACTTTGAGCGCGTCGACGAGATACGTCGCATTGAAGGCGATATCGATGTCCGGGCCGGCGATCGTCGCGGGGATGTCTTCGTCCGCCATGCCGATGTCCGGATTGCTCGACGAGATGTGCAGGTTATTGTCGCCGAAGTGGAGCTTCATGACGTTGTAGTCGTTCGTGCGACTGATGAGGAAGACGCGGTCCATGGCAGCTGAGAGATCAGCCGTCGTCATCGTGACGGTCGTGACGGTATTGCGCGGGATGACATTCGCAAACGACGGGAATGCGCCTTCGATGAGGCGGCTTGTGAAGTAGAGATTTTCGTACTGGAAGCTGATCTGGTTCATCGAGCACGTGATCTGGACGTTCGTCGGTACGTCGGAGGTGAAGGTGCGCAAGAGTTCTTGCAAGGTCTTCCCGGGGACGATGAGCTTCAGCTTGCCGATCTCGTCATCGAACGTCTTCGTCTTGACGGCGAGGCGGTGCGTGTTCGTACCGGCAAGCGTGAGCTTTTTGCCGTCGAAGTCAAAGCTGACGCCGGTGAAGATGGGACGGCTGTCATCCGTTGCGCAGGCGAAGACCGTCTTGCGGAAGAGCGAACGGAGCACGGTGTCGGGAATCGTGAAAGACAGCGTGCCTTCGATGCGTTTGACACCGGGATAATCGCCGGCGTTCATGGAGCGCAGCGTGTAGTTGGCATTGCCCGAGCGGATGTGAACGATGCGATTTTTTTCATCGAGCGAGAAGAGGACACGGTCATCTGGGAGTCTGCGGACGACTTCTTGGAGATAACGTCCCGGAAGAACGATGGTGCCTGGTGTCTCAATGTCCGCTGGAATGTCGTAGAGGATGCCGATCTCATAGTCCGTCGCTTGGACCTCGAGCTTGCCTTCTTCCGCTCTCAGGAACATGCCGGAGAGGATCGGCGTCTGGGGTTTCGGGGAAACGGCTTTGCTCGCCATATTGATGGCGTTCACGATATCTTGTCTTTGGCAGGTAAATTTCATGGCGTGCCTCGCTCTCTTTGTTTTAATACGTCGCGGATCTTTTAAAAAAAATAGTTGCCGTAGTAGTAGGGGGTGTGAAAACGGTGGAAAAGCGGGAAAACCTGTGGAACTGTCCACGGAACGGCTGTGGGAAACCCTGTGGACGGCAGGACCTCTTTTTGCCATAGTTTTCCACAACATCCACAGGGAAATGCACAGCCCCGCGTTATCCACAAAATATCAACAACCGGAAGCAAGCGCTTTCCACAGGGATTTCCACAGTCCCTCAAAACGCGCAGTTCACATCTTCTGGATGCGCTCCATGAGGTCGGCGATCGTCTTGCCGAGCTTCTCGTCCGTCGCTTTTTCCTTCTGGATCTTGTCGTACGCGTGCAGCACCGTCGTGTGATCGCGGCCGCCGAAGAACTGGCCGATCGCCGGCAGGCTGCTCTCCGTGAGCTCGCGGCAGAGGTACATCGCCACCTGGCGCGGGAACGCGATGCTGCGGCTGCGCTTCTTCGAGTGGAGCTCGGAGACCGGGATCTGGAAATAATTTGCCACGATCTCTTGGATGACTTCGAGCGTGACTTCCTTCTGGCCCGTGCCGGGGAAGAGGTCCTTGAGCGCCTGCGCTGCGAGCTCCGTCGTGATCGGCTGGCGCATGAGCGACGCGTAGGCGACGACGCGCGTGAGCGCCCCTTCGAGCTCACGGATGTTCGTGTCGATGCGGTTCGCGATGGAGAACATGACGTCGTTCGGCACGTCGAGGTGGTCGACCATCGCTTTCTTGCGGAGGATCGCGATGCGCGTCTCGAGGTCCGGCGCCTGGATGTCCGTGATGAGGCCCCACTCGAAGCGCGAGCGCAGGCGGTCTTCGAGCTTCTCGACTTCCTTCGGCGGGCGGTCGGACGACAGGATGATCTGCTTGCCCGCGTCGTGCAGCGTGTTGAACGTGTGGAAAAATTCTTCCTGCGTGCTCGTCTTGCCGGAGATGAACTGGATGTCGTCGACCATCAGCACGTCGATCGTGCGGTACTTGTCGCGGAAGCGCTCGGGGTAGCCGTCGCGGATCGAGTTGATGAGCTCGTTCGTGAATTTTTCGCTCGAGACGTAGAGCACGCGCATCTCCGGATGGCTCGCGAGGATGCGGTGGCCGATGGCGTGCATGAGATGCGTCTTGCCGAGGCCGACGCCGCCGTAGAGGAACAGCGGATTGTAGCCGCGCCCGGGATTTTCGGCGACGGCGACGGACGCCGCATGCGCGAGCTGGTTGCTCTTGCCCGTGACGAACGTCTCGAACGTGTACTTCGGGTTCAGTGTCGACGCGTCGCCCGGCGCGATCGGCGACGGGAGATCCGCCGCGCCCGCCTTGTGCGAGGCGGCAGCTTTTTGCGCGCGCACCGGCACGTCGTTCGTGCCGATGATTTCGCCATTCGCGTCGAGCAGGCTCGTCTGCACGGGGCCGTCCTCATGCACGGCGTCCGCGTTGCGCTGCGCTTCGCGGGCGCTCTTTTGCTGCGGCTGGCGGACTTCGCCTGCGGGCACGTCGTCCTGTGTGAGCGTCGGCAGATCGAGCGAGATGAGCGCGACCTTGTATGGGCGGCCGAGCACGCTTTTCGCGGCGTCCTCGAGGATCGGCACGTATTTTCCTTGGATCCAGTCGCGGACGAAATCATTCGGCGCCGCGAGCTCCAAGGTGTCGTCTTCGAGGCGGACGGGCTTCACGGGCGCGAGCCATTTTTCGCACGCGGAGGCCGAGAGCGACTCGCCCACCTGCTCGAGGATGCGGAGCCACGTCGTCATGAGGTCTTCATTTGGCATAGAGAACTGCTCCTTTATATAGAAGGAAAAAATTTTTTTTGTCCACAAGGGGACAGGTTATCCACAAATTCATCCACAGTCTGTGGATAACTGCCGGTTGCCGCAAAAAAACAACGCACAGGAGAGCCATTCGCTCTCTCGGCGTCGCAACGTTTGGGAGATGTAGAAGCTGCGGCGTGTGGACAACTTCTGTGGAAAATACAACGCACTTGCGGAGAATCTTTTCCTATTTTATCAAAAGCGTGCCGAGTTATCAACAGGGAAAGCGTGGACGAAGAACCTTTTCCACAAGACTTTTCCACAGAAATGCGCACGTTATGCACCGTTTTCTGGGGAAAAACGCTTGACACGCCGCGCTTTCGTGCCGTATAATTCCCATTAGCCAACCATACGCGCGCCCGCACGAGCGATCGGCGCGCGTTCCACAGCAAATATGTTTCTAGGAGGTGAACGATGTGAAGCAGACGTATCAGCCGAACAACCATTGGCGCAAGGCGACGCACGGCTTCCGCGAGCGCATGAAGACGAAAGGCGGCCGCCTCGTCCTGAAGAGAAGACGCCAGCGTGGCCGGAAACGGATTTCCGCATAAGAATGGGTTCAGGCCACCAGACGGTGGCCTTTTTCCATTTTACGCCTCCCCCTTTGGGGGAGTTGAGAAAGAGGAGGAGCGGCATCGTGAAAAAACTCACGCTCAAGCGTCACCGTATGCTGAAGCGCGCGTCGTATTTCCAGCGCGTCTATCGCCTCGGAAAATCGTACGCGAGCCGCTACCTCGTGCTCTATGTCTTCACCGTGCGCCCGGGCGAGCGCAATCTCAAGGGCGAGATCGGCTTCGCCGCCGGCAAAAAGCTCGGCTGCGCCGTGCGCCGCGTGCGCGTCAAGCGGCTGCTGCGCGAGAGCTACCGCCTCCATCAGCACGAGCTCGCGCCGCATCATGCGCTCGTCCTCGTCGGCCGCAAGGCGGCGGTCACGGCGCGGCGGCAAGAGGTCGAGCAGTCGCTGCTCGCGCTCTGCAAAAAGGCAGGGCTTCTCTCGAAGGACGCAAAGCATTGAAAAAACTGCTGCTCCTTCTCATTCAGTTTTACCGCGCCGCCATCTCGCCGATGTTCCCGCCAAGCTGCCGGTACGTCCCGACGTGCTCGGCGTACGCGATGGAAGCCATCGAAAAATATGGCGCGGCGAAAGGCGGCTGGATGGCACTCAAGCGGATTCTCCGCTGCCATCCGTTTCATAAAGGCGGGTATGATCCCGTGCCGTGACGTTTCCCATGCCTCCCCCCGTGGGGGAGGTGGCCCCGAAGGGGTCGGAGAGGGTCACAGCGGAGTTTGATTTTATATTCTTTCAATGAGTCGTAAATCTTAGTACGACGTGACCCTCTCCGCCTCGCATTCGCTCGGCACCTCCCCCAAGGGGGGAGGCTTGATTACAGTATTCCGTAGGCTCGAAAATATTTTGACTCACCAGAAATGGACGTGATGAATTGCAAGAGTTTTTCTCCTCGATTTTCTACCCGATTGAAGAGCTGCTGGGCTTTGTCCTCGAAACCCTGTATTCGCTGACGGACATGCTCGGCATCGGCAGCTATGGTCTCGCCATCATCCTTTTGACCATCCTCGTGAAGATGTGCCTCTACCCCCTGACGGTGAAGCAGATCAAGTCGATGAAGGCCATGCAGGAGCTTTCTCCGAAGATGAAAAAGATCCAGGAGAAGTACAAGGACAACCCGCAGGTCATGCAGCAGAAGATCGGCCAGCTCTACAGCGACGCCGGCGTGAACCCGCTCGCGGGCTGCCTGCCGCTCCTCATCCAGATGCCGATCCTCATGGGCATGTACTATGCCCTGTTCAACTTCCAATATCCGACGCCGGAGGCCGCGATGTTCCTGTGGCTGCCGTCGATGTCGGAGCCGGATCCGTGGCACATCCTGCCCGTGCTCGCCGCCGCGACGACGTATCTCCAGACGGCGCAGACGAGCGACATGAGCCAGACGCAGATGAAGATGATGGCGTACTTCATGCCGCTCTTCATCGGTTACATCAGCTGGAGCTTCGCCTCGGGCCTCGTCCTCTACTGGGTCGCGATGAACTGCTGCCAGATCGTCCAGCAGTGGTGGATGTATCGCGGCAAGGAAAAGCCCAACGCGAAATCTTCCGCGAAAGCCAAAAAGGAGGAAGCGTAAGTGGCCGCGCAAGTTGCGACGGGAAAGACCGTCGAAGAAGCGATCGCAAACGCCCTCCGGCGTCTCGGCTGCGAGCGTGACGAGGCGGACATCGAGATCCTCGAGACCGCCTCGAGCGGCATTTTCGGCCTGTTCGGCGGCCACCCGGCGAAAGTCCGCGTGACGAAGAAAGCGCCGAAGACGGAAGCCGCGCCCGCGAAAAAAGCGGCGACGCGTCCCGCACAAAAGCCAGAAATCCACAAGGTCCCCGTGGATGCTGTGGAAAAGTCCGCTGCGAAACCGGCGGCATCGATTCCCCCACAAAAAAGCAAAGCGCCTGCCGCTTCGTCGAACGCTCCAAAAACGCCGGCCGAGCCGCAGGAGCTCATCGAGGCAAAAAAAATGGCCGCCGAAAGCGACCGTCCGTGGCAGCCGCCAGCGGAAAGCGGCGCGATCGACACGCCGTACAGCGAGCAGCGCTCCTATGGCGTGACCGCGGCGACGGCGCCTGCGAATGTGAAGCCCTTTGGTGACAACACGCGCCGCGCCCGGGAAGAGCGCGAGACGGAAGAACCGCGTGCACCACGGGACGACCGCCGTCGCCCGCGCCGCGAGCGTTCTTTCGATGACCGTCGCTCGGAGGATCGTCCGAGCCATCCGGCAGATGCCAGCGAAACGGCTGCGGTACCGCGTCCGGACGTGCCATCGGTCCCCGTGGTTCCCGATTACGAGGGCGTCGCAGAAGCGGATCGCACGCCGCGCCAGCGCGCTGAGGCTTTCCTCTACGATGTCTTCCGCTGCATGGGCCTTGACGTCCAGATGATGCTCGCCGAGACGGACGAAGGCGCCGTCTACAACCTCCAGGGCAAAGGCCTCGGCCTCCTCATCGGCAAGCACGGCCAGACGCTCGACGCGCTGCAATATCTCGCGAACCTCGCGGCGAACAAAGGCCAGTAAGGCGAGCGCTACCGCGTCATCCTCGACGTCGAAGGCTACCGCAGCCGCCGCGAGGAGACACTCCGCCGCCTCGCCTCGCATCTCGCGGACAAGGCCTGCCGCATCCACGCAGAAGTCCGCCTCGAGCCCATGAACCGCCACGAGCGCAAGATCATCCACATGGCGCTCCAGGAGAACCGCCGCGTCTCGACGTACAGCGACGGCGAAGAACCGTACCGCTGCGTCGTCATCGCGCCGAAAAAGCGCCGCCGCTTCCGCCCGCGCAGGGAACGGAACGAAGAGACGCCGGTGGAGCGGATCGAAGAAGAATAAAACAGCGAGGTGCTCAGAAAACGGACAGAATTGATTTTTCTGAGGAATCATCTTATAATGAATGATAATCAGCACGATGAGGTAGTCATGCTTGATTTATTGAGGATCCCGACAGCTGGTTACTGTCGGGATCCTCTTGTATGATTGATTTCAAAAAGGCCGCTTGAAACATCCAGCGGCCTTTGGTATAATAAGATTGCTACAAGTTCAAGGGAAACATTTCTTGTGACACAAAAAGAGATTGCCGACGGTGTGGTGTCGCCGGCTTCCTCGTTTCGATTTTGAGTCGTAAGAAAGCGGGACCCTACACACCGATTCCTATTCTTACTTATTGAGGTAATCGTGCAAGAGTTTCAGAATTGCAAGCAGGAGTGCAAGCTTTTCATATGGGCTCATGCGGATCGCCCCCTTCCGTTCGAAGGAAGAAACCGGCTCCGTCGGCACGTCTATCGTACCACGGAGCCAGCGAAATTTCAAGCCTGCCAAGACGGCAGGCTTTTTCTATAGGAGGAAGCTTCATGTCATCAGAAACGATTGCCGCCATCGCGACGGCGCCCGGTGCGGCGGGGATCGGCATCATCCGCGTGAGCGGCGCGGAGGCGTTTGCTGTCTGTGACCGCGTGTTCGCCACTGCGAGCGGCACGCCGCTCATGGAGACGCCGGGCGGACGAGCTGTGTACGGCCATATTGTCGGCGAAGCAGCGGAGACGGTCGACGAGGCCATGGCGCTCGTCATGCGCGCGCCGCATTCGTACACGACGGAAGATGTCGTCGAGCTCCAGTGCCATGGCGGGCAGGCGGTGCTGCGGCGCGTGCTCGGCCTCGTGCTGGCGCACGGCGCGCGGCTCGCCGAGCGCGGCGAATTCACGAAGCGCGCATTCCTCGGCGGCCGCCTCGACCTCTCGCAGGCGCAGGCCGTCATGGATGTCGTCTCCGCGCGCACGGATCGCGCGCTCGCCGTCGCCGAGAGCCACCTCGCCGGCCATTTTTCCGCGCGCATCACGGCCATGCGCGACCGCTGCCTCGCGCTCATCGCGCACCTTGAAGCGGCGATTGATTTCCCCGAAGACGACATCGACGACGTCGCGACGGCGGAAGTTGAGCGTGCCGTCACGGAGATGCGCGGCGAGCTCCGGAAACTTCTCGCGACGGCGCACACGGGCCGCATCCTCCGGGATGGCCTCCTGACGGCCATCGTCGGCAAGCCGAACGTCGGCAAGTCGAGCCTGCTGAACGCGCTCTTGCGCGAGGAGCGCGCCATCGTCACGGACATCCCGGGCACGACGCGCGACAGCATCGAGGAGACGGCCGACGTCGGCGGCGTGCCGCTCCGCATCATCGACACGGCCGGCATCCGCGAGACCAGCGACACCGTCGAGCGCATCGGCGTCGAGAAAGCACGTTCGTATGTAGAAAAAGCCGCGCTCGTCCTCGCGCTTTTCGACGGCAGCCGGCCACTCGACGAGGAAGACCGCGAGATCCTCTCGCTCATCGCCGGCAAGCAGGCCATCGTGCTGCTGAACAAAGCGGATTTAGGACAAGTTGTTACGGAGACAGAGATTCGAACGGCCATAAAGCAAGCAGCATCCGAAAAAATATCCGAGGTGCCCATCCTCTCCATCTCCACAAAAGACGAGCGCGGCTTCGATGCGTTGACGAAAGCCATCGTCCGCATTGCCGGAATCACGGAAACCCCAGAGGAAAGCTACGTCACGGACGAGCGCGACATCGCCATCCTGCGCCGCGCGGACGAGCACCTGCGCGCCGCGCTCACGACGATCGCCGATGGTCTCTCCGTGGACTTCATCTCCATCGACCTCCGCTCCGCCTGGGAGACGCTCGGCGAGATCACCGGCGAGACCGCGACGGAAGACCTCATTGACGAGATTTTTTCCAGATTTTGCATCGGCAAGTAAAATAAAAAGGCCGCTTGAAACATTCAGCGGCCTTTGGTATAATATGGGCATAAGAGGTTGCCGACGGGTGGTATCGCCAGCTTCCTCGATTCGTTGATGGTTGATCTTGAGGGGAAGTGCGATGACTACAGGCTTCCCAGGACTATTTCAGGATCGTCGCAATCAGCGTTGCGATTGCTATCAGCAATGACAGCTTCTCGTACAGCGTCATACGCACCACCTCTTTCGTCGAAGAGGAAACCGGCTCCGCCGGCACGTTTATCGTACCACGGAGTCTACGAAATTTTAAGCCTGCCGGAGCGGCAGGCTTTTTTCATAGGAGGAACATGATGCAGTTTGTGGCAGGACAATATGACGTGATCGTCATCGGCGCCGGGCATGCGGGTGTCGAGGCGGCGCTGGCGGCGGCGCGGATGGGGAAAAAGACACTGCTCGCGACGCTCTCGATGGACAACATCGCGCTCATGCCGTGCAATCCGTCCGTCGGCGGCCCCGCGAAAGGGCACCTCGTGCGCGAGGTCGATGCACTCGGCGGCGAGATGGGCGTGAATGCGGACCGGACGTGCATCCAGTTCCGCATGCTGAATACGGGCAAAGGGCCGGCCGTCCACGCGCTGCGCGCGCAGGCGGACAAGAAGCTCTACCAGTTCACGATGAAAGAGACGTGCGAGAACACGGAACACCTCGACGTCAAGCAGATCCTCATCACGGACCTGCTCATCGAGGACATCCCCATGAGCGAAGCGGGCGGCACAGTGGCACAAGACGTTCCAGCGGGCGGCGATGTTGCAGCGGCAACGTTGCACGTTCCTGCATATCACGGACCGACAAAACGCGTCACGGGCGTCGCCTCTGAGACGGGCGAGGTGTATCTCGCGCCGGCGATCATCATGGCGACGGGCACGTACTTGAAAGGCCGCATCATCATCGGCGAGCACACGTACAGCGGCGGGCCGAACGGCCAGCGGCCGGCGATGCGCTTCTCCGAGTCGCTCGCAAAGGCCGGCGTCCGCCTCATGCGCTTCAAGACGGGCACGCCGGCCCGCGTCGACGCCCGCACGCTCGACTATGACAAGATGCAGCTGCAGCCGGGCGACGAGGAAGCGCGCAATTTTTCTTTTATGTCGGACATCACGACGCGCGAGCAAGTGCCGTGTTATTTGACATATACGAATGAGGCGACGCACAAGATCCTGCGCGACAACATGGACCGCGCGCCGATGGCGAACGGCATCATCGAGGGCGTCGGCCCGCGCTACTGCCCGTCCATCGAGACGAAAATCCTGCGTTTCCCCGACAAGGATCGCCACCAGCTTTTCCTTGAGCCCGAGGGCTTGCACACGAACGAAGTCTACGTGCAGGGCATGAGCACGTCCATGCCGATGGATGTGCAGATCGCCTTCCTCCACACGATCCCCGGCCTCGAGCACGCGCACGTCATGCGCGCGGGCTACGCCATCGAGTACGACTGCATCGACCCGACGCAGCTGAAGCCGAGCCTCGAGTTCAAGGACATCCGCGGCTTCTTCTCCGCCGGGCAGTCGAATGGCACGTCCGGCTACGAAGAAGCGGCGGCGCAAGGCCTCATCGCCGGCATCAACGCCGCGCAGTTCCTCAAAGGAGAAGACCCCGTCATCCTGCGCCGCTCCGACGCCTACATCGGCGTGCTCATCGACGACCTCGTGACGAAAGGCACGCACGAGCCGTATCGCATGATGACGAGCCGCGCCGAGTATCGGCTGCTGCTGCGCCAGGACAACGCCGACATGCGCCTCACGCCAATCGGCCGTCGCGTCGGCCTCGTGACGGACGCGCGATGGGATCGCTTTTTGCAGAAAAAAGCGGCCATCGAGGACGCGCTCGCGGCGCTCCACGGCGCGACGCTCACTCCGAGTACCGCGCAAAATGCGGCGCTCGAAGAAGCCGGCATCGCGCCGATTCACAGCGCGTGCACCGCTTATGATTTATTGAAACGCACGGACGTGCACTACGAGCAGCTCCGCATGGCATTGCCCGACCTGCCCGAGCTCACGCAAGCCGTTGAGGCACAAGTCGAGATCCAGAGCCGCTACGAAGGTTACATCAAAAAACAAATGGAACAAGTCGCCCACATGGAGCGGCTCGAATCAAAACGGATTCCAGAAAATATAAATTACGCGGACGTGCCGAGCCTGCGCGACGAAGCGCGCGAAAAGCTCGCGGCCATCCGACCCGCCAGCCTCGGCCAAGCTAGCCGCATCAGCGGCGTCTCCCCCGCTGACGTCTCCGTGCTCGCTGTCTGGATGGAGCAGCAGCGGCGGCTGGCGGCAAAATAAGCTCTGGGCAAACGCAAACGTTTGTGCGTTGAAAATTCAAAATTTCATGATATAATGTTTATGGTTTCCTGCGGATGTTTCGCGTTTCCGCAGGGCTATTTTTTTAGAAAGAAGGAAACCGGACGATGGAGGAAATGGTGGAGGCAGCGGAACAGGCATGGACGCCGCATGTCCTCAAGATGATCAATGAGGCCTGGCGGCTCAGGCTCGGCATGGAGCAGGCGCGGCGCGGCGTCGTGGATGACGACGTGAAAAAACGCGCGGACCATGCGGCAGCACGCTTTGACAAGCAATTTTGGCAGGCCGTGGAAGCCTGCGGCCTCGCGGTGCAGAGCCCCGCAGGGCATCGCTATGAAGAAGGCCTGCCGGCCGATCCGATCAACTTGATGGATTTTGGGCCGGACGAGATGCTCTTCATCGAGCAAGTCCTGCGGCCCGTCATCAAGGTCAAAGACGCACCCGACGTCTTGCAGCGTGCAACCGTGGTTTTGGGGAGGATCCGCGCATGAAATACTATGTTGGCATCGATCTCGGCACGACGAATAGTGCCATCTCGACCTTCGACGGCGAGCGCGTCCGCGTCTGGAAGAGCAAGAAAGATCAAAACGATGTGACGCCGTCCGCCATTTACATCGACAAGCACAACAAACGCTTCTATGGCAAGACGGCCTATCAGAAAGCCGCGCAGCAGCCCGAGCGCTGTGCCACGCTCTTCAAGCGTTTCATGGGCACGAGCACGAAACTCCACGTGGCCGATGTGGACATGACGCCGGAAGAGTGCAGCGCCGAGATTCTGCGCGAACTCTATCGCAATCTGCCCGAGGAAATCCGCGAGAGCGACGAGACCGCGACCGTCATCACCGTGCCGGCCGAGTTCAACCAGATGCAGAAGACCGCGACCGTCGACGCGGCGAAAGCGGCCGGTTTTTCCGCCGTCGCGCTCATGCAGGAGCCCGTCGCGGCCGTCATGAGCGTCATGAAGGAGAATGCAAAAGACGGCACGTTCCTCATCTATGACCTCGGCGGCGGCACGCTCGATATCGCGATTGCCGCGAGCCGCGCCGGCAAGGTGAACCTCCTGGCGAATGGCGGCATCAGCGTGTGCGGCGGGCGCGATTTCGACCGCATCGTCATGCATGACATCGTCGAGCCGTGGCTGGCGAAGGAGTACCAGCTGCCGAAGGATTGGAAGCTCTCGAAGAAATATCTGAAACTCTACCGCATGGCGACGTATCTCGCAGAGCAAGCGAAACTCGAGCTCTCATCCGAGGAGGAAGCCTGCATCGAGGGCGAGACGGGCGCGCTGGACGAGGCGGGCGACGAAATCTACCTCGACATCCCGTTGACGCGCACACAGTTCGACACGTGCATCGCAGAGCTCGTCGACAAATCCATCGCGGCGGCACGCGAGACGATCGAAAAGACCGGCCTCGCGCCCGACGCCTTTGACCGCATCGTCTTCATCGGCGGCCCGACGAACTACAAGCCGTTGCGCGACCGCGTCATCGCCGCGCTCGGCATCGAGGGCAGCATCGAGGTCAATCCGATGACCGCTGTCTCTGAGGGCGCGAGCATGTTCGCCGAGTCCATCGACTGGAGCACGGACGATCACGAGCGCAAATCCGCACGCGGCGAGATGAAGAGCGCTAAAGACCTCGGCCTCGCCTTCCGCTACGAAGCGCGGACGACGGCGCCGCGGGCACGCATCGCCATCACGCTGCAGCAGCCCGCGCCCGGTTATACGTTTGAAATCGTGTCGGCGGACACGGGCTGGTCGTCCGGCCGCGCGGACCTCGTCGACCACGCGATGGTGCGCGTGCCGCTCTCGAAGCGCGGCGAAAACCGTTTTGTCGTGCGCGTGCTCGATGACCGCAGCCGCGACGTGCCGCTCGAGGAAAAAGACATCGTCATTTCCTATACGCTTGCGACCGTCGGCGCCATCCTCGCGTCGCATTCCATCGGCGTCGAAGTGCGCGAGAGCGCGCAAGGCGATGCCGCAAAGCTCGACTACCTCGTGCGCGAGGGCGACACGCTGCCAGCGAAAGGCACGCGCACGTACCGCGCGACGGAAGAGATCGCGGCCGGCTCGATGAATTCCATCAATTTCAAACTGTGGGAAGGCGAACTCGCGGACGCGCCGGAAGACAACCGCTTCATCGGCTACATGAAGATCGACGGCACGGATTTCCAGTTCGGCCGCATCCGCACCGGCGCGGAGATCATCTGCAACTATACGGTGAACGACTCCGGCAGCATCGAGCTCGAGCTCGAAGTGCCGTCCATCGACGAGATGTTCAACGGCAAGAACTTCTACTCGCGCCAGGAGGCACAGGTCGATCTCGACGACGCCGTCGAGCGGCTGCACCACGATGGCAAGCGCCTCATGGAGCGCGTGAAGGACATGGCGAAAAAACTCGGCACGAGCAACGACAGCGCCTTGCAGCAAGCGGGCGAGACAGCCTCGGCCGCGCTGACACTCGCACCGGAGAGCGAGCGTGAAGATGTGCAGCAACTCGCCGAAGCGGTGCTCAACGCGAAGAAAATGCTTGTGAAGCTGCGCCGCACGAACTTGCAGAAGATTCGTCAGCGCGAGTACGACCACCTCGCACAATTCTGCGAAGAGGAAATTTATGCCGGGGCAGAGGCAAGCGAGCGCGAGCGCTTCACGAAGCTTTTCACGACGGCGCGCAGCGTCATGGATCGCAACGATTCCAGCTTCGAAAACGTCCTCGAGACCATCCGCAATCTGAACTACCGCGTGAAGATTCGCCAACCGGAATTCGTCGTGCAGTGGTTCGTCTGGAAGATCGAAGACCCAGCGGACTACTCCGACCGCGCGCAATTCGAGCAGCTGAAGGCACTCGGCGAGCGCGCCATCCAGGCAGAAGACGTCGACGCGCTGCGCGAGGTCTGCGACCGCCTCTCGGACATCGCCATCGACCGCAATGCGACGGATATGTCGATGATGGCGAACATCATGCAGGCGTGACCACGGAGGGACAGCATTGGAGAACACAGAAACTAGCAGCTATCGCGAAAACCCGTTTTTCGTGCTCGGCGTTGCGCCGACGGATAATGCCGACGCCATCGAGCAGGCCGCCGGCGACCGCTTTTTTGACAATCCCGATGGTGACGAGCGCGCCTATGAAGACGCGAAAGCCATCCTCCTGACCCCGCAGAAGCGCATCACAGCAGAACTGCGCTGGTTCTGCGGGACGATCGCGTCCGAAGTGCAGGCGATGTGCGATTGCCTCGACCGCGGCGAGCGGTATCGCTCCGCCTTCCCGAATATGCTCGCAGAGTTCACGTTCCTCGCGAACACCTTGCCGTCGCAAACGCCGGATGAGCTCGTGAAGACCATCCGCCGCCTTGACGAAATCCATCGCGCGCTGACGCCAGAAAAACTCATGGCCATCGTGAATGACGACCGCGAGATCGCGAAATTCCCCCCCGTGCAGCAAGAGACGCTGCAAGCGGCCTGGGAAGAGGTCCGCGTCGACGTGCGGCGGACGTTCCATGCACTGGGCGAGCGCCTCGGGAAAGAAGCGTACGTCAAGCTCGCGAATGACGTCGCCCAGCGCGCCTTTGGCAAGAAGGCGGACTACGGCCGCATCGTCGAGACGTTTCTCGAAAACTATGAGCTCGATGTTCATGACGCTGTCGAGATGCAGGGCGGTGCGCTCGTCGATCTCTTGGAGGCGATCGATCCGAAGAACGTCCGCGAAGAGCAGCTCCAAAAGATCGAGACGATGGTTCCCACCGTCGCTGCTTTGACACAGCCGCTCACGGCTTGGCACGTCGCACAGGGGCTCGGCGAAGACGACCTTGGCGTTGGGTTCTTTTACAAAGTGCGTTCGATGTCTATAGCCGCGAACAACGATGGCGATGACGCTGCTTCCGCCCTGCGCATCTCGCGCCTCCTGGAGACAGCGTTCCCCATCCTCCCCGAAGAAGTGCAGAAGAAGCTCGCGGAAGACCTCAAGACCCTCGAAGAAAACGAAAAGGCCGCGCAGCACTCGCCGGACTACGACAAGATTGCAGACTTCCTCGGCGAGACCATCAAGCTCGTCGAAGCGTGCCCGGAGAACCCGGAGGGCACCCATGAACACGCGCGGGAAAATTCCCTTTTTTACATGAAGGAATGGAAGCAAAACCGCGAACCGCGCCTCCAGCAGATGCTCGCTGGGGCGTCCTGCAGCGAGAGCGAGTGGCAGAAAATCAACAAAGGTTGCGCTTATCTCTACATGGTTTGCGCAGCTCTTGCCACCGAGTCCTTCTTTGGAGAATATCCCCTCCAAGACATCATCGCGGCGGCGCTCAAGGATGCGAAAAACGAACTCGCATACGGAAAAAAGGCTGGAGATGATGATGCCGTCCGGGATGCGCAGCAGTGGATCGACTTCTTCAGGAAGGCGAAACATGACTGGGAAGAAGCCATGGCAGAACCGGAACCGGAACCGGCGCCGCGTCGTCCCCAGCCGCGCCCTGTCAGCCTCGAAAAACCGTCCGCCCCGCCTGCGCCGCAGTCGCAGCCACAGCGGCAGCAACAGACGGGCGGCAGCAAGTTCGGTCGCCTCGCCGCGGCAGCTTTGCTGCTGCTCGCCGTCGGCTTTGGTGCGTACCATATTGGCGCGAGCAATAGTGCACCGAAAGCGCCATCGATGATGACCACGCAGGCCACGACGAGCAATTCGTCGAAACCGATACAGAAAGCTGCGAAGCGCGAGATGAAATCCGACCTTTCGCTCGGCGGGCTCGACCTCGACATGAGCATCGACGACGTGCGCAAGACGCTTGGGAAAGAGAACACGAGCGAGCAGCGCGGCAAGTTCAACTTCCTCTTGTACGACAACGTCGAAGTGGGCACGTATGAAAATACCGTCCGCGCACTCGTCTCGAATGGTCCCTCGGCGCAGACGAAGCGCGGCATCCACGAGGGCTCGACGCTTGCCGACGTCCAAAAAGCGTATGGCACGGACGCGATGGTGACGGATTATGACGATCTCAAGCTCTATGAATATTCGTTTAAATCCGTCGCGGGCAATGACGGCCTGCTGCGCTTCGCCGTCAAGAAATCCGATAACACGGTGAAGTACATCAGCGTCCGCATCCCCGAGGACGAGAAGCCGGCGACGAAGAAAGCGGCAAAGCTCGATCCGAACGAAGCTGCGCAAGCGCTCAACGACTATTACCAGGGCATCACGCATGGCGATGCACGGAGCTCGTACAACCTCCTGTCCGCCGACATGCAGAAGCATATGGGGTCGTTCGACCAATTCACGAGCGGCTATCAGACGACGCTTTCACACAAGCTCACGGACCTCACGCTCGTCAAGCAAGAAGATCCGTACGTCACGATCGGCTACACGCTGACTGCCCGCGACCGTACGAATACGAGCCGCGTCAAAGTGCAGACATTCCACTGCGAAGCCACGCTCTCGAAAGCGACTGGCAGTTGGCACATCGTCAACGTGAGCGCAAAGAAACAAAGCGAACACATGGAATAAACGAACCACACGAAAAAGCGCCCCGCAAGACTTTCGAACGTTCAAACGTTTGAGCGTTTCAAAGTCCCGTGGGGCGCTGATTTTTTGTCGTTATTCTTCATGCAGCCGCCGATTGAGCTCTTCGTGCGGCAAGAGGCGCATGAGGCCCATGAGCGTGAGGATTTCTTCGAGCGCGACGTGCGGGTCTTGCGTGTTTTTGATGACGTGCGTCGTCGCTTTCCACGCATCGAATTCCTTGTTCGTCTCCGCGTACTCGAGGTGGTACTTGATGTCGTCATTCGTGCAGCCCATCGTGAGCATACGGCTGACGAGCGTGACGTAGTCGACCATGAGATAGATCGAGACGAAGTTGTCGCGCAGGAGCCGCGACAGCTGGCCGATCGCGCTCTGGTCGAGGAAGATGATGCTGATCGGGTAGTGCTTCAGCGCGTGGAGCACTTCGCCTTTCGCGAGGCCGTAGTAGTGCCCCTCGTACGTGTAGCGCACCATGAATTCCTGGCGGAAGAACTCTTCCTGCGTGAGCGTGCGCACGAGGCCGGGATGCGTGTCCTTCGGGTCTTGCGGCCGCGTCGTGTACGTCGGGATGTAGTGGATCCCCATGTGCGACAGCTGCAGCGCGAGCGTGCGCTTCCCCGAGGCAAAAGGCCCGACGAGGGCGAAAATCTTGTTGACCATGGCGGCAGCACTCCCATCATGAGCGGCTTTCCCATTGCTTCCGCGCAAGACGAAAGTCGCAGGATTTCTCCCATCATTCTATCATATTCTTCCCATGATTGCACGAAAAAAAGAAAGCGGCAGATCGCTCCGCCACTTCCTTTTTCTCTATGCCTCTACCTTCAACAACATCCATAACAAGATGTTGTTGTTCTCCCACAGACATGATACAACAAATAGGGAAAATGTGCAAGGAGCGGAGAGAAAAATTTCGCGGTCGGCGAATGATTTCTTCCGATTTCGAAGGAAAGTGTCCGAGTGCGGCAGGATTTTCGGAAACGTGTGGCGAAATTAACAGTTACATCCGAAATAATTCAGCGCCACGTGCGTGAGGAGGTTTCCGCAATGTATTTCTACTGCGAAAAATGCAAGAAACAATATCCCGTGAATACCCATTCCATCCGCTGCTCGTGCGGCGGGCTGTTCCGCCTGCACAAAGATCCGGACGAGATCGTGCCGGATGACGTGTCGATCGGCCACATGATCACGCCGCTGGTCAAAGCGCAGGCCGGCAACATCGAAGTGCTGCTGAAGCTCGAGAACCTCCAGCCGACGGGCTCGTACAAGGACCGCGGCGCGGCGACGCTCGTCAGCGTGGCGAAGTCGGTCGGCATCGAGAAGATCGCGCTCGACACGGCGGGCTACGCGGGCGCATCCATCGCGGCATACGCGGCGGCGGGCGGCATGAAGTGCCGCGTCTACGCGCCGGAGGGCATGCCGCAGGGCGCGCTGCATCAGCTCGACGCATACGGCGCGGAGACGGTGCTCGTCCCCGGCACGCGCATGGATGCCTGCGCCGAGGTGAAAAAACATCTCGGCACGGATTGGTACTATGCGTCGCCGGCGTACAATCCGCTGTTCGTCGAAGGCGTGAAGACGCTCGCGCACGAGCTCTATGAGCAGCTCGGCGGCGTCGTGCCGGAGTACATTTTCGTGCCGGCCGGCAACGGCAGCCTCGTGATTGGTCTGTATTTGGGCTTTATGGAGATCGGCCGCCTGCCGCGCATCGTCGCCGTGCAGGACGACGCCTGCGCGCCGCTCTACCGTGCATTCCGCGAAAAGCTCGGCCTGCCGCTGCCGCCAGAGCCGCCGTCGAACCCGGTGAACGGGCAGAACTACGCCATCGAGCGCCCGAAACGCCTCAATGAAATGCTCTTCGCCATCGAGTCGAGCGGCGGCGACGTCGTGACCGTCACGCCGGACGAGCTCAAGGCCGCACAGAAGGACCTCGGCGCGCGCGGCGTCTACGCGGAGCTCACGGCCTGCGCCGGCCTCGCGGCAGCAAAGAAATTCTTCCCGCACGGCAAGCCGTACAACTACAAGATCGTCATCCCCGTCACGGGCAGCGGGTTCAAGGGCTGAGATACGAAACGGTCTGTTGCATTTCCAGAAATGTCTCTATCGGTTGCGAATGTAACGCATACAGCAGCCTTTCCCTTAGGGAAAGGGGGACCGCGTCAGCGGTGGAAAGGGTACTTTGGTGCGATAGCAAAGCAAGATTCTAGTCGTTTCGAAGCAGTTCATACTACGAGATGCTTCGAGACATATGAATGTATATTGCTCACATTCGCACCCTTGTACCCTCTCCGCCTCGCTGACGCTCGGCACCTCTCCCTGAGGGAGAGGCTGCTGGCTTTGCGGCTTTCGGCAATCGATGAAACCGATTGAGAGAAAGCAAACATCTTGCAGAAGGAAAGGACGAGGCGGATGCTCCACGGAATTATCGATATAGGTTCCAGCACGGTTCGCATGGCGGTTTATGATATCCGGGGCGGCGACATCGACATGCTGCTGAAGAAGAAGCATGTCGTCGGCCTCGCGGCGTATGTGAAAGACGGCGTCATGACGCAGGAGGGCATCGACAAGGCCGTGGAGATCCTCGAGGAATTCACGGGCTTCCTCCATTGCTTCCGCATCACGCGCGTCGCCGCCTTCACGACGGCCGCGTTGCGGAATGCGAAGAACAGCCGCGAAGCTGTCGCGGAGATCGAGCGGCGCACGGGTCTCACGATCCGCGTCATCACGGGCGACGAGGAAGCGACGTTTGACTTCATCGGCGCGACGCACGCCTTCGGGCACAAGGACGGCCTGCTCGTCGACATCGGCGGCGGCAGCACGGAGCTCGTGGCCTTCGCGGACGGCGCGATCACGCAGAAGGTCAGCCTGCCGCTCGGCGCGACGGACTTCCACGCGAGGTTCTCGGACGACGTCCTGCCGACGCTCGCCGAATGCCGCCGCATGGAAGAAGAGGCGGCGAGGATTCTTTCAAATGTTGATTGTTACGTAACTTCTCAAAATACGCCTCCCCCCTTGGGGGAGGTGCCCCGAAGGGGCGGAGAGGGTCACGCCGTAACAACATCTTCTACCGTCTCATTCAATAATCTCCAGATGGACGCCCTCGCCGGCATCGGCGGCACGTTCAAGAGCGGCATCGCGCTTTTCAATGCCGTCTACGACCTGCCGCCGGAGAACCTCACGATCGACGCGCGCGAGCTCCCCGCGCTCATCCGCCGCTTCACGAGCGACCGAGACCTGCCGCAGGATGACGTCATCCGCCTCATGCGCGCCGTCCCCGACCGCCTGCCGACGATCCTCCCGGGCCTCACGATCGCAAACGTCATCGCGAAGCACTTCGGCGCGACAAGGATCACGTACAGCGACTCCGGCGTGCGCGAGGGGTACATCTATAGCGAGATCATCGGAACGTAAAGAAAGGGCAAAAAGTTACCGCAGTTGCTAGACCAACTTCATAGGTATCCGTTGCCGAGCGTAACGAATCCAGCAGCAGCCTCTCCCTCGGGGAAAAGCAGACACTTAGCGCTTTAGCGCCGATGTGGTCGCTTATGCCGCTTGCGGCTAAGGGTACTAGGGTGCGATAGCAAAGCAAAAATAAGAAGCCTTCGAAGCATCAAGTCGTTTGAGTACAACGTGATGTATGGAAGGCTTCTTTTTATGTTCAGGACATCGAATCACTACGGATCCTACCTTGAATCTGCGGATGTTTCATGGCCTGTTCGATGGATGTACATTCCATGGACAGGTACGGAGATCATCATACCAGAGATGACGTTCCGCAGGCGTCATGGTCTTCCGTAACGTACGAGCGCGGCGCTCGGTAACAGGACGATAGGAGCGGCTGAACATCGTAGGCAATCCCTTTCTATGCGATACGACACAGAAGACGATGTTATGTTCATCTGTTGCTGAATGTGACGACTACAGAAGCCTTTCCCTCTGGGAAAGGGGGACCGCGTTAGCGGTGGAAAGGGTACAAGGGTGTGATAGCAAAGCAAGATTCTCTCAGCTTCGAAGCAGTTCACACGATGAAGTGCTTCGAAATAACGGAGCGTAATGCTCGCACTCGCACCCTTGTACCCTCTCCGCCTCGCTAGCGCTCGGCACCTCTCCCCTGGGGAGAGGCTTCTGTTGGTGTTACGTTTGGCAATCGTTCGAAAAAATCAAATGGTGTTAAGTTTCTTTTTACGTGTTAACTCCGCTCGATCGTCCGCTGCAGCTCCTCGGCGCTGACGGTGGCGGTGCCGAGCTTGCGGACGGCGATGCCGGAGGCGTAGTTGCTGAGGCGGGCGGCGTCAGAGGGCGCGATGCCCGCGGCGAGGGCGAGGATGACGGTCGCGACGCAGGTGTCGCCCGCGCCGGAGACGTCGTAGACTTCGCTCTTGTCCGTGACGGGGATGTCGTGGACGGCGCCGCTCTTCTCGACGAGGATCATGCCGAGCTCGCCGCGCGTGACGAGGACGCCGTCGGCGCGGAGCTCGAGGAGGAGGTTGCGCGCGGCCTCGATGATGTCGTCCGCATTCCGGAGCCGCCGCCCGGCCGCGGCCGCGAGCTCGCTGTCATTCTGCTTGACGTAGCCGATGCCGGCGAAGCGGTGGATGTCGTAGCGCGAGTCGACGATGCTCGGGATGTCGTGCTGCCGCGCGTAGCGGATGAGTTTTTCCTTGACCGCGTCCGTGATCGTGCCGCTGCCGTAGTCGGAGATCACGATGCCGTCGAGCCCTGGCAGCGCTGTGTCGATGGCGTGCAAGAGCCTCGCCTCCGTCTCGCGGGCGAGCGGCGCGTGCGACTCGTTGTCGAGGCGGACGATCTGCTGGCTGACCGTCGCGCGGCCGCCGGCGATGATGCGCGTCTTCGAGATCGTCGGGCGCGTCGGATCCGCGATGAGGCCGCTCGTGTCCGCGCCCGCGTCGGCGAGGATGGCTTTGACGCCGTCCGCGTCCGCGTCCGCGCCGACGACGCCGACCGCCGTCACGAGGCCGCCAAGCGTCGCGCCATTGTGCACGACGTTCGCCGCGCCGCCCGCGATGATTTTTTTTCCCGCCTGCTCGAGCACGAGCACGGGCGCCTCGCGCGAGATGCGCGAGATGCGGCCGTCGATGTAGACGTCAGCGACGACATCGCCCGCGACGAGGATGCGCCGCCCCTGGAGGCGGGAGACGAGCGACGCGAGCGCGTTCGTGTCATTGAAATCTGTCATGAAAACCATCCTTCATATTGAACTCCATTGCGAACGTAACATACACAGCAGCCTTCCCCGAACCTATCACCACGGCGTGAACTGCGCCGCGACCTTCCACGTGCTCTGCTTCGACCGGTAGCGCAGGATGAGCTGCGCGCAGTGCATGTCGTGGAACCAATAGTAGTCGACGTCGTTCATCTGGCCGTGCTGCGCGTCCCATTCGAGCACGGCGACGAAGCGGTCGCGTTCCGTCATGCGGTAGCTCGCGCCGGCCTGCCATTTCTGCGTGTAGTCGTCGAGGTCGTAGTCGAAGAGCGCGTTCTGGTTGTTGTACTTGCTGTAGGCATACGCGACGTAGGCGGCCCAGCGGTCGTCGAACTCGTGGAGGAGCGACATGTCCGCCCACATGCCCTTGACGCGCGAGTCGTCGTAGCTCTCGGTCGTGATCTTGTAGCCGAGCGACGGCGTGAAATACCAGCGGCCGCCGAAGTCGACGGGCTGCCGCCAAAAGCCGAGCTCGTAGACCGTATGCGTACTCTCGATCCCCGTGTGCTGGCTGTTCCAGCGGCCGATCGAGTAATTCAGTCCATAGCTCCACTTCGTGTTGGCGATCGGGTGGCCGTACGACCACGAAAATTCCGGCTTGCGCTTGATCCAGTTTTGGTCATCGTCTTCGAAATAGCCGTACGTCAGCTGGAAGGAGCCCGCTTTCGGCGAATACCAGGTGACGTCGCCATGGCCGCGGCCGCCCTGGTCGTTTTTCGTCATGAGCTTGCCCGTGAAGCTCGCCTCGACGCGCGGCGCGATCGTCCGCTGAATGTGCTCGCGCAGCCAGACGCCGTCGTCCTTGTCGTAGCCGATGCGCGGCAGCCAATCGAGGTCTTTCGGCTCCTCGCCGGCCTTCACGATGTGGAGCTTCTTCTGCGCGACGACGTTGCCCTTGATGAGATATTTCGCGTCGCGGTAGATCGTGTACTTGTCCGGCCAGTACTCGATGACGCGCGCCGCGACCTGATAGTCTGGGTGCTTCGCGCTGCACTTCGTCTCCGTGCCATCGTGGATGATCATGTGGTCGGGATAAAATTCGAATCGCTTGCCCGTGACATATTGGTGGCCGACCTTGCCCTTCGCGTCCGTCATCGAGCCCGTCTGCGCGCCGTAGCGGTAAAAGGCCTCGTAGCCCGTGAGATCGACGCGCGTCGCGCCTGGCGTCACCTGGACGACGTGCGCGTAGCCCGGCAGCTCGACCTGCTGCTTCAGGAGGTTGCCGATGACAGAGTCGTCCGTGTCAAAGGAATGGCCGTCCGCCTGCACGATGTGCACGTTGCCGACCGCCGTGAAATCGCCCGTCACCTGGTCGTACGTGAGCTCGTCGCCCTCAAATGACGTCGGCGCGGGCTTCGCAGCCGTGTCAGGGTCGGCGGGATCGGCAGGATAACGCACGTTCTTCGCGACCTCCGCCGCTTCTTTCGCCGTCTGCACCATGGCCTCCGTCGGCCGCTCCTCGCGCTCGCGGCGGTGGCGGTTCTCGAGGTAATCGAGCCGGTTCACGCCCGCCGTGCTGTCCGACGACTCGTACGCCGCCTCCGCCGTCTGCGGCGGGAGCGCGCACGGCAAGAGCGCCGCCGCGAGCGCAGCAGCGCCGAGTGGGAGTTTTTTATATGGAAAAAGAGAATTCATGTGCCGATGCTCCTGTCACTTCGATTCGTTCCCTTCATTCTATAACATCCACGGGCGGCTTGCAACAAAAAGGCCTCGAGATCCAGAGGAATCTCGTTGCAAGGATACGGAACGATTCCCCAGCTTGAACTGCGCGAACATGTGAAAAAAACTTGCATTCTGCCCGAATGTGTGGTATCTTATGAGAAGACACATGTGGACAGACATGCGGATACCAATGAGAGAGCCCCCCAGGCTGGTAACCTAGGGGGCTCTTCTTTTGCAGGCTGGCAACCTGCCCAGCTGGTGCCACAACGAAGGCTGCTTCTTACCTCCCCAGCATCTGCAAGATCAACGCCCCGAGGATGCTCCCGAGGACACTGACGAGCAGCTCAAGCAGAAATTGATGGACAGACATATGCGGAACCTCCTCTCGTGCCGGATTGGCATGGTTGAGGCCGTGGCAAAAAAAGTTTATCATGGGGAGAGAGAAAATACAAGATGGACGACGGGGAGGCGTGGTATCATGACGAAAATTTTTAAAAATCGATGTGTAAGACGAAGGGGAGCAGGCGCATGAACGTCAAATACATCCTGCTGCCCTTCCTCTCCTGGTGGGTCTCGGGCGGCTTGAAATTCCTCGTGAATTTCCTGCGCACGGGCTCCATCGAGGGAGCCCGGCATCTTATCGGGTACGGCGGCTTCCCGAGCACGCACACGGCGACGCTCTCATCCACCGTCTTCTTCGCCGGCTTCACGGCGGGCTTCGACACGCCGCTCTTCACCCTCGGCCTCGGCACGCTCGTCATCCTCATCATGGACGCGCACAACCTGCGCCAGAAGGTCGGCGCGCAGGCGAAAGCCATCAACGACCTCCGCCGCGCCGTCGGCATCGAAGCGCCGCCCCTGCGCGAGCGCATGGGCCACACCTACCCCGAGATTACCGCAGGCCTCGCCGTCGGCGCGGCCATGGGATATGCCGCCGCGTGCCTGCTGTGAGCATCCTTCTGTGGTCGCCACGTTCGGAAATGGATGATGTATGTGAAATTGGTCTAGTAACTGCAACAGTTCCTTCTTTGTAGAAATGAAGGATGACGCGTCAGATCACATGCTCCTTGTGCAGCAGGAAATCGAACAAATTCATCGTCAGGATGCCGTCGTAATCATGGTAATTCGGTACGATATCGCGCACGAGAATGAGCTTCGGGAAAGCGTCTTTGAACGCGAGCAACGAGGCTTTTTCCTGTTTGCGCTTTTCGTCATCCATGGAACGGAGCACGGACTGGATGTAGAGGCGGCGGCTAGCCAGGTTGGCGACGAAATCGACTTCGAGCGTGCTCGTCGTCAAGCGCCCGTCGTCTTTTTTCACTTGTTTCTTCACGGTGCCGACATCGACGGAAAAGCCGCGATAGCGCAATTCGTTGTAGAGGATATTTTCCATCAGATGCGTTTCTTCGACCTGGCGGAACCCGAGGCAGGCGTTCCGAAGGCCGACATCCTCGAAATAATATTTGAGCGGCGCACCGATATATTTTCGTCCTTTGATATCGTAGCGCCGTGCGTGATTGATGAGGAAAGCATCTTCAAAGTATTCGAGGTATTGATGGATGGTGTTGATGCTGATGCTGGATTTCGTCTTGCTCTGGAACGTCGCAAGGATTTTCGAAGGATTCGTCAGCGACCCGATCGCGGACGCGACAACCTGAAGGAGTTCGTCGAGTTCTTCCGTTTTTTCAATGTGATTGCGTTCAATGATATCGCGCAGATACGTTTCTTGGAAGAGTCGCGTCAGGTAGCTGGATTTTTGCTCTGGGTTTTTCAGCGTGATGGTACGCGGAAGCCCGCCAAATTTTATATATTCTGACCATCCTTCGAAAACTTCGCCATCGTATACCTGCATGAATTCCTCGAATGTCAGAGGATAGATATGCACTTCGTCGCCGCGCCCGCGAAATTCCGTGATGACATCTTTCGAAAGGAATTTGGAATTGCTCCCCGTCACGTAGGTATCGACATTTTCCATGTGCAGCATGGAATTGAGCACTTCGACGAAATGATCCATCAGCTGGACTTCGTCGAGCAGGACATAATAATCGTCATCATCTTCGATTTGTTCTTTGATAGCATGGTAAGTAACATCTGGATTGCAATATGCACGATTTTCCCAACCATCCATTGATAGGCTGATGATGTGATCCTCTGGAACGCCTTTTGCGAGCAGTTCGTTCCGGAACAAATGGAACAGCAGATACGATTTCCCGCTGCGCCGGATGCCGGTGATGATCTTGATCATGCCATTGTGCATACGGTCACGGAGCATTTGCAGATAATGTTCTCGTTTGATTTCCATGGTGTACCTCACTGAAAAATCTAGTTGATTTCAATCAAATTTTTCAATATTATACCACATAGTGAAAAATCTAGTTGAAATTAATCAGATTATTCACTTTCCACCGTGATCTCCCGCTCCCCGTGGCACGTCCTGAGCCTCGCGATGTCGCCGTCGTACGCGGGACCTGCGATGTTGTCGGCCGGATTGATCTCATGCGGCGGCGTGAGGCCGAGGAGCGTGGCCATGAGCTCGTAGGCGAGGTCGTTCGTCCAGGGCTTCGCTGCGTTCGCGCGCAGCGCGGTGAAAACGCCGGGGCGGGCGGCGGCGGCTTCCGGGGAGTAAAAAATGTAGAACGGGATGTACGTCATGTCGGGCTCGTAGCGGGCGGGGTCGTGCATCGCCGCGTTCGTGAGGTTTTCGCTGTGGTCGGAGAAATACGTGAGCTCCCGGAACGCCGGGAGCTGTTTCGCGTGCTCGTAAAGCGATTGCATGACGGTATCGTTGTAGCGGATGGCGTTCTTGTACGCGCCCTCGGGCGTCGTGCCGTCGAATGGGGCGTCAAACGTGCCATCCCGGGGATAGCGCGTGTCATAGCTGTCGTGGCAGTCCATGAGATGGAGGACGATGAGCGCGTTTGCATCCGCCGCATCGAGGCCGAGCGCTTGCACGGCGTCGTCGAACGCGGCCACGAGCTCACCGTCGAGGTGATGGTTGTCGCGATACTGGTGCTCGTTCGTGAAATGCGCGAGATCGGCGTCCGCCGCGATGACGCTCACCGGCGTGTCGGCGAAGCCGTTCTTCCCCTGGTTGCTGATCCAGGCCGTCTGGTAGCCGGCCGCCTTCGCGACCTCGAGGAGCGAGAGCGCCTGCGTCTCGTCGATGTCATTGTACTGGCTTTTCTCCGTCAGCGCGTAGGCGAGCGCCGGCACGGTGTACGTGTGGTTGCTGTAGGCGTGCGTGAAAAGGATGCACGCGTCATCGTCCTTCGTCGCATCGAGCCACGGCGTCGTATCATCGGGGCCGCCGTACGCGTGCATAAACTGCCGGTTGTGCGACTCGCCGATCACGAGCACGTGGACGCCGCCGGCGGGCGGCGCGATGGGCGGCACAGCGGCGAGCGCGTCCGCGTGCTGCGCATGGTGCGTGCGGAATGCGGCGAGCTGCGTCACGGCATAGTATCCTTCGCCGCCGATGCGGCTGTAGTACGTGTCCTCTTTCGGCAAGCAGAAAAAACCGAAGACGGCGAGGTCGAGAAGGGCGAGCGCGAGCGCCCCGGCTCGCGCTTGTTTCGTGCGCGGCGGGACGCTCTCGAAATGCGCGAGCCATCTGCCGCAAAGCACGACGGCGGCGATGAGCGCGAGCGCGAAGAGCGTGCCAAGAGCGCCCATCTGGTCGCCCCAGAACGCGGCCGCCTCCGCTGGATGCGTCTGGAAGACCGCGACGACCGTGTCGGCCGTCGCCCAGCGGTGCGCGAGGAAGAAGTAGCCCCAGAGGAAGACGATCGGCAGCGCGACGAGCGCATACGTCACGGCAAAAAAAATTTTGCGCGCGCGTCCGCCCAAAAACAATGCGCAGGCGAGCGGCACGTACGCCATCGCGACGCAGCCGTAGACCGAGCGCCGCAGGAGCCCCGTGGCGCCGAGCCGCGCGTCCGCCGGCACGCAGAGGTTGATGAGCGCGACGGAGAGCAGCGCGAGCGCGAAAATGAGGATGCGCAGGTAAAACGCAACCATTCCCCCACGCCTCCCCCATGGGGGGAGGCTTTGGGCACCCGGCAGAAACCGCCGGCTCAGCACGAGCACGAACGCCAGCAGGACGATCGCCATCGTATCTTCCGTCGCCTGCATGAGGCCGTAGTACGTGAGGCCCGCGACGGCGGCGAGGAAAAGCGCGGCGAGGACGTTCTTCGGCGTCAGCTGCGGGCGTCGGAAGCATTTTTTTATTGGAAGGAAACGAAAAAAATTCATGACAGACCTCGCAAAAACGGGAGAAATGTGATATACCATTAGTATACCATAGCCAAAGAATATTTTTTATCTTCTCAAAGATAAAGAAGGAATTTCGTTCCCACGTATCGAACTCTATCAAAAACGATGCAATCGAAAGGATGGGAGATTCGTCCATGGCGCTGCCAAAAATCAAATTGCCGTCCGGCCTTTCGGGCGGGCTCAAAAAACTCAGCTACCGCCAGATGCTGATGCTCTCCGCGCTCGCGGCGCTCCTCTGCGGCGCGCTCGTGCTGTTTTTGCTGCCGGGCGGCGACGAGGAGCAGCAGGCGCAGGAGGAAGCCGCCGCGCCGGCGCGCGTGAAGGTCGTCGTCGCGAAGCAGGACATCCAGCCGCGCACGCTCGTGAAGGAGACGATGCTCGAAGTCGTCGAGATGCCGCCGGACATCTTGCCGGAGGGCGCGGTGACGGACATGGTCGCCGTCATCGACCGTCCCGCGAGCGTGCCGATCCAGAAAGGCGACATCCTCACGGACAAAAAAGTCCTCGTCGATCCGCGCATGGCCGGCTTCACCGGGCTCATCCCGGAGAACTGCCGCGCCATGTCCGTGCCGATCACGGACGTCACCGGCATCGCGGGCTTCGCGCGGCCGGGCGACTACGTCGACGTCATGGTCGTGTCGAAAGGGCAGAACCGCATCGAGGGCGAGATCGTCCTGCAGAACGTGCTGCTGCTCGGCATCAACAAGACGGGCGGCGACGGCACGCAGGCCGCGCAGTCCGCGAGCGGCGACAAGGACAAGGAAAAGAAGGACGACAAGGACAGCAAGGACAAAGACAAAGACAAAGAACAGTCGAATCCCTCGGAAGTCAAGGCCTCATCCGACGCCATGGCCACGGCGACGCTCGCCGTCACGCCGGACGACGCGCTGAAGCTCGCCGTCGCCTCGCAGAAAGGCACGGTCTACCTCGTCCTGCGCCCGTTCCACCCGAAAGACGTCTTCACCGTCAATACGGACTACTTCATGCTGACGGATAAAGGCCAGCAGGCGCAAAGCCAGCCCGCCGCCGCTCCCGCGCCCTCGTACACGCCGCCGGCACAAACGCAAAGCGCCGCGCCAAGCTACACGCCGTCGCCCGCAGCGAGCGCCCCGGCGCCCGCGCCCGTCGAGGCCGGCAACGGTATCGAAGTCTTCCGCGGCACGAAATCATCGGTCGAATAAGCCCGCTCTCAAGCCTCCCCCTCTGGGGGAGGTGGCATTAAGTTCACAGCAGCGGGGCTCGCAAATTACGCCTCCCCCTTTGGGGGAGGTGGCCCCGAAGGGGTCGGAGAGGGTAACGACATAACTATTTTCGTATTTCTTTCGAAAAGGATACAGAACTTGTCCATACGTTACCCTCTGCAGCAAGCTGCATAAGCGACCGCATCGGCGCTAAAGCGCCGTGCGTCTGCTTATCCGCCTCGCATTCGCTCGGCACCTCCCCCAGAGGGGGAGGCGTAAGATGGGTGAGCTCGTTATTCTTTTAACTTCATGTCTCCCCCAGAGGGGGAGGCGTAGTTTGCAGTATATTTTCGATGGAGTTGAGTTCATGAAAATCTCCCGTTTCCATAAAAAGCTCGCGCTCGCGGCGTCTTTCGGCCTGGCATCGTTCGCCGCCGTCGCCCCTGCCCCCGCCTACGCCTACAGCCAGCCCCTCTACCTCGAAATCAACCAGTCGTACTACCTGCCGCAGACGAGCGCCATCAAGCGCGTCGCCGTGTCGAATCCCGACATCGCTGACGTCATCGTCGTCGACAAGAACGCCATCAGCGTCGTCGCGAAGAAATCGGGCTCGACGAGCCTCACGATCTGGAACGCGAACGGCATGCGCCAGGAATTCACCGTGAGCGTCACGGGGGCCGACTCCGGCATGGCCGGCGCGATCCAGAAAGCCATCGGCCTGCCGCACGTCGAAGTCTCCGTCGTCGGCGGCAAAGTGATATTGAAGGGCACGGTCGCGAACCAGTACGAGAAAGACCTCGCGTACCGCGTCGCCTGCCTCTATGCTGACAGCATGGGCAAGGAAGGCGGGGAGAGCGCATCGGGCGGCGAGAGCATGTCGAAATCGGACGATGACCGCGACCTCTTCGACGAGGACGTCCCCATCAAGGACAACAAGGAAGAAAATCCGAACGTCATCAACCTCCTCGAAATGGTGAATCCCGACCAAATCAACATCGAGGCGGAAGTCATCGAAATTAATGCTAATGATGCTGCAAAGCTCGGTGCACTCTACTCCGGTTCTGTAGTTTCCGCTACACCGGCTACAGCTACATCGACAACCTCTGGAGACAGTAATTCCAGCACCACTTCAACGACATATAGCGACGCAGGAATCTCATCGTCCTCCTTAGGGACAGGAACATTTTCTATCGGGACGGGGACGGGGGCCTTACGTGACAAGGGAAGCCATTGGTATAACCGCAATTGGTTCTTTACACACTTCTCTGATATCCAAGCGGAAATTCACTTGCTTGTCACGCAGGGGCATGCGCGCGTCGTCTCGCGTCCGAACATCACGACGATGAGCGGTAAGACGGCCGGCATTCTCGTTGGTGGTCAGATTCCCTACCCAAAATCGAACGGGTCGAATAGTGGTACGTCTGTGGACTACAAAGACTATGGTATTCGCCTGAGTCTCATTGAACCAACGGTTGACCGTAGCGGCAACATCACGAGCCGCGTGCTCGCCTCCGTCAGCCGCCTCGACTGGGGCAATGCCGTCATGGTCGATAGTTTCAAGATGCCGGGACTTGCGACACGCACAGCTGAGACGATGGTAAACATTCCGACGGGCATGACAATGGTCATCGGCGGCCTGTTGAATTCTGATGAGTCTAAAAGTCTCTCAAAAGTTCCAATCCTTGGTGACATTCCCATTATTGGCGAATTGTTTAAGTATCACAATAATTCGAAGGCAAAAACTGAGATCATAATTCTCCTGACTCCGCGCATCGTGAACGAGACGACGCCGGCGACAATGTCCGACCGCATGAAGGACACGTATGCCGAAATGCGCCAGGAAGACGAGACGAAGAACCAGGTCGACCTCAATGGCGACCGCCCGAAGACGAACAAAGAACTCAAGGACGAGGCGAAAGCGAAAGAGACGGAAGTCCCGCCGAAGAAGAGCGAAGCCGATGACTCCATCCTCGGCAAATACCTCGACCAAAGCGTCCTCAAAGGCACATCGAAAGCCGAACACGACGCGGCGGTGAAGGCGAACCAGCAAGAGTAACGCTCACTTTAAAGCCTCCCCCTCTGGGGGAGGTGCCGAGCGAATGCGAGGCGGAGAGGGTAGCGTATGATGCGTCATGTATTTCTATCGAAAGAAATGAGAATGTAGTTACTACGCTACCCTCTCCACCGCTTCGCGGTCCCCCTCCCCCAGAGGGGGAGGCATTATAATGAAGGAGGCCAACCCCTATGCCCAATGAAGAGGAGCATTCCCTCACCGGCGTCGTCATCACGTTCTTCAGCACGGCGTCGTCGGTCGGGAAGACCTTGATTTCTTGCAACATGGCCTCCGAGCTTGCGCGGCAGGGGGCGCGGGTCGTGCTCTGCGACCTCGACCTGCAGTTCGGTGACATCTGCAACTATTTGCACCTCGCGCCCGACCAGACGATCGCCGACGCGCAGCGCTGCATCGAGCTGCAGGGCACGGGCTTCGACGTGCGCGAATGCCTCGCACCCTACAGCTACGAAGATGTCGCGTTCTCCGTGCTCGCCGCGCCGAAGGAGCTCGCAGAAGCCTACAACATGAAGACGGAGACCATCCGCTCCATGATCGAGAGCCTGCAGCGGAGCTACGACTACGTCATCCTCGACACGACGTCGATGTTCTCCGAGCTCAATGTCGCGATGCTCGACCTCTCGACCATCGTCACGTTCCTCGGCGTCGTCGATTTCATCCCGACGATCAAGAACATGAAGATCGGCTTCGACATGATGAACCTCCTGAAGTATGAGACAAAAATGCGCGTCGTGCTGAACCGCAGCAACGCGAAGACGCGCATCGCCATCCAGGATGTCGAGAAGCTCATGGGACAACAGTTCTATCATATTTTGCCGAATGATTTCCGCGCCGCGACGCAGTCCATCCAGGAAGGCGTGCCGCTCGTCCTTAGGCAGAAGGACATCCCGCTCACGACGGCGCTCCGCGACCTCGTCGCGCGCTACACGAACCGCGCGTTCACCGAGGACGCCAGCGGGGACGAAGCGCCTGCTACCCACCGCAAAACGTCATGGTTCGAAAAAATTTTTCACTGAATTTCAAAAAAAACACTTAACATTTTTGCCAGAGATACGATATAATAGACGAGAGGAGGAAACCGCATGGCCTACCGTGTGCTGCTCTACGAGCGCAGCCGCATCCTGATGGAGCAGATCCGCGCCACCGTCGAGAAGACGACGGGCTTCGAGCTCGTCGCGCATTACCAGACGGCGAGCGAGGCGCTCGGCCAGGGCGTCGTGTTCCAGCCGAACCTCATCCTCCTCGACGCCGAGGGCGGCAGTGCCCTCTCCGTCCTCAGCGAGTTCCGCCGCATCTATCCGCAGGCCTCCATCCTCTGCATGGGCGAGGAGTGGCAGGCCGAGCGCGCGAGCCATTTCGTGCAAGCGGGCGCGAAGGGCTACATCGTCAAGCCGTTCTCGAGCGAAGAGCTCCAGGACGCCGTCGAGACGTTTGCGAAGAGCGGCATGGAAGTCGCCGCCGAGACGTATACATTTTTCAGCCCGAAAGGCAAGAGCGGCAAGACGACGCTGATCGCGAACCTCGCGATGGCGCTCGCGCGCCGCACGCACGAGCAGGTCGGCATCATCGACGCGGACCTGCAGTTCGGCGACATGGCGGTGTTTTTCAACCTCCAGCCCGCCTCGACGATCGTCGAGGCCGTGCGCGACTCGCGGTTTCTCTCGCCGGTCACGCTGTCGTCGTACTTCATGCCCGTCACGAAGAATGTCCACGTCCTCTGCGGCACGCGCGCGCCGAACCTCATCGACCGCGTCAGCATCGCGGGCTTTGAAAAAGTCGTCAAGATGGCGCAGAGCCTGTACCGATATCTCCTCATCGACGTGCCGCAGGCCTTCAACCCGACGTCGATCGCGGCGGCCGAGCTCTCGACGGTCACGTTCCTCGTCGCCATGAAGAATGACGGCTACGAAATGTACCACATGATGCGCGCCATCGAGATCTTCAAAGATTGGAAGGACGTGCACGAGCGGCTGAAGCCCGTCTTCACCCGCGTCACGCCATGCACGCCGCAGGCGCAGCAGGAGCTTTCCTCGCGCCTCGGCTTCCCCGTGGCCGCTGTCATCCCGAATGCGTACGATGTCGTTTCCGCCGCGGCTGACAACGGCCGCATGGCGCTCGACATCGAGCCGGACAGCGAGCTCTCGAAAAGCGTCGCGCGCCTCGCCGACCGCATCGTCCACGGTGCGCCGCACGCCGCTTGGGCGCAGCCATGAGGGGCATCATCGCCGCCGTCGCGGCGCTCCTGATCTTCGGCATCGCGGCCGCTGTCATCTTGTCGAAGGAAAAGCAGGAAAAAGAACTCCACCAGCGCCTGAACGACTTCTCACAAGCCGAACCGGAGCCCGGCAAGGAAGCCCGCCATGCGAAAGCGGAAAAGAAAGACCAGCGGCCGCTCTCCGAGCGCCTCATCGCGCGCGTGCAGAAGACCTCCGTGCATATGCCGGAGTTCAGCCTGACGGCGAAGCTCGACGAGCGCATGGAAATGGCTGACTGGCCGTTCCTCGGACGCGATTACCTCGTCATCCTGCTCGTCGTCGGCCTCATCGCCGCGCTCGTGCTCGGCCTCCTGACGTTCGACGTCACGACGGCCGTCATCGGTTTCGCCGTCGGCGTCGTGGGCGGGCTCATCGTGCTCGACGCCGCCATCAAGAAGCGCCGCAAGGCCTTCGTGAACCAGCTCGGCGATATGCTGACGATGGTCGCGAATGCGCTGCGCGCCGGCTTCAGCTTCATGCAGGCCTTCGAGCTCATCTCGAGGGAAATGGACGCGCCGGTCGGCCGCGAGGTGGCGAAAGTCATCCGCGAGGTGAATCTCGGCGCGACGCTCGACACGGCGCTTGACCACATGGAGCGCCGCATGCAGAGCCCGGACTTCAACCTCGTCGTCACCGCTGTCCTCATCCAGCGCCAGGTCGGCGGCAACCTCGCCGAGATCCTCGATACGATCGGCGAGACGATCCAGGAGCGCGTGCGCATGCGCCGCGAAGTGATGGCGCTGACGTCGCAAGGGCGCATGTCCGGCTTCGTGCTGACGGCGCTGCCGTTCGGCCTCGCCGCCGTCATCAGCATGATCAGCCCCGGCTACCTCACGCCGCTCATCGAAGAGCCCATGGGCCGCATGGCCATCGCCGGCGGCCTCGTGCTCATCGTCATCGGCTATTTCGTCATCCAGCGGATCGTCGATATCAAGCCGTGATTTTGTATGTAGGCGTCCCATCTCCTGGAGCGCTTCACATAAAGCCGTGTCTCTACCAAAATTGAGAGATGTGTCAACAGTAGAAGGAGGAACTCATCATGATCCAGATCTTCGAGTATCTGAAAGCTCGCTACGTCAGCGAGAAAGCCCAGGGCATCGTCGAGTACGCTTTGATCCTCGCGTTCGTCGTCGTCCTCGCCATCGCGCTCACGAACGCCGGCGGCCTCGCGGACAAGGTCAAGGGCGTCTTCACGAGCGTCGGTTCGCAGCTCGACAAGACGGGAGCTCAGTAATTCTCTCAGTACACCTGATGGGAGGCAGTACGATGCGCAAATTCCAGATCGGCCGGTCCAAAGGGCAGTCCATTGTGGAGTTTGCCCTCGTCCTGCCTCTTTTCATGTTGTTCCTCACGGGCATCTTCCAGTTCGGCCTGTACTACGCGGATTACTCCGCACTCGAGAACGTCGCGCGCTCCAGCGCGCGCATGGCCGCGCTCGGCAAGACGGAACAGGAAGTCCGCGCGAGCTACGAGAACGACGCTCCGAACATGCATGTCCATGTGTGGAAACCGGACAGCACGGAGGACTTCGCCATCACGATCCCGGAGATCGACAAGTCGACCGGCAAGCCCGTCGACCCCGACGTCACCGTGACGATCCACGCGGGGCTCGAGCCCTCAAGCTTCTTGAATTACGTCGCCAATGCGACTGGCCTCGACCGCGAGAAGTTCGTCATTCATTTCTCGTACAAGATGTACTACGAGAACTACAATAAATAACCGCCCGCTGCGGGTCCAAGGGAGCGAAACGCATGTCATTACTCACACGCCTCGGGCGCATGGATGAAAAAAACGTCCAGGTCAAGATTTTTGACAGCTCCCAGGAGACCGAAGAAACCGACCAGTCGTACCAGGTCTTCAAGCAGCGCATCCACCAGCGCATCGTTGAGGAGATGACGCCGCAGGAGCAGCTGGCGCTGTCGTCCGCGACGCAGGATGTCAATGAAGTCACAGCCATCATCGACAACTACGTGCAGAAAGAGCTCGAGGAAAACCCCTTCGCCATCCCGCGCGGCGAGCGCAATCAATTGCTCTCCGACATCCGCGACGAGATGCTCGGCCTCGGGCCGATCGAGCCGCTCCTCAAAGACGCGTCCATCACGGAAATCATGGTGAACGGCCCGGACAAGATCTTCGTCGAGCGCATGGGCAAGCTCGAGCTCACGGACGTGAAGTTCCACAACGACGCGCACCTCATGAACATCGTCGAGCGCATCCTGACGCCGCTTGGCCGCCGCATCGACGAATCGTCGCCGCTCGTCGACGCCCGCCTCGAAGACGGTTCGCGCGTGAACATCATCATCCCGCCGCTGTCGCTCGTGGGCCCCGCCATCACGATCCGAAAATTCAGCAAGACGCCGCTCACGGTCGAGAACCTCATCTCCTTCGGCACGATGGACGAAAAGATGGCGCGCTTCCTGCGCGCCTGCATCAAAGCGCGCATCAATTGCCTCGTCTCCGGCGGCACGGGCTCCGGCAAGACGACGACGCTGAATGTCATCTCGTCGTTCATCCCCGAAGGCGAGCGCATCGTCACGATCGAGGACGCGGCCGAGCTCCAGCTCCAGCAGAACCACGTCGTGCGCCTCGAGTCACGCCCCGCGAACATCGAGGGCAAAGGCCAGATCACGATCCGCGACCTCGTGAAGAACGCCCTGCGCATGCGCCCGGACCGCATCATCGTCGGCGAGGTCCGCGGCGGCGAGGCGCTCGATATGCTGCAGGCCATGAATACGGGCCATGACGGCTCGCTGACGACCGCCCATGCGAACAGCCCGCGCGACGCACTCGCGCGCCTCGAGACGATGGTCTTGATGTCCGGCTTCGAGCTCCCCGTGCGCGCCATCCGCGAGCAGATTTCGTCCGCCATCGACCTCATCCTGCAGCAGTCCCGCATCCGCGACGGCAGCCGCAAGATCACGTACATCACCGAGGTCCAGCACATGGAGGGCAATACGATCACGACGCAGGACATCTTCAAGTTCGTGCAGACGGGCTTCGATGAGAACGGCAAGGCCATCGGCCATTTCCAGTGCACGGGGCTGAAGCCGACGTTCCTCGACAAGTTCGCGCTCGCGGGCATCGAGCTCCCCGACGATTTCTTTGACGAGTCGAACCCCGAAGGGAGAGAGTTCGCATGAAGATCGCCTATATTTTCTTCGCGATCTCCGTCGCGCTCTTCGTCCTCGTCCTCCTCTACGGCCTCCTGCAGAAAAAAGTCAAGCCGGACAAGGACATCCAGCAGCGCATGGACGACATCCGCCTGCTGAACCTCGAGCGCACCGCAGAGGAGCGCCGGCAGCGCGGCCTCGGCGGACAGGGCCAAAAAGGTGCCAACGCCCTGGACGACGAGAAGCCGAAGACGTTCGCCGAGCGCGTCATCCAGCCGTTCATGGACTTCCTCGAGGCGAAGGTCACGAGCTTCGCGCCGCATGAGATCCTCGCCGCCGTCCAGCACCGCGTCGTGCTCGCCGGCTGGGGGCGGAAGTACACGGGCGAGCAGATCCTCGCGACGAGCGTCGTCTCGTTCCTCGTCATGCTCGCGTTCACGTTTTTCCTGATGAAGGGCAGCGACTACCCGATGGTGCAGCTCGCCATGATCGTCTTCGTCGGCGGCTGCATCGGCGGCTACGTGCCGTTCGCCATCATGGGCATCAACCAGAAGAAGCGGCAGGAGTCCATCCGCCGCCAGCTGCCGGAAGTGCTCGACATGCTCTGCGTCAGCGTGCAAGCCGGCCTCTCGTTTGACGGTGCGCTGACGAAGATCACCGACCGCATGACGGGCTTCCTCATCGACGAATTGAAGCGCTTGCAGGACGACGTGCGCATGGGTTCGCCGCGCCGCACGGCCATGCGCGCCATGGCCGGCCGCTGCGACGTGCAGGAGGTCTCGCTCTTCATCACGGCGCTCATCCAGGCCGAGCGCCTCGGCACGAGCATGGCCTCGACGCTGAAGAACCAGGCGGACAACATCCGCGAACGCCGCCGCCAGTACGTCAAGGCCGAGGCGATGAAAGCCCCCGTAAAGATTCTCTTCCCGCTCGTCCTCTTCATCTTCCCCGCCATCTTCGTCGTCGTCCTCGTGCCGACGCTCTTGATGCTGATGAAGACGATGTAAGTTGCTGTCATCGATCGGAACACGACCAGCAGGGGCTGTTGCAGTTACTAGACGGGTTCCGTTTGAATCTGTTGCTGAGTGTAACGGATACAGCAGCCTTCCCCTTTGGGGAAGGGGGACCGCGAAGCGGTGGAAAGGGTACGACGATACGAGAGCTGATCGAGATTTAAGATGCAACTTCAGAAATACGAAACCAAACAAGGCGAAGTGCTCACGCTCGAGCTCGCCACGACCTTCTTCACCCGCTTCCGCGGCCTGATGCTGCGGGAGAAGCTCCCACCGAACACCGGTCTCTACCTCGCCCCCTGCACGAGCATCCATATGATGTTCATGCGTTTCGCCATTGATGCTGTCTACGTTACAGGGGGCAATGACGGAACGCTCATCATTCAGAAGGTCGTAACAAACCTCCGCCCCTGGCTCGGCCTCTCCATGTGCCCAAAAGCCCACGGCGTCATCGAGCTCGCGGCAGGAGAAGCCGGGCGGCTGGGGCTGACGGTGGGACAGCTCATGGTACTTACGCCTCCCCCCTTGGGGGAGGTGGCCCCGAAGGGGTCGGAGAGGGTAACGCCGTAACGACATTCTCATATCTTTCGTTCTGTTGGAGAATCTCGATACTACGTTACCTTCCGCAGCAAGCTGCATAAGCGACCGCATCGGCGCTAAAGCGCCGTGCGTCTGCTTATCCGCCTCGCATGCGCTCGGCACCTCCCCCAGAGGCAATGTCATTAAGTTAAGAGACAGCCCTCCTCCTTGGAGGAGGGACAGGGCCGGCAGGCCCAGGGAGGATAAGCAGGCTCTTAGCGCTTTAGCGCTTAGAGATCGCTTATGCCGATTCATCGGCTGCGGCCTGTAGTTTATTACAATCAGCAGGTCGTCACACAGCGCCCGTGCGCGCACGTTCTCTGATATGTTACGACGTGCGGCCACGGGGCCTGAGTGACTGTGTACGAATTGGTACGACGTACAGGCCGCTCCCTCCTGGCGCTGCGCTTCGCTCCGCGCCTTTCCTCCCTCCAAGGAGGGAGGCTGAAGGTTGCGAGTCCGCTCTATACAATCTCGTTTATATATCCCCCGCGCACCACACAAAGAAAGGAAGGATGCGCCATGAAACATTTGCTACAGCACCTCGGCCAGCGCGGCGCCATCCTTGTCATGTCCGCGTTTTTGCTGCCTCTCGTCGTCATCATGGCCGGCACGGCCATCGACGTCAGCAACGCGTTCTATCACAAGAGCAGCTTGCAGAACGCGACGGACGCGGCGGCGGTCGCGGGCGGCTACGAGTACATCAAGAGCAAGAAGGACGAAGCCGACACCCGCGAGAAGGTCGCCGAATACATGGCGAAGAACGAAAACGGGGAGTACAAGATTGATGACATCACCTACACGGAGGACAAGAAGGCCGGCACGACGCGCATCACGGTCAAGGCCTCGAAATCCGTCCCGACGTTCTTCCTCGGCCCTGTCCTGCGCTTTTTCGGCGACAACGGCGCGAACTGGAACGTCCCGTCGAAATCGACGGCGCAAATCTCGTGGAACGAAGTGGAAGCGCCGAAGATTTTCGACTACGCCATGATTGGCGGCTACGAGGGCAAGGCGCAGCCAGGCCACATGGACAATTTCTGGACGAGCAAGAAGCAGAACAATCAGGGCGTGAACGCCATCACGGTCAACACGAGCCCGATCCACGTCCACGGCAAAGTCCACACGAACGGCCCTGTCTGGGTCGACATGACGAACGTCAGCAACGGCACGTACTACGCATATGCAGACGAATTCACGTGCAATGCGGACAAGGATGCCGACCTCTGGTCGGACGTCCATGACAACTACGACGACCACTACATCAAGCGCGATGGCGCGTACGGCCTCGACAAGCCTGAGGGCATCCGCCCGAGCCACATCAACGACGACAAGATCGCCGGCCGGAGCGGGCCGAACCACGACACGAACTGGCGCTTCTACTCGCGCTTCGCGCCGAAAGACCAGCAGGACTACACGGCGAAGGAGACGAACACGGGCTTCGTCGACATCACGATCAGCAACAAGAAGAGCAACCCGCTGACGGACGACCTCAAGGAAACGATTGAGAAATATCTCAAGATGAGCCGCAAGGGCGACCTCCAGGGGCTCCAGGACCAGCACGTCTATATCGACACGGATGGCGACTACGACCGCGAGTGGAAGGGCTCCGACACGAACTACCAGCTGAATCCGTCGCACGACCTCTCCATCTATCCGGGCATCACGTGCGGCCAGTTCAAGATCACGGACAGCGAGTCGTGGCGCGTCTGGGACAAAGTCTACCAGACGATCATCTGCGACGGCGACATCACGGGCAACATCCCGGCGGGCGTGAAGCATCCCGACGAAGCACAGCACCTCATGTTCATCTCGCTGCACGGCGACATCAATTTGCAGAACAGCTCGCCGTTCTACGGCTACCTCTACGCGCCGCAGGGCACCGTCCTCATCGACGGCGCGAAGCCCATCTACGGCAGCATCGTCGCGAAGCACATCATCATCACGACGGGCGGCCAGGAAATCACCGCGACGCACAGCAACTTCGGCAGCGGCGGCAAGCCGAAGACCACCGCGAACCCGACCGTCACGCTCATCAACGACTGAAAGCAAGCGCCCGCACTCCGGGCGCTTTTTGCTGCCCGCGCCCGCCGGCCGCCGCCCCTTGACGCGCGGCGCGGCATCTGGTATCATAAGAGCATAAAAAAGAGCGAACCGCAACAGCAGGCTCGCCAACCGATAACGCATAACTAGTATTTAGCTAGAAAGGCCATCGTCTTTGAACGGGAGATGGTCTTTTTTGCTGTCGGAAGTTTTTCCGCCGTGCAGGTCCAGCCGAATCTTTTGTATTGACGACAGACATCCAAATGCTATAATGAAAGCAAAAAGGAGTGGATTCCCATGACGACAAGCATGACGATCCGCATGGATCCGGAAATCAAGAAGGATGCGCAGGAGCTTTTCCGCTCGCTCGGGCTCGACATGACGACCGCGATCAACCTCTTCCTCCGCCAGTCGCTGATGCATCGCGGCCTCCCCTTCGCCGTCCGCCAGCCGCGTCCCAGGCACCATATCACGGCCATCGGCGGCATGACCCGCGCAGAGCTGGATGCGGAGCTCCAGAAAGGCGTGGACTCCATGAAGGCCGGAAGGGTTTATACGGCGGACGAAGTGGACGCAGAGCTGCGGCGGGAGTTCTGCATATGAACGACACGTATACCGTCGTCTATACGACCGAAGCAAGAGATGACCTGTCCGAGATCTATGCCTACATCGCCTATGATCTCGGAGCGCCGGAAGCAGCCGAAGGCCAAGTGAACCGCATCCGCGCAGAAATCCGCACACTTGATTCCATGCCGGCACGATATGAAGCAGTCCATTGGGAGCCGTGGAAAAGCTTGAATATGCGCAGAATTCCTGTCAATCGGTTCGTGATTTATTATGCAATCGATGAAGCGCAGCGCACGGTGACGATCGTCCGTATTTTTTATGGCGGACGTGATGTCGAAAACATTATAAAAGAAGGCAGAACCTAAAATACGCCCCCGCGCACTGCGGGGGCGCTTTCTTCATGCGAAGTCATCGACATCATCAAAGATTTCTTTCACGTCCACAAAAAAATCTTCATAGACCGTCGATATTTTCCGTCTTGTCATTTCTCCACTAAATCGATAAAATAGAAGCAGGAAAGCGAGGCGATGTGCATGAAGCACCGGCATTACGATCCGACGAACGATCTCGTGTTCAAGTTCGTCTTCGGACGCGAGGAACGAAAGAACGTCACGCTCCAGTTCATCAACGATATGACAGGGCGCGAGGGCAATGACGCATTCGTTGACATTGATTTCCAGAAAACGGAATTTGCGCCCATCAAAGCGGACGAAAAGCTTGGACGGCTCGACGTCTTCGGCATTTTGAATGACCGCTCGCGCATCGACATCGAGATGCAAGTCATCAACCATTTCAATATGGAGAAGCGAGCGCTTTTCTATTGGGGACAAATGTACCTGCATTTCAATGCGTTGCAAGCAGGGCAAGGCTACGGCCAGATCAAGCCAGCCATTTCCATCAATATCTTGAGGTTTCCATTCTTGCCGTGCGCAGAACCATTCTCGCAGTATGGCATTTATAATATCAAGAATGGGCATCACCTGACGAACGATTTCGAAATGGATTTTCTCGAAATCCCGAAATACAAAGACAAGCCTGTGAAAACATTGAACCGCGTCGAGCGTTGGCTCGCGTATTTCGCGAACCGCCTTGATCCTGCGGGAAAGGAGGAACTCGCTATGCTGAACCCGGAAATCAAGGAAGCGATGGACGCTTCCGACTTGTACCTTATGGACGACAAGAAATATTGGGAATACCTCCAGCGCGAGTCGGCCATCCTTGATTACAACAACGATTTCGTCGATGCGAAAAAAGCAGCCATCGAAGAAGGGAAGGCCGCAGGACTTGCGGAAGGCCGTGCGGAAGGCCGTGCGGAAGCCGAGGCGGAGACGGAAACGCGGATGACAAGGATGTTTGTCTGCAATCTTTTGCAGAACGGAAATATGAAACCGGAGGAAATCGCGAAGCTCGCGAATACGACCATCGAGGAAGTCGCCCGTATCGCGAAGGAATCACACCTCGTAGATTGACAACTTCAGCGCCCGCACCCCGGGCGCTTTTTGCTGCCCGCGCCCGCCGGCCGGAGGAAATTGACACCCCTGCGTCCGCCCAGTATAATGGGAACATGAAATCCTGTCGGGGAGGGCTGATTTTTGCGGGTGGATGAACTTTTCGCGAGCGCGCGGTTCCGCGAGATTGTGCGCTTCATCGTCGTGGGCGGCGGGTGCTTCCTCGTGGATTACGGGCTGCTCTATGCGTTCACGGAAGCGTGCGGCATCCCGTACCTCTGGTCGTCGGGGTTGTCGTTCACGATTTCCGTCCTCGTGAATTACTGGCTCTGCCTGACGTACGTGTTCCGCGGGGCGGGGCATCAGAGCGGGCGGCAGAAGGCGCTGTTCTTCGGCTCGAGCCTCGCCGGGCTCGTGCTGAACCAGGTCTGCATGTACCTCTTCGTCGACCTCTGCGGCATCTACTACATGATCGCGAAGCTCTTCGCGACAGCCATCGTCACGCTGTGGAACTATGTCATGAAGCGGCGTGCGATCCAAGGATGATATAGCCTTCCCCTCAGGGGAAGGGGGACCGCGAAGCGGTGGAAAGGGTCCCCCGTACATTCGATGATTTCGCAGGGAAGAACTCTTCGCGGGTGCGCATACAAATGTAACAAAGGAGATTTTTTAGCATGAAAGTCACAGAAACGAAGCTCAAAGGCGTCTATGTCATCGAGCCGCAGGTCTTCGGCGATGCGCGCGGCTGGTTCATGGAAAGCTGGTCGCAGCGCAAGATGGAGGAGGCCGGCCTCCACGTCACGTTCGTGCAGGACAACCAGTCGTACTCGAAGGAAAAAGGCACGCTGCGCGGCCTGCACTACCAGCTCGACCCGATGGCGCAGGCGAAGCTCCTGCGCGCGACGCGCGGCGCGATCTTCGACGTCGCGGTCGACATCCGCAAGGGCTCGCCGCAGTACGGCCAGTGGGTAGGCGTGGAGCTCTCGGCGGAGAACAAGCGCCAGCTCTTCATCCCGCGCGGCTTCGCGCACGGCTTCCTCACGCTGACGGAGGACGTCGAGGTGCAGTACAAGGCGGACAATTACTACGCGCCGGAGTGCGACGGCAACATCCGCTGGGACGATCCCGACATCGCCGTCGCCTGGCCCTTCGCGCCGACGATCCTCTCGGCGAAGGACGAAAAAGCCCCGAGCCTCAAAGACCGTGCCGCCACGTCGCTGAACTTCGTCTACCAGGCATAAAAAAGAAGATTGTTGCAGCTACTATACCAACTCCATGTGGATCTGTTGCTGAGTGTAACGAACACAGCAGCCTTTCCCTCAGGGAAAGGGGGACCGCGAAGCGGTGGATAAGCAGACACACGGCGCTTTAGCGCCGATGTGGTCGCTTATGCCGCTTGCGGCTAAGGGTACTAGGGTGTGATAGCCAAGCAAAAAATAAGCAGCCATCAAAGCATTGAGTCGTTTGAGTTAAAACGTAATGCTTCGATGGCTGCTTTGTATTTGGAACAAATCGCACCCTTGTACCCTCTCCGCCTCGCTGTCGCTCGGCACCTCTCCCATGGGGAGAGGCTGCTGTAAGCGTTACAGGTAGCAAACGGTCAAAATCGTGAAAGACCGTCAATGTATACAAGAAACATGACGAAAATCCTTGACAAAGTTACAACGTTACAGTATAATACAATCAAGCAAAGGGAAAAGGCGAGGCGGCAAGGCCGCCGGAGGAGATCGCCCCTTCCTGGAGCCCGCCGACATGAATCCACATGAAGGAGGGGAGTCCGATGGGCCGGTAAAAGGTGTCCCACGGAAACTGGAACAAATGCACATGAAAAACTGCATCACGACGAGATGACTGCTTTGGTGACGAGAAAGCCGAAGCGGTCATTTTGCGTTATATAAGAAGCTATTGAAAAATAAACAGAGGTGTGATAATATAGATTTGCAATATGGAAGTTGTCACAAAGACACCAACGCTGCACAACGAAGCCCCGCAAGGATTGGAGACACTTGCGGGGCTTCTTGCACGTTGCTTGGCGGCCGTGCTCAGTCACTCGGGCTGTCTGCTCAGTCAAGGAAATGTCTGTCCAGCCACTTGCAGATGCAGTGAGTGATCACGCCTGCCATGACAGATATCACAACCATGGAAATTGTCACGCCGGCACCCCCCTTCGCTGCCGTGGTGTAGGGGAGAGCAGCATATGAAGTATAACACAGGCACGTTTTTAATGTCGAGCCGATATAGTTGTCACCGAGGTGATTTCTTTTATGACAATAACAAAACGCACGCGCCTGTTCCTCACGCTCTTCCTCGGCATGATGAGCGCGATGGCGCCGCTTTCGACGGATATGTACTTGCCGGCGCTGCCGGAATTCACGACGGACTTCGGCATCTCGGCGTCGCTCGCGCAGATGACGCTGACGATGACGATGCTCGGCATGGCGGTCGGGCAGATGATCATGGGGCCGGTGTCCGACCGCTACGGGCGGCGGCGGCCGTTGCTCTTTGGCATGATCGTCTTTGCTTTGACGGCGGTCGGTTGCGCGGCTGTGCGCGATATCTACGTGTTCCTCGTGCTGCGCTTTTTCATGGGCTTCGCGGGCGCCTCGGGCATCGTCATCGCGCGTGCCATTGCGCGCGACGTGGCCGAAGGCGTCGAGCTCACGCGCTTTTTCGCCATCCTCATGATGGTGAACGGCCTCGCGCCGATCCTCGCGCCGGTCATCGGCGGCCAGGTCTTGCTCTTCGCCGACTGGCGCGGCATCTTCGTGCTGCTCGTCCTCGTCGGCCTCGTGCAGTCTGGCGCGACGATCATCTATCGCGAGACGCTGCCGCAGGAGAAGCGCATCGGCAATTTGACGGCATCGTTCCAGAAATTTCCTTTGCTGTTGCACGATAAATATTTTATGGGTCACTGCCTCACGCAGTGCTTCGTCTTTGGTGCGTTCTTTTCGTACCTTGCGGGCTCGTCGTTCTTGTTCCAAAATATTTATCATGTCACGCCGCAGACGTTCAGCCTGATTTTCGGCGGCATTGGCATCGGCCTCCTCGTCTGCGGCATGGTGCCCGCACGCCTCGCCGGCCGCGTGCCGGACGTCAGCCTGCTCATGGGCGCGCTCTGCATCCCTGTCGCAGGCTCTGTGGCGTTGCTCGCGGGCTTCCTCTTCCACGCGCCCATCGAGTACACGATTCCCGTGCTCTTCGTGACGATCGTGCCGCTCTCCATCGTCGGCGCGGCGAGCTTCTCGCTCGCGCTCTCGCGCCAGGGGAAAAACGCGGGCAGCGCGAGCGCGCTCATCGGCTTTGCGCAGATGATCTTAGGCGGCCTCATGATGCCGCTCGTCGGCCTCTTCGGCGCGGACACCGCCGTCCCTATGGGCACGATCATGCTCACAGGCTACGCCCTCGGTCTTCTCACGTTCTTCACGCTCATCTATCCCGACCACCGGCGCGGCGGGCGGATCATGGGGAAGATTCGGAAATAATATTAATCACTCCACAATAATGCGTTCCGCCTCGAACTGCACGACATGATACCCCGCGTTTTCCAGCACGCCCGCAAAATCGCTGGCAGTTCCGTCATAATCAATGTCCATGGAGTAGATGCCGGACACGAGCCCGCGCAAAAACGCATGCTGCACGCCAGGCAGCGCTTCGAGCGTATTTCGTGCGTCCGAGACATCCGTGAAATACGACGAGGGGATATTCAGACGGACATGCTGCTGCACATCGGCAGCTTTTTGGAACGCACCTTTTGCAAGTTGCGGCGCCAGCGATTGCGCCGCTTTTTTGATGGCCTCTTGCTCCGCGCCCGCGTACCAATGCGACGATGCGCCCTGTGCCGAGCCTGCCCACGGGATCTCGCCTGTCGCCATCGAGACGAGGCGGGCGGCGCAGGTCACGTATGTCTTGTGAAGACCCGGCAGCACCGCGTCGAGGCTTTCCGTGTCCTTCGTGACCTGTACGAGCGCCACGTAGTCGCACGGGCTTCCATACAGGAGCGCCGCGAGCTGTGCTTTGCGGCTCGCCGCATCATCCGACAGCGCGAGCATCGCCCGCCGCGTGCCGGCGTCCGCCGTGTCAAGATCGATGAGGCGTGAAAATCCCTCATTTGAAAGCGCCGCAATCAGTTCATTTTCGAGCGCAGGGTACGCCGTGCCGTCCGCGTCCGTCGCGATGACCGCGATGCGCGCGTCCTCGAGATTCGCGCCGATGATTGCCTTGCGCTGCTGGAGATTCGACGTCCGCGCGGAAATGCTGTCGCCGTCCACGTCCGCGCGGATCGTCACGCGGTGCACGCCGCCGATCGTCTCGTGCGACACGATGTCATACGAGGAAATGAAGCCTTCGGACTGCGTGTAGATCGTGTCGGACAGCACGCGATAATTCTGTACCTTCGTCCGGCTGTCGATGTACACGCCGACCTCCTGCTCCACGGCCGCGCGCATCGCCGCATGCAGCGCGCTCCGCTCATCCGCTCCCATCCCCGTCGCCGTTCGCACCGTTGCCGACGCCGGCGTTGCCGCGAGCAACAGCAGAACCGCAAGCAACATGATTTGTTTCCGCATGGTCAAGCACACTCCTTCGTTCATTTGTTTCTATTATAAAGAGTGGAACTTCAAAACTGCTGAAGGTAACGGACCCTTTCCACCGCTTCGCGGTCCCCTTCTACCTAAAGGATAAAGCGACCACTAAGCGCTAAAGCGCTAAGTGTCTGCTTTCCCTGAGGGGAAGGCTGCTGTTCGAAAATATTTCAAAAAGGTGTTGACAGCGCGGCGCAAAGCGTGTAATATAATGCAAGTCGGCAACAGACAGCGGAAGCGCAGCGTTCCCGGCAACGCCAAAGAAGCAAGAGCTTCAAAAAAGAAATTTGAAAAATCTCTTGACAAAGCGAACGCTTCGAGGTATCATATAGAAGCTGATTCACGAGAGGCCAATCAAAAACCTCCGAGATGACGCAAAGGTGTTCTTTGAAAACTAAACAATGTAGATGATCATGCAACATGATCAGCCAGATGTTAGTCGATGCGAAAGCATCAACAAAACATCGATTGGTATGAACGAACATGTACATAGCAATCGGCAATTCTTTTAACAAGAATAATTAGAGCCATTCAGGTTCTTCAAAAAGAATGGAGGCCATTTGCCTGACGGCAAATGGCTAAAATATCCGTAAGCGCTGAAGCGCTAACGGCTCTTTTATGGAGAGTTTGATCCTGGCTCAGGACGAACGCTGGCGGCGTGCTTAACACATGCAAGTCGAACGAG
>Ga0256404_1001357_pt1 | contig 59942 bp, 54 predicted proteins | sample RumenRJG_01DNA_FD_185990 | JGI IMG/M metagenome (GOLD analysis project Ga0256404, IMG submission 185990) | Bovine rumen microbial communities from Lethbridge, Alberta, Canada - RJG_01 | ecosystem: Host-associated > Mammals > Digestive system > Stomach > Rumen | place: Canada: Alberta | collected...
AAGCTAAAGATATTATTTAGCTTCTTTTATTTTATTCTTTTTTGTATTGAAATATTATTTAATCTGTTTAAGTATATTTTATTTGTATTTATTATTAATTGAATAATTTTATGTTTTAATAAAAATATTATTAGAAAGTAATTGTAAATAATTCCAGTTTTATTTTAAAATGAAAGTGATTACAGCTATGATAAAATATCCTTGTTTATATACTTAGAGTATGCTATAATGAAGTTGTCAGATAGATATGTTTAGGCTTATTTAAAACCGACTATAATAACGATACGGGAGTTCGGATCAGTTATCGGTGTTGAAGACTTAACTCGTTTTAAGGATCCTAATGATAACGTATGAACACCCACCTGTACAAACTTTACAGGTTTTATCGTTGCCAGACTTTCTACTCTGACTTTTTTATTGCTTATTTTAGTACTTTATAGTATAATATGCGGTAATGGGGGGATGATTTATGCTTGTATTACCAATCGTTACCGGTGGAAGAGTACTAAATGTCCAAATTAGATTAAAGAACGTTAAAAAAATTCGCCAAGGTGTTTCTTATGATGACGCAAAAGAAAGCGATATAATTGTTAATAGGGAAAAATTTAGTGAATCAAGCTATGCAAATATAAAAGATGATAATGCAACAATTGATTTCATTAGAAGCAAATCAATGCTATATCCAAGAGACTTTTTAGTAACAACAAAAGAGCAAAGAGATTCCACATTATATGACGTTTATAGAGTATCTCAACCACCTAAAGCTGTAAATAGAAAATTAGATAAACTTTATAGTAAAGCAATTAATGATTTAAGAAAAGAAATACCCAATAGAAAAGTAAATAATCAAGCAAGTAAATTTAAACCTAAAGGTAGATGTATTTCTTTTGAAGATTTAGGAATAGATAAACAATTAAGCGAAGAAAATCTTGCTAAACTTCAAAGAATTGTAAGAGAAGAAAATCCATCAAGATGGCCACAATTATTTGAAAGAGAAGGTATTGCCGATATTCCACAAACATTAAGTTTTATTAATAATTTTGAATGTATTATAATATCAGACTATAATATTCCAGAAAAAGATTTTCAAGAAGTTATTAAATTATTTAGTATTATTAATTCACGAGAATATAGAAATTTTAAAAAATATTATCATACAGCAAAATCTAATACAGAAATATATAATAGAATAGATTATGCAAATAGAATTATTTATGATCGACCTTTAAACTTATTTAAAAATGAGGACAAAGCTAAACAATTAGTGAAAGTGAGAGAAGAAAATTATAATGGAAGAATTTCAGCATAAATTTTCTAGATTAGAAAAACTTATTGGAAAAGAAAATATTAATATATTAAAAAATACAAGTGTTTTAATACTAGGAGTAGGTGGAGTTGGAGGTTATGTAGTAGAATCGCTAGCGAGATCTGGTATTGGAACACTTATTTTAGTTGACTTTGATATTATTGATATAACTAATATTAATAGACAGATAATTGCTTTAGATTCGACAATTGGATTGAAGAAAGTAGATGTTTTAGAAAAAAGAATAAAAGATATTAATGAAAATTGTCAAGTTATTAAAGTAGATAAATTTATAGATAAAAATAATATTAACGAACTATTTAAATATAAATTTGATTATTTAGTAGATGCCTGTGATTCAGTACCTACTAAAGAACAAGTTATTATAGAATGTCTAAAAAGAAATATTAATTTTATTTCTAGTATGGGCACAGGTAATAAATTTGATCCATCAAAATTAGAAATATGTGATATTAGAAAAACTTATAATGACCCACTTGCTAAAATAATTAGAAAATTTGTTAAAGATAATAAAATTAATAAAAAAGTAACTGTCTTATCATCTACAGAATTACCTGTAAAATTACATGATAAGACACCAGGTTCAACTTCGTTTGTGCCACCATCAGCAGGACTTTTAATTGCTAGTTATATTGTAAGAAAAATTATAGAGAAATAATTAAGTAGAGATACTTAATTTTTTTCAACCTAAAGTTTAGTTAATTAAACTAATAGTTTATATTAAATTATAAATTTCTATTATAAGCTTTTAGCTGAGGAGGAAATTTATGAAAAAAAAGAATTTTATTATATTAATACTGATTCTAATATTAATTTTATATTTAGGAGGCTATTTATTGGTAAGAAAAAATAAATATAGTTCATTACCTAAGCCAGAATTAACAGGAGGGGAAAGAGGAAAACTTGGAATTGATAAAAATATTAATGAAAAAACTTTAGATAATTATTTAGAAAGAACTGATGCAATTTATCGTGATGTTAGAATGATTGATGATCCAGCTGATTGGAGTAAAATAGTCCAAGATGGCGACAAAATAACGGGAATTGTAAAAGGCTTTTCTGTAATACCTTATCCATATTTAGTAAGTTTTACTGATGAATATAAAGCTAATTTAACTAAACAATTTGGGTTTACTGAATTTTATTCTGGTCCAAGTCTATATAAAGATAATGGAGATGGAACATATACAGCAAATTATAAAGAATCATTAAGTATATTACAATATTATTTTCCCAAAAATAAAAATATCTTCTTAATGTGTGGTGGAGGAGGTTATGCTGGTAAAACAAAAGAACTTCTTATTGCCTTAGGTTGGGATAAAAATAAAATATATGATGTCGGTGGATATTGGTATTATAATGGTAAAAATAAAATAGATATTTTAGAGAAAGTCAATGGTAAAAAGACATATAATTTTTGGAAGATTCCTACATATAATATAGATTTTAATAGTTTAACAAGAAACTTTGTATGAAAAAGAAATTATTAATAATTATATCTATTTTATTACTTATAATATTTATATATATAATTTATAAATTAAATAGTAAATTTTACTTAAATAATAAATATTATAATAATTATCAATATAAAGTAGTTAATTCAAAAGAAGTAGAGAAAATGCTTTCTACTAATGATTCTTTTGTTCTATTTACTAATAATGATTTTTGTATTTTTAAAGTTCCATGTGATAATATTTTTAAAAGTGTTTTTAAAGATAATAATATGACTTTATTTTATATTAGATTTGATGAATTTAAGAAAACTTCTTTATATGAAAAAGTTAATTATGCGCCTAGTGTTTTATTAATAAATCATGGTAAATTAGTTAGTTATTTAAATCCAAATAGTGATAGAGATATGAATATCTATCAAGATGAAAATAAGTTTAAGAAATGGTTAGAAAAATACATTTATTTAAAAAAAGATAACTAGTAAATAAGTTATCTTTTATAATTTTCTATATAATCCTATTACTTTTCCAAGAATAGTTACTTCTTTTAGAATAATTGGTTCCATAGTATCATTTTCTGGTTGCAAGCGAAAATGATCTTTTTCTTTATAAAATGTTTTAACTGTAGCTTCATTATTATTATTCATCGCAACTACTGTTTCACCATTTTGAGCTGTATTTCTTTTTTCAACAATTAAAATATCTCCATCATATATTCCAACATTAATCATTGATTCTCCACTTACTTTTAAAGTAAAAACTTCATTTTTTGTTGTTATTAAATTAGCAGGTAATGAAAAATATTCATCAGGCATTTCAATAGCTTCTATTGGTGTTCCAGCTGTAACTTTACCCAATAGTGGAACTTCAACAATTTCATTATCTTTTTTTAAATATTCATTAGGTACAAGTAACTCTAATGTTCTATTTTTATTATTTCCCTTTTTTATATAACCCTTTTCTTCTAATTGTACTAAATGAAAATGAATAGTGGCAGGGGATGATAAATGAGCAGCTTCTCCTATTTCTCTTACAGTAGGTGGATAACCATTTTTTGCAAACAACTTTTTAATTGTTTGTAGAATAAATTCTTGCTTTATTGTTAATTTTTCCATTTAGACCTCCTCTATAATTTAAGTTTATCATTCTATTTTATTGATGTCAAACAAATGTTTTAAAACAATATTATTTTTTATTTCTATGTAAAATAATTGTGTGATATACTAAATATGGTGATTAAAATGAAGAAAATTATTTTAGTAGATGGTAATAATTTACTTTTTAGAAGTTTTTATGCTACTGCTTATAAAGGAGTTATTATGAGAAATTCTAAAGGATTTCCAACTAATGCTTTATATGGCTTTATTAATATGATGCATAAAACTATTGAAGAAGAAAAACCAGAATATATTTTAGTAGCTTTTGATCGTGGAAAAACATTTCGTCACGATAAGTATGAGGAATATAAAGCTGGTCGTGCAGCTATGCCAGAAGACTTAGGATTACAATTTCCTAAAGCAAAAGAAGTTCTTGATGCAATGGGTATAAAACATTTTGATATTAATAACTACGAAGCAGATGATATTATTGGAACACTTGCGAGAATTGTAGATGAAGAAGATCAATTTATCGCAACTATTGTTAGTAGTGATAAAGATTTACTTCAGTTAATCAGTGATGAAGTAACAGTAAAATTATTAAAAACAAGTGGCTATATTATGATGGATAAAAATGAGTTTAAGGCTACTTATAAAACAGATCCTATCAGAATGATAGATCTAAAAGCTCTTATGGGAGATGCTTCTGATAATATTCCAGGAGTAAAGGGAATAGGTGAGAAAACCGCAATCACATTAATTGAAAAATATGGAAGTCTTGATGGTGTGTATGAACATTTAGATGAAATATCTCCAAAACTTCGAGAAAAATTAATGAATGATAAAGATAATGCTTATATGAGTTATGATATCGCTACAATCTATAAAAAAGTACCCCTAGATTTTACTCTAGAAGATTGCAAATATAAAGGCTTTGATTCTACTAAATTTAAAAGTATCTTAGAAGAATTAGAATTTAATTCGTTAATTAGAAAAATAAATTTTGAAAATACTGATGAAAATAAAGAATTAAAAAAAGAAGATAATTTGATTATTGAAGATATAGAAAATTTTCAAGAAAAAGATTTTTCATTTTATCTTGAAACCAGAGGATCAATTTATAGTAAAAGTGAAATACTTGGAGTAGGTATTTATGATGGAGAAAAAGCATATTTTATTGAAAAAGATAATTTAAAAAAATATGATAATATATTTTCTTCTAATATTAATAAATATACTTATGATTTAAAAAAAGATATAGTAGTATTAAATAACTTAGATATAAAAATTAATAATTGTTTATACGACGCTATGATTGGAATGTATTTACTTGATTATACTGTTAAAGATGATATTAGTTTTGTCTCTCATACTTTTAATTATAATTTACCATTATATGAAGATACATATGGTACTGATAAAAGACCAAAAGAAGTTGATACTGCTACTTTAAAAGATATTTGTTGTAGAAAAGCTAAGTTTATCTATGAAACAAGAGATAGAGTATTAACTGAATTAAAGGAAAATGAAGAAGAAGATTTATTTAATAATATTGAAATGCCTCTTACTTGGGTACTAGCTGATATGGAAATAACAGGTATAAAAGTAGATAAAAACTATTTAAAAGAAATAGAGACTAATCTTAAAATAAAGATGGATGATTTAGAACAAGAAATCTATGATGATGCCGGTGTAAAATTTAATATTATGAGTCCTAGTCAACTAGGAAAAGTCTTATTTGAAACTTTAAAAATTAAATATCCTAAAAAAGTAAAAGATAATAAATATTCTACTAGTAAAGACATTCTAGATAAAATTATATACGCTCATCCAATAGTACCTAAAATACTTGAATATAGAACACTTGCTAAATTATATACAAATTACGCTGTTGGTTTACAAGAAGAAGTAAGAGAAGATGGTAGAATTCATACTATATTTACACAAACTTTAACTCGTACTGGAAGATTATCTAGTATAAGTCCTAATTTACAGAATATTCCAGCTAGACAAGATTTTTCTAAATTAATTAGGAAAGCATTTATTCCAGATGAAGATTCTGTTTTAATGTCAAGTGATTATTCACAAGTGGAATTACGTGTATTTGCTTCTATGTCAGGAGAAGAAAATTTAATTAAAGCTTTTAATGAAGGCAAAGATATTCATGCCAAGACTGCTTCTGAAATATTCCATGTACCAATTGATGCAGTAACAAAAGACATGCGTAGACAAGCAAAAGCTGTTAATTTTGGTATTTTGTATGGTATAAGCAGTTTTGGTTTATCAGAGGATTTAGGAATAGATATGAAAGAAGCTAAAGAGTTTATTGATAACTATTTAAAAACATTCCCAGGAATACAAGAATATATGGAAAAAGAAAAAGAAGAAGCTTATAAAAACGGTTATGTTAAAACACTAATGAATAGAAAAAGAGTAGTGGAAGAATTAAAAAGTAAAAATTATATGATAAGAAGTAGTGGAGAGAGAATGGCTCTTAATACTCCAATTCAAGGAACTGCTGCTGACATATTAAAAAAAGCTATGGTAGAAATTTATACTGAATTTAAAAAACGTAATTTAAAAAGTAAAATGCTAATACAAGTACATGATGAACTTGTCTTCAATGTCTTAAACACTGAGTTAGAAGAAGTAAAAACAATAGTTAGAAATATAATGGAAAATACTTTTAAATTAAAAGTGCCTTTAAAAGTAGATATTGAAGTTGGTTCAAATTGGTATGAAGCAAAATAAAAGGAAGTGAAAGTATGCCTGAAAAACCAGAAGTAATGTGTGTTGCTAAAAATTTAAATACTAGACTCATTGGTAAAGAAATAACAGGATGTAATATATATTGGGATAATATCATCGCAACAGATTTATCTGAATTTAAAAAAAATATAATTGGTGAACATATAAATAAAATATCAACTCGTGGTAAATTTATTGTTTTAACACTTGATCATTATTCATTATTAATTCATCTTCGTATGGAAGGTAAATTTGTTTTTAGAAATGTTGGAGATAAACTAGGTAAACATGAACATGTTGAATTAATATTAGATAATTCTATTAGTTTTAGATATCATGATGTAAGAAAATTTGGAAAAATGTATTTAATACCAATAAAAGATACTTATAATGTAAAACCTTTATCTGATTTGGGACCAGATTTCTATGACTCTATTTCTCCAGATTACTTATATGAAAAAATTTTTAAATTGAAATTACCAATTAAGTCTATTTTACTTGATCAAAGAATTATTTGTGGAATAGGTAATATATATGCTGATGAAATTTTATTTAGTAGTAATATTTTACCAACAAGATCAGGCAATACTATATGTAAGTCTGAATGTGAAAAGATAATTAATAGTACAAAAACCATTTTAAATGAAGCATATAAATATGGTGGTACTACTATTAAAAGCTTTACTTCTAGTGAAGGAGTTCATGGTAATTTTCAAAATAAATTATTGGTTCATGGTAAAGAAAAATGTCCCGTATGCAATAGTTTAATTGTAAAAATTAGAGTTGGTGGAAGAGGAACTTATTATTGTCCAAAATGTCAAAAATAAGTTTTTTTCTTATATTTTCTTGTAAATAATGAAAAATTATAGTAGTATTATAAGGGTTTGAAGGAGGAATTATGAAGAAGACAAAAATAATATGTAGTATTGGTCCAGCAAGTGATAAAGTTGATGTTATGACGGAAATGGTAAATAAAGGTATGAATTGTGCTAGAATTAATTTATCTCATGCTACTCATGAGTCAGCATTAAATACGATTGAAACAGTAAGAGCCGTAAGAAAGCAAACTAATTTGCCAGTAGCAATTATGTATGATACAAAAGGGCCAGAATTTAGAACAGGTACATTTGAAAATTCTGAAGGAGTTAGTCTATTAACAGGTGATGTTATTAAGATGGTAAAAGAAGATGTTTTAGGAAATAAAGATAAATTTTCTGTAAATCATCCTGAAGCAATAGATAATATTAAAGTAGGAGCCCATGTCCTAGTTGATAATGCATTACTTGATTTAGAAGTAATTTCTAAGGAAGATAATTGTGTTATTTTAAAAGCTTTAAATAATGGAATGATTAATAGTCACAAGACACTAAATGTTCCAGGAATTAATTTAAACTTACCTTTTATTAGTGAGACTGATAAAGAAGATATTGAATTTGCAGCAAAACATTCATGCGATTACTTAGCTCTATCTTTTGTAAATACACCAGAAGATGTTGAAGCAGCCCGTAGAATTATTGAAACATCTGGAGGAGATGCTAGAATAATTTCTAAAATTGAAAGTCAAACAGGTATTGAAAACATTGATAAAATTATTGAAGTATCTGATGGTATAATGGTTGCTCGTGGAGATCTTGGAGTAGAAGTGCCAATGGAAGAACTACCAATTTTACAAAAGAAAATAATAAGAAAATGTCGTGAATCAGGAAAGTTTGCTATAGTTGCAACAGAAATGCTTGCATCAATGTATACAAGCCCACGTCCAACACGTGCTGAAGTATCTGATATTGCCAATGCTGTAATAGATGGAACAGATTGTGTGATGCTATCAGGTGAGACAACAGTTGGAAAATATCCAGTACAAGCAGTTGAATACATGGCTAGAATTTGTGAATATGTTGAGTCAACAATTGATTATACAAAGCATATTGATTATAAAAGAAAAATAGGTGTTTCAGATACAATTGCTAAACTTGTTGTCGATGCTGTTGAATATGATAAAATTAAATTAATTGTTACAACAACTATGACTGGATATACTGCCAGAAAAATAAGTAATTTAAGACCTAATTGTACAATACTAGCTTGTTGTCCATCTAATCATATTGCTGAAAAAGTAGCATTGAATTTCGGTGTTAAACCAGTAGTTACTGAAATATATGATACAACTGATGAAATAATAGAAGCAGCAAGAACAATGGCTCAAGATGAGTTTGATTTACAACCAGGAGACTTAATAGTAGTAACTGGAGGATTCCCATTAGGTAAATCTAGAACAACAAATTATTTAAGAATAGTTGAAATATAAAAAGCTGAATAATTTTATTCAACTTTTTATTTTTGATATATATTTTTTACTATACTATTTCTTTCTCTATAGTCAGTTACATATTCTTTGATAGAATCACTAAAACTTTTATCTTTATCATTATAACTATAAGTACTAAATAAATCTTCTTCTATAAAAGATAATCCATAATCAACAATATTCCCATTAACATCAACACAAATATGTCCCTCAACATTATCATTAATAATCTCTAATCGATTATCTTTTGGAACAGGAACAAATTTAAATTTAGTAAATCTATTCTTTGTCATTTCATTTATTTTATCAATATTTAAATATTTAGCTCTTCCTTTTTTATTAAGAGTATATGAAGTATTATCTAAGGTTAAATCTAACTTTGCTCCAAAAAGTTTATTAAATAATAAATAATTTCTTTTTACTTTATTTTCTAAGTTATATTTTCTTATTTCTTCTCTATGAAATATATCCGATGTAACAACCATTTCTAATTTACTTGTTTCTTTTTTTAATTCATTTAATAATTTTATTATTATATTACTACATATTGTACCATTAGTAATTATTCCAATTCTATTAATTTTAACATTATATTTTTTAATTAATAAAATAATATCTTCTAAAGCTTTTTTATTTATTAAAGGTTCTCCACCAGATAATAACAATGTATCAATTTCTTTTATATCTTTAAATATTCTATCTAAAGATTCATAATCTATATTTTTTCTTTCTTTATTTCCTCGTAAGCAATGCTCACACTCAATTGTACAATTTCTTGTAACTTCTATATATAAATTTTCAATATTCATACTTATCCCCTTAAAATAATAGATTTTGAAAAGTATTATAATTTCTCAATTTTTTCTTTAGAATTACTTTTTAAATATAAATCATATAACTTTTGAGTACCATTTTCTAGATAATAATAATGAAATATATATGGTATAAATAAACATAATGTTATTAAAAATAATATAAATAAATAGATATTTTCTAATAGTAAGAAACTAATTAGAAACAAAATAGCGGCTATACCAACAAAAAAAGTTACTATTAAATGAACTAATCTTTCATGTTGAAAAAACTTAATAACTATAATTAATTCATCTTTATTTACTTTATTATTTTTAATATTATTTTCTGTTTTTTTAATATAATTTTCTAATTTTAATTTCATTGTATCTTATCTCCTAAACCTGAATTATCAAAATCTTCTTCATCTTCCATAAGTAATTCATGGACTTCTTCTTCTTTAGTATCTAAGTATACTTCTTCAATTCTGTCAACTCGGCATTTTTCAGCTTTTAAAATTGCTTCTACCTTGTCAACTGCTTCTTCAATTTCATCATTCACAACAACATAGTTATATTTAGTAACTTCATTTATTTCTTTATAGGCCTCATGAAATCTTTTCATTACTTTGTCATTTGATTCTGTTCCTCTTTTTTTAAGCCTTTTAACTAAAGTCTTTAGAGAAGGTGGCATAATAAAGATAAATATTGCTTCAGGTACTAATTTTTTAATATTAGCAGCTCCTTCAATTTCAATTTCTAATATTACGTCTATACCTTGTTCAATTTTCTCTTTAATATATTTTTTAGGGGTACCATAAAAGTTTCCCGCATAATTTGTATATTCCAAAAAATATCCTTCAGCTATTTTCTTTTTAAAATTTTCTTCTGTTAAATAATAATAATTAATTCCTTCTTTTTCTCCAACACGGGGAAGCCGAGAAGTAGCAGAAACTGATAACCAACGATTCTTATTATCTCTTTCCAATAATTTAGAAATAATAGTTCCTTTACCAGCCCCACTTGGAGCACTAATAACAATCAACTGACCGCTATCTTTTTGTTTTAACATTCTTTTATCCATTTATTATATCTCCTTACTATCTTTATAATAATTTATTTTTTGAAATTCCTTTTTATAAAGCTTTTCATTATTAGTTATATCATATATTTTAGAAGTATTTATTTCAAATTCTAACATTTTATCTTTATTTTTAGTTATTTTAGAAATAATTGGAATATCAATATCTTTCTTAACTGAATTTAAATAAACTCTACCTTTATCATTGAAACCAAGTATTCTTATATAACTTATTTCTTTGAAAATGTCATCATCACTTTTCTTAAAATTACAAAGTATATGTAATAACATTCTACTTATTTTATTATAAGTATATTTTTTAGATTTTACTTTCATTATTAATTCATCAATTGAATTAACTTCATTTATATATTTTTTAAATAATTTATCAAATCCAACATCAACTGTTTGATATTCTTCTAAATTATATGAAGTAATTATTTTATATTTAAGTATTTTAAAATAATCATCTAAATAATGTAAATTAGTAAGATAAGGTATTACGAAACTAGGTACTTCTCTGGTAATAGATTTATTATTTTTTAAAGCTTCTCTTATTGAAGTAGCACTTGAAAATACCTTATTTAATTCTTTTTCATGATAATTATTTATTCTTTTTATAATTACAGGTTCTATATTATAATTATATTTTAATATTGTCTTTATATAACTTACTCCTAATAAATCATTTGGAGTATCTATTTTTTTACCAGTTAAGTCTTCTAATGCTTTAGATAAAGCAGTAGGGTAATTATATCCAAATTTAGAATAAATTTTTACTAGTTTATCAAATTCATCATTATTTAATTGAGTACTTGCAATTAATTTTAAATCATCAATATTATCAGATTCACTACCAAAAATAAGTTTATCTACCTTTAAATATTCAAGTAAAGTAATAGCCCCATAACTAAAATAATCAGCTGATTGAGTAGCAAATGCAAATGGTAATTCAACCACTAAATCAACACCTGCTTTTAAGGCAATTTCTGTTTTTTTCCATTTATCAATAATAGAAATATCTCCTCTTTGAGTATAATTACCACTTAATATTAAAATTAATTTATAATCGGGATACATTTCTTTAATTTTTTTAATTTGATACATATGCCCATTATGAAATGGATTATATTCAGCAATTAAACCTATAGCTTTCATAATATTCCTCTTTTCTTGTTCTTATTTTAACATAGTCGTTTTCTTTTTACAATTTGCATATAATAGAATGTAAAGTTAGTTAATTTATAAATATTTCAACAAATAATAATTAAAAATATGATATAATCATAACGAGTGGAGGGCATTCATGAAAGTTGTTATTGTAGCAGGTGGTACTGGTGGACATATATATCCAGCCATTGCCATTATAAATAAAATAAAGGAAAAAGAAAAAGACACCAAGTTCTTATATATTGGTACAACTGATCGTATGGAAAAAGACTTAATACCAAAACTTGGCATTAAATATAAAGGCATTCCAATGACTGGACTTAATAGAAAAAATATTTTCAAAAATTTTAGTGTTTTAAATATGTTTCACAAAGCTATAAATGAAGCAACTGAAACTTTAAAAGAATTTGGGCCGGATATTGTAATCGGAGCAGGTGGTTATATTACTTCTCCTGTTTTATATGCTGCCCATAAATTAGGAATTCCTACTTTAATCCATGAGCAAAACTCCATACCCGGTGTATCTAATAAATTTATTGGTAAATTTGCCGATAGAATTTGTGTTTCTCTTCCAGGAAGTATGAAAATGTTTCCTAAAGAAAAAACAGTTTATACAGGAAATCCACGAAGTGAAGAAATAATAAAAGTTCCTATTAAGAAAAAAAGTGAAATAGGCATGAATGACAATGAAAAATTAGTTATTATTGTAATGGGTTCTTTAGGAAGTACCACTATGACTAAAAAAATTAAAGAGTTAATTCCAGGCTTTAATAATAAAAATTATCAAGTATTAATAATTACAGGTAATAATTATTACAAAGATTATGAAGAAATAACTATTCCTAATAATGTAAAAATAGTCCCATTTATGAATGATTTAATTAACTTATTAAAAAGTACGGATTTAATTATTTCTCGTGCCGGAGCATCTACAATTGCTGAAATTACAGCTATTGGACTTCCTGCTATTTTAGTACCAAGTCCATATGTTACTAATAATCATCAATATAAAAATGCTAAAGAATTAGAAGATAATGGTGCCTGTATAATAATTACTGAAGAAGATTTTTCTCGTGATAAAATTATTAATGAAATAGATAAGTTGTTTGATAATAAAGAGTTATATGATAAGATGAGTGCCTCAAGCAAAAAATTAGGAATAGTTGACTCAGCCACTAGAATATATAATGAAATAAAAAAAATTACTAGGTGATTAAGATGAAAAATATTATAAAAGATATAAAAAACTTGAATATCAAAATATATGAAAATGTTGATTTAAGTAAGTATACAACCTATAAAGTAGGTGGTAAATGTCTTGGTATTGCCTATCCAAAAAATACCAGTGAATTGGTATCTCTTTTAAAATTACTAAAAGCTAATTCTATTAAGTATATGATTTTAGGAAATGGTTCAAATTTACTTTTTAGTAGTAAATTCTATGATGGTATCTTGATTAAGTTAGCTAGTTTTGATGACATCGAGTTTATTGGTAAAAAAAAGGTTAGAGTTGGTGCCGGATATTCATTAATAAAATTAAGTTTAATGTGTGCTAAAAAAGGACTTACTGGTCTTGAATTTGCATCAGGTATTCCTGGAACAGTAGGTGGAGCAATTTTTATGAATGCAGGTGCTTATAAGTCTGATATGGGATATGTTGTTGAAAGTGTTAAAGTTTTAACACCAGATAATAACATAATTAATTTAGAAAATAGAGAACTTGATTTTCACTATCGTTCCTCCTTTCTACAAAAACATAGAGACTATATTTGCCTAGAGGCCATTTTTGAATTAGAAATTGGTAAGAGAGAAGCCATCGAACAAGTTATAAGAGAAAGAAGAGAAAGAAGAGTTACTTCTCAACCTCTAGAATATCCAAGTGCCGGTAGTGTATTTAGAAATCCCGATGGTAATTACGCCGGAAAATTAATTGAAGATTGTGGCTTAAAGGGAAAGAAAAAAGGTGGAGCCATGATTAGTAATAAACATGCAAACTTTATAATTAATTATAAAAATGCTAAAAGCGAAGATATTAAATATCTAATTGATTTAGCTCATGATAAAGTTTTAAAAGATTATGGAATAAATATGAAAATTGAACAAGAATTTATAAATTGGGAGTAATTATGGCAAAAAAAATAGTAAAAAGAAAGAAATTAAAATTAGGTAACTTTTTAATAGTCCTTTTAATTTTAACAGTACTAGTTTTTTTTGTATATTATTTATTACAAGAACCAATTAAAAATATTATTATAAAAAATACTAATTATTTAAATGATGATTATATTATAAAGTTAGCTGGTATTAAAAATTATCCTAGTTTTTTTCTAACCAGTAGTGGGAAAATAAAAAATAAATTATTAAAATCAGATTACATAGAGAAAGTAACTATAAAAAAAGAGCCTGGTTTTATATTAGAACTAAATATTGAAGAATCAAGACCATTATTTTATAATTCTAATAATAACAAATATGTCTTAAGCAATAAAAAAGAAATAGCAAGTGAAACGATAAATAATAGCTTTAGAGTGCCAAGACTTATAAATTATGTTCCAGATAATAAGTATAATAAATTTATAAAAAATATGATTAAAGTAGATGAATCAGTATTATCAAAAATTAGTGATATTGAATATTTACCAAATGATTATGATAAAGATAGATTCTTACTATATATGGATGATGATAATATGGTATATCTTACTTTAACTAAGTTTAAGATGATAAATCATTATAATGAAGTATTAGCTCAACTTGATAATCATAAAGGTATTTTATATTTAGATAGTGGTAATCATTTTAAAATAATGGAGTAGTTTATGAGAATTATCAAGAATAATATTCTATATATAGTAGTATTTATTATTTCGTTTATATTACTTATATTATTTGGAAGCAATAATACTGATATTATTTGGAATTATGGTGATTGTATTGCCTTAACTAGAGGATTAATTCCATATAAAGATTTTAATATTATAACAACACCTCTTTATCCATTACTTATGAGTAGTTTTTTATTTCTTAATAGTAATTATTATGTATTTATTTTAGAACAATCTCTACTAATTACTATTTTATTTTATGTAATAGATAAAAATATTGGTCATAAAAGTATATTATTATTTAGTCTATCTCTCTTCCCAAATTTTTATATTCTATTTCCTAATTATAATTTCTTTGTAGTATTTTTAATAATTATAATATATCTATTAGATAAAAAAAATTATAGTGATTTATTTGTTGGAATTTTACTAGGTTTATTAATACTTACAAAACATACCATCGGTGGAGTAATATTAATATGCAGTTTAATTTCAACTTTTAGTTTAAAAAAAAGTTTGAAAAGAATAGGTGGATGTATATTACCTGGTATTGTATTTATTATTTATTTGATTATTACTAAGTCCCTTTATAATTTTATAAATTTAAGTATTTTTGGTTTGTTTGATTTTAACAATAAGAATAATTTGATTTTACCTTTACCATTAATTATTTTTATTTTAATAATAATATACTTAATTTATTCTTTTGTAAAAAATCCAAAAGAAAAAGCCAATTATTATTTATTAGGCAGCTTAATATTTGTATATCCTATAATTGATTATTTTCATATAAATTACTTAATATTTATTACATTATATTTTATACTTGAAAAAATTAAAATTAAAAATAATAAAAAATATATGGAAAAAATAAGTGCTTTTATAATAATAGAATTAATATTTTTTAATATAATTTCAAATATTAACTATTATAAAAATATACATCTTTATAATATAAATCATTTTCAAGGATATTATATGCATAAAGAAGATTATAAATATTTTAATGTTGCTTATAAAAAATATAAAAAATATAATAATTGTAAAATGATAAGTATGCAATCAATGCTTTTTGATATTGCAGCTGACAAAAATATTAATTATTTTGACATTCCATTATATGGCAATTTTGGTTATGATGGCATAAATAATATGAAAAAGAAAATATCTAAGATGCATAATACTTATATATTTATTAATTATTTTAATAATAGACAATTTGCTAGAGAATTATGTGATTATGTTAAGAAAAAAGGAAAATATATAGAAAAAGTAGGAGATTATGAGATATATTATATTGAGTAGGTGAATTATGAAAAAACTATTAAATGAAAAAAACATAATTTTATTTATTATATTTATATCTATGTTATCTCTTAACTATTTATACCCATACATTTCAGATGATTATACTTATATGTATAAATATGATAATTTTGAGAGAATAAAAAATATAAGTGACATTTTTTTCTCTATGAAAGATCATTACTTCTTGTGGGGTGGAAGAGTACTAGCACACTCTCTAGCAAGCGTCTTCCTCTTACTTCCAAAAAATATATTTAATATATGTAATTCTATTATGTATACTATATTTATTTATATGATTTATTTAATAGGCAGAAGAAATAATAAAGATAATTATAACTATCTATTTATTATTCATTTACTTATTTGGTTTATAAATATATCTTTTGGAGAAGTAACTTTATGGTTAACAGGTTCTTGTAACTACTTATGGACAAGTGTAATTATATTATTATTTTTATATTTATTTCATAAAGAAAATAAAAATGTTATTATATTTTCTATACTAGGAATACTCGCTGGTATGTGTAATGAAAACTTTTCTTTATCTATTATATTTGTTTGTATATTATTTGTTATTTTTAATAAAAATTATAGAAATAAAAATAACTATATAGGAATTATATTCCTTATAATAGGATATCTCTTCTTATTTTTAGCTCCCGGTAATTTTATAAGAGCTAGTGCTGGCGTAAACAATATAATAACTATCACACAAAAAATATTATACTTAATAAAAGTATTTAGTTTATTAATTATTTTTATATTATTATTAAGCTATGTTTTATATAAAAAGAATAAATTAAAAAAAGATTACCTTATCTATATATTAGGATCAATTATATGTATATTATTCTTAGTAGTAGCTCCAACATTTTCTCTTCGAGCAACTATAGGGACTCTTATATATAATTTAATTATTATAATTGATATTTTATTCAGCTTTAAGTTTGATCTAAATAAATATATTTATCTAATATTAGGAGTTATATATCTAATTAGTTATCTATATACATTACAAGATACTTATAATTTAAATAAGTATATTAACAATTTAAATAACTTTAAGAATAAAGATGTAGTAATTAATAGATATAAAAGAACTACAAAAAGAGTAATAAATCTTGATATGTTTAATTCTTATAAAAATGATATTATAAATAAAAAAATAGCTAAGTACTATCATTTAAAAAGTATTAAATTTATAAAATAGTAGGTGAAGTATGAAAAAAGCAATAAATAAGTATAAAACAATTATATTTTTAGTATTTATATTTATAATTATTCTAATAATATAAATCACTTTGAATATAGAAATCTATTGAAAAGGATATCAACATAACTAATAAAGTATATGCTTATTTACATAAAAATAAGAATAAATATGTATTCTTAGCTCAAAAAGGTTATTATTTTAGAATTATAAATGATGAGAAGATTACTTATTTAAATTTAATTAATTAAGGGACTCCATCTGATAAGAAAGCGATAAAATATGTTATCAAAAACGACAGAAAGGTAGATTCTATTGAAACATATGATATATATATTAAATAAATAGGGTGGTTACATGAAAAAATATATAAAAGATAATAAACTATTAATATTATTTATTTTAGTTTTAATAAGCTTTTGCTTATTTTCTATGATTTTCGTAACTTATGAAAATGATTATTTTTGGCATATTAAAGCCGGAGAGTATATGGTTAAACATCATACAATACTTACGAAAGATATATTCTCTTGGAATTTAGTTGGAAAATATTGGTTTTCTCATGAATGGTTATTTGAAATTATTTTATACAGATTTTATAAGTTATTTGGTAATTTACATATATATATTTATACTTTTATTTGTTTTTTTATTTTATTAATAAGCATATTTATACTTCATAAAAAAGAGTATTTAAAAAATATTCCATTTTGTTTAATTTGGTTAGTTGCATCTATTATTTTAATTCACTTTTTACAAGCCCGTCCTCATTTAATTACATATGTTTTTATTTCATTTTTAGTATATATTTTATTTGATTTGTATAATAATGAGAATTCTAAAAAAATATATTTTATTCCTCTAATTTCTCTTTTATGGGTAAACATTCATGGAGGAAGTAGTAATCTTATCTATATATTACCAATTATATTTATTATTAGTGGTTTATTTACATTTAATTCTTCAAAGTTAGAAAATAAAAGATATTCCAAGAAACAAATTATTAAATATTCTTTATGTATTATATTAGGATTTTTACCATTATTTATCAATCCTCATGGTATTAAGATGATAACATATCCTTATACCAATATGACAAATAAATTAATGATTTCCAACATAACTGAGTGGCAACCTACAAATTTAAATAATATACAACATTATATGTATTTTATTTTAGCTTTTATAATATTTATGATTATGTTTATAAGTAAAACGAAAATAAGGTTAATTGATTTTATACTCTTTTTAGCAGGATTATATCTTGGACTTAAAAGTATTAGATTTTGGCCATTTATTTATATTTTTATGTCTCATTCAATATTTTATTATGTTAAAGAAAGAAAAAAAGATCCTGGTACAAATATTATATTATTAATTTTATCTATCTTTTGTATTTTAGTATTTGTAAGTAATATTCCTATTTTACGACTAAAACCACCAAAGATAGTAAGTGACAAAGCAATTAATATTTTAAAAAGAGAAAAGCCAAATAAATTATATAACTATTATGACTATGGAGGATACTTAATTTATAAAGATATTGATGTTTTTATTGATGGTAGAGCAGACTTATATTCTGAATATAATTATCGTGATTATTTAGACATTTTTTATTTAAAGTATAATTATAATAAACTATTAAATAAGTATAATTTTGATTATCTTATTGTTCCTAGAAAGAGCGGACTTTCTACTTATTTAAATGAAAATAATAAATATGATTGTATATTTAATAATAAAAAAATAGTAATTTATAAGTTAAAATAGTTATTTATTATAAAAAACAGATTATACTTTTCAAAAAAAATCTTTTATAGTATAATTTATTTTAATGATAGGAGATGTTTACTTTGAGTGATATTTATACTGGAATTGATTTAGGTACAAATAGTATAAAAGTTGTTGTATGCGAAAAATTAAATGATAATTATCATGTTTTAGCATCTTCTAATGTTCCATCTAATGGTATAAAAAATGGTTATATCACTGATACTAAGTTAGCAATTAATTCTGTCAGCAAAGCAATAAAGCAAGTTAATGAAATGTTAGGTATCAAAATAGCAAAAGTAATTGCTTGTGTTCCACCAACAGATTGTAAAATGAATATTGCCATAGGTAGTACTAGTGTAATTGATTACAATGATATTTCATCCATTGATATATCAAATGTAATTAATGATGCCTTAAAAGGCTATGACTTTACTGAAGAAGAATTAGTTACAGCTATGCCAATAAGTTTTACTGTTGATGATGAGAAAAATGTTCGGGATCCTAAAGGTATGAAAGGAAGTATTTTACAAACAAGAGTAGTTATTGGAACAATGCCTAAAGAATCATTGTATAGAATACTAGAAGTTTTAAGACAGAGTGGAGTAGAAACTGTTGATATTACTTTTAATTCTTTTGGTGATTACTATACAGTAAAAACAAGACAATATGATGAAGAAGTAGGAGCAATTATTAATTTAGGCGAAGAATCTACTAATGTTTCTATTTTTAATAAAGGTATTCAAATAAAAAATAGTTTGATTCCGTTTGGAAGCAGAAATGTAGATAAAGACTTAACTTATGTTTTTAAATCTAAAATGAGCGAATCTAGAAAATTAAAAGAAGATTTTGCTGTGGCCCTTTCTAGTATGGCGGATTCTAATGATACTTGGACTATTGAATTGGATAAACAAACAACTAAAGAAGTCAATCAAGTAGGAGTTTCTAAAGTAGTAGAAGCTAGGGTTAAAGAGCTTTTAAAACTTGCTAAAAATGAAATAAAAAACTTAACAAATAGAGAAATCCGTTATATAATTGTAACAGGTGGCTTAAGCGAATTAGCTGGTTTTTCTTATTTAGTAGAACAGGAATTTGGTTTTGTTGCTAAAGTATGCAATATTAATGTCATGGGAATTAGGCATAATATGTATAGTAGTTGTTATGGAGCAATTAAATATTTTAATGATAAATTAGATTTGAGAGGTAAACATTATAATATGGTTACCAATGAAGATGAAGCAAAACTTTCTTCAGTTACTTCATCAATAACAACAAATGAAAATGTAATTAGTAAAGTGTTTGGACACTTTTTCTCAGATTAAGGAGGGTAATGTATGGTAGGCGGACTTGAGATGGATCAGTTAGCAAAGATAAAAGTCATCGGATTAGGTGGCGGTGGCGGAAATGCCATAAATAGAATGGTTGAATCTGGTGTTAAAGGAGTAGAATTCATAGCTGCAAATACAGATTTACAAGTTTTAAATACATCAAAGGCGGATGTTAAAATCCAAATTGGAGCAACTTTGACGGATGGACTTGGAGCTGGTGGAAAACCAGAAATTGGAAAAGAATCTGCTGTAGAATCAAAAAAAGAAATAGAAGATGCCTTGTCAGGTGCTGATATGGTATTTATTACTGCTGGAATGGGCGGAGGAACAGGAACTGGAGCGGCTGCTGTAGTTGCAGAAATTGCTCAAGGACTTGGTGCTTTAACAGTAGCAATAGTTACAAAACCATTCTCATTTGAAGGAAAGAGAAGAATGGACAATGCACTACAAGGAATTGAAGAATTAAAAAAACATGTTGATACACTAATTGTTATTCCAAATGATAAATTAAGGGAAATTATTGATAAGTCCACACCAATGTTAGAAGCATTTAAAGAAGTTGATAATGTTCTAAGAAGAGGAGTTCAATCAATTTCTGATTTAATAGCTGTTGTTGGACTTGTTAATCTTGACTTTGCTGACGTAAAAGCAGTTATGGAACATAGTGGCCGTGCAATCATAGGTATCGGAATTGGTATGGGAGAAGATAGAGCCCTAGAAGCAGCTAAACAAGCCGTTTCATCACCACTTCTTGAAACTTCAATTGAAGGAGCAACAGATGCTATTATTAATATTACAGGTGGTGTTAATTTAACATTGTTTGAAGCAGAGCAAGCCGCTGAAGTAGTAAGAAATGCAAGTAATACAGATATTAATACTATATTTGGATCAGTTATTAATGAAAATCTTAACGACGAAGTAATTGTTACAGTAATTGCTACTGGCTTTGATAAAAAGAAAACACCTGAAACAACTCCATCCTTTGCTAATAATAGTAATAATAATAGAAGAAGTAGAGATGATTACTCATTTAATTCACCTGAACTTTTAAATTCAGATAATGATGATTCAGGAGATATTGATAGAGAGATACCATCATACTTTAGAGATAGAAATTTATAAATAAAAATATTGGACTAAAATTAGTCCTTTTTTTTGTAAAAAAAAATTAATGAATAATTCATTAATATTAATAAGATATCTTTTGTTCCCATTTTTTCTTATTTTCTGCTGCTCTTATTACTTGGGCAAGTAAATTTAAAGCAATTTGCTCAGTCTTTCTATTAACATCGCGCAATGGATTAAATTCAACTAAGTCATATGAAAGTACTTGATTCATATGATTTATAATATAATTATTAATTTTCATAGCTTCATCTTCATTTATACCATCATACTCAGGAACAGAGACACCCGGAGCTACATCTGGATCAATTACATCCAAATCATAGCTTATATGAATACCTTTTGTTTTATAACCAGCAATCTTAAAAGCTTCATCCATAATGGCATCTATTCCTTTTTCTCGAATATCTTTTGTACTAAAGACAGTTACTCCAGAATATCTGACATTATCTTTTTCAGCTTCATCAACACTTCTAGCACCAATAATAACTGTACGTGATGGTTGAATTATCTTTCCATCATGATAATATCTTAATTCACTATTTTTATATCCATTGATTGCTGCAAGTGGGAGCCCATGAATATTTCCAGTTACCGTAGTTTCAAATGTATTATAATCAGTATGAGCATCAATCCAAATAATACCGACATCAATATTTACTTTTGCAACTGCCAATGCGCTAGCAATAGATGCCGAATGATCTCCACCAATCATAATAGGAAAATATTCCTCTTTAATTTTATCAACCATATTTTTATATAAATTAGTATTAAATTTTTCAATTTCGTATTCGTTTTTTCTACGATCTGATAAATTTCTACTTTTAATTATATCTTTATCTTGTTGAAACATCATTGCTTCACCTTTATAAAATTGTTTAATATCATTCATTAATTGAATAGGACCTAAACTAGCACCATCCATATTAACCCCTAAATCAGTTCCTGCACCAAATATCATTGTTCTCATATAATCACCATAACCATTTTATTACAAATGATATTATATCGCAAGAAAAACTCTTTGATTATTCGACAAATTATTGTATAATTTAGTATAGGTGATTTTATGAAAAAGTTAAGTGAATTGTATCCAGAAATTAATTCAGATATAATAATTAAAGGCATTAAAATAAATTCTAAAGATGTAGAAGAAGGAGATTTATTTGTTTGCACTAAAGGAGTTACTGCCGATAGACATGATTTTATTGATGATGCGATAAAGCATGGTGCAGCAGCAGTTGTTATTAGCAAAGATGTTGGTAATAAAAGTGTTCCTCTTATAAAAGTACCAGACACAAATCGTGAACTTCCATATTTATGTCAAAAATTTTATGATTATCCAGATCACAAACTAAAGATGATTGGTATTACTGGAACAGATGGAAAAACATCCACTACAACAATTATACAAACTTTAATTGGTAGTGATATCTGTGGCTATATTGGTACAAATGGTCGAAGTTGCGCCGGATTCAAGGGTGATAATCCAAATACAACACCAGATGCTCCATATCTATATAGCTATTTAGATGAATTTGTTAAATATAATTGTCATTATGCTGCTATGGAAGCATCAAGTGAAGCCTTTTTTAGAGGTCGTCTTCAAGCTATGGAATTTGATGTCTCTGGTTATACTAATGTTACATCAGAACACTTGAACATTCATGGTAGTTTTGAAAATTACTTAGATTCTAAGCTAAACTTAGTAAGACAAACTAAAAAAGATGGTTTTTGTATACTAAATCATGACGATAAATATTTTAATTCTTTTAAAGATGCTTGTAATGGTCATGTCCTAACTTATGGTAAAGGTGAAGACAATGATTTACAAATAATAGACTTTACAATTTATCCAAATCATACAGAAATAAATTTTAAATATAAAGAACGTAAATTCTTTGTCGATAGTCCATTAATGGGTGATTTCAATGTCTATAACTTAGCTTGTGGACTGCTTTGTACTTTAGCTCTAGGTTTTAGTCTTGATAAAATATTAGAAAATGTTAAAAATATTAAAGTAGATGGTAGACTAGAACTATTAAAAACAGATACTCCATATTATGTAATGGTTGATTATGCTCATACTCCTAATGGTATAGCTAACTTATTAAATTTTGTTCATACATTAAATATAAATAGAAGTATTGTCGTAATTGGACAAGCTGGAGAAAGGGATCCATTTAAAAGGCCAAAAGTAGGTAATATAGTTGTTGAAAATGCTAGCTATGCTATATTTACATATGAAGACCCTCGAAGTGAAGATCCTGCTAAAATATGTGAAGATATAATAAGTGAATTAAAAGCAACGCATACTAATTATGAAATTGTATTAGATAGAAGAAAAGCTATTCAAAAAGCTATTGATATAGCTAAAGATAATGATATGGTTTTAATATTAGGTAAAGGAAATGAAACCTATGAGAAATTAAAAAATGAAACAATTTATTTTAACGATATAGAAGAAGCCTATAATGCTGTCGCAACAAGAAAAATAAAAGAAGGGACTACTAACTAGTAGTTCTTATTTAAAGGAAAATTATGTTTAGAAAAATAATTAAAATTATTTTAGTATTCCTTTGTATGTTGACAATTTTTATGTTTTCTAGTGATAATGGAACTAAATCATCAGAAAAAAGTGATAATTTAATTGTAAATACAATTGAAATATTTAAAAATAAGAAATTAAATAAAATAAGTAAAAAGAAATATATAAAAAAATATGTCTTTATTGTAAGAAAAACTGCTCATTTTACTATTTATTTAATCTTAGGATTATTAATAATTAGCTTATTAAAAGAATATATGATAATATCTTCAAAGACATTTTTTTTAGCAATCATCTTAGTCTTCTTATATGCTTGTACTGATGAATTTCATCAATATTTTGTACCGGGAAGAGATGCTAAAGTATTTGATGTAATAATAGATACTTTAGGTGGTAGTGTTGGTACATTTATATATTATTTTTTTAGGAGGAAATCATGGATAAGAAAAAGCAATTAGCCAAAAATACAATAATTATATTCTTTGGTCGAGTATGTACTCAACTTATTTCTTTCTTTTTACTTCCATTATATACATCATATTTAAAAACTAGTGAATATGGTATAGTTGATCTAATTCAAACTTATGTTACATTATTAGTACCAATTATTACTTTAGAACTTGAAATGAGTATTTTTAGGTATTTAATTGATAGTCGTGGTAAAGTTAAAGAAACAAATAAACTTCTAAGTAATAATACTTATATTTTAAGTATTAGTTTATTAATATTTAGTATTTTATATATAATAGTATCATGTTTTATAAATATTCCATATCGTTGGTTAATCTTAATAGATATAATTGTCTGTGTCTTATCAGGTAACTTCTTGCAGGTAGCAAGAGGCCTTGGACATACTATGGATTATGCTATTAGTTGTATTTTAACAGGTCTTACCACAGCTGTTTCTAATATTATACTTATTTGTATTTTTCATATGCAAGCTGAAGGTATGATTATCAGTATGGCTTTAGCAAACTTTATGTGTTCACTATACTTATTTATTAGATTAAAATTATATAGTAAAGAAAGAACAAATCTAAAGAAAGTAGACCATAGTTTAATAAAAGATATGTATAAATATTCTCTACCATTAATACCTAATGGAATAAGTTGGTGGATAGTTAATGTAAGTGATAGAAGTATTATAAGTTTTATTATGGGATCTGCTGCTAATGGATTATATGCTATTAGTAATAAATTTCCAACTATAATTTCTAGCCTAACTGGAGTATTTAATTTAAGTTGGAGTGAATCAGCTGCTCTTCATATAAATTCTAAAGATAGAGATGAGTTCTTTTCTGATATAATAAATACTGTTCTTAGATTCTTCATGGCTCTAGGGGTAGGAATGATTGCTTGTATGCCATTTATATTCCCATTATTTATTAATAGTAAATATAATGAAGCTTACAACTATATACCACCTCTAGTCTTAGGAACAATATTTAATGTTGCAATATGTTTATATAGTCAAATATATCTAGCTAAGAAATTATCTAAAAAAGTCGCCTCAACTGCTATAGTAGGAGCTATTATAAATATCATAATAAATGTCTTATTTATAAAAAAGATAGGTCTTTATGCCGCTTCTCTCTCAACAATGATAAGCTATTTAGTAATGGCAATATATAGACACTATGATATAAAAAAATATGCAAATATTAAAATAGATAAAAAAATGATTATAGAAGGAATATTAATATATGCTATTACAATTATTATATATTATCAAAAAAATATTATTTTAAAAGCAATATGTCTAGTAGTAGTCTGTATTTATGCTTATCTTTCTAATAAGAATTTCTTAAAATCAAGTTTTATGACTATTGTTCATAAATTAAAAAGATAATTAATAATAAAATTACATATAATTATTTAGGTGATTATATGTTTTTATTTTCAATAATTAGAAATTTATTTTGTTTTACTGGAAGTTATTCTAATGATGCTTTCCTCGAACCATTAAGTGTTGAGGAAGAAAAAAAATGCATTGAAAAAAAATTAAAAGGAGATAAGAATGCTAGAAATATGCTTATTGAACATAATCTAAGATTAGTTGCTCATATAGTTAAAAAGTTTGATAAAGATTCCTCTTTAAATGATGATTTAATAAGTATTGGAACTATAGGTTTAATTAAAGGAGTAGATACATTTTCTCCAGATAAAGATGTTAGAATTACAACATACTGTGCTAGATGTATTGAAAATGAGATTTTAATGTATTTTAGAAAGAATAATAAATATAATAATGATATTTCTATTAATGATACTATTGGCTATGATAAAGATGGTAATGAAATAATGATTCAAGATATTATTAAGATGAATGATATTTCATTTGATGAAGATATTGATTTAAAAGACAATATTAAAAGTTTATATAAGTATTTAGATGTACTAACTCCTCGAGAAAAGAAAATTATTATTAATAGATATGGTTTAGGTAATAATCAAGAATTAACTCAAAAAAAAATTTCTACTAAATTAGGAATTAGTAGAAGTTATGTTTCAAGAATTGAAAAAAGAGCATTAGCTAAATTACTTAGGGAATTTATAAAAGATAAAAAATTGTAAATAATATTATTACTGATTCTTTACAAAAATATATACTAAAACTATAATATTAATAACTTATGGGAGTGGTAGAGTGCAAGCAAAAATTTTATTAAAAAGAAAATTAAGAAGATTTCGTAATAAATATTATTATAACCCAATATTTGGTTGGTCAATAGTAGTTATTTTAATAATATTTACCATTTCTTTATTTGATTTGTTACTCTTACCACACATAAATTTAAATGGTAATAAAATAATCTTTCTGGAATTTAAAAATAATTATAAAGAATTAGGTTATAAAGCTAGTTATCAAGGCAATGATATTACAAATAATGTTAAAGTAAAAGGACAGGTTAATTCAAATAAATTAGGTACTTATAAAATAATTTATAAAGTAAAAACAAAATATTTTATTAGAAAAGCAACTAGATATATTTTTGTTAAAGACATGACTCCTCCTAAAATAAAAATAGATAATAAAAGTATTTACGTATGTCCAAATAAAAAACTTGTTCCAAAGAAAATCCAAGTAATAGATAATTATGATGGAGATATTTCAAAAAATTTAAAATATAAGTTAAAAAAAGATTCTATTACTTATTATATTTCAGATAGTAATGGTAATAAAACTACTTTAAAGAAAAAAATAATTTATAAAGATAAATATCCACCTAAAATTATTTTAAATGGTGATGAAAATATATTTTTATCTGTTGGAGAACCATATAATGAACAAGGTTATAATGTTAAAGATAATTGTGATGATAAACCTAAAGTAATTATAAATGGTAAAGTAGATATTAATAAACCTGGTAAATATAATATTGAATATACGGCATTTGATAAAAATAAAAATAAGTCAACTATAATTAGACATGTTATAGTTAGTAGTATAAATAAGCCTGGTGTAATTTATTTAACTTTTGATGATGGTCCACATGAAGGAACAACTAATATAATACTAGATATATTAAAAGAAGAGGGTGTTCATGCTACATTTTTTGTAACTAGTAATGGACCTGACTATTTAATAAAAAGAGAATATTCTGAAGGTCATAGTATTGGATTACATACTAGTTCGCATAATTATTCAATTATTTATTCTTCAACTGAAAACTTTTATAAAGATTTAGCAATCGTTAATAAAAGAGTAAAAAATATAACTGGAAAAGAATTTCATATTATTAGATTCCCAGGTGGATCAAGTAATACAGTAAGTAAAAAATATTCGCCTGGTATTATGTCTACTTTAACAAAAGATGTAGTTAACAAAGGCTACAAATACTTTGATTGGAATATAAATTCCCAAGATGCTGAATGGGGAAAACATACAAGTGAAGAAATAAAAAATAATGTTATTAATAGTCTTAGAAAAGATAAAGCTAATATTGTTTTAATGCATGATATAAAACCATATACTAGAGATGCCTTAAGGGATATTATTAAAATAAGTAAAGAACAAGGTTATACCTTTGATGTATTGACTATTGATAGTGCCATGGTTTGTCAAAAAGTAAATAATTAGACATAAATAATAATTTATTATATAATTATTATGGTGATTTTATGTCTTTATTTAAACCTACAATATATAAAAAAGATATATTTAATATAGATTATAATAATTTAAAAGAAAAAGGGATTAAATGTTTAGTCTTTGATCTAGATAATACTTTAGGATTAATTGATAATAAGAAATGTCCTAGAAAAACAAAAAAATTATTAAAAGAATTAAAAAAAGACTTCTTAATATTAATTTGTTCTAATAATACTAAAAAAAGATTAAAGCCATATCTTAAAGACTTAGGAATAGGTGGTGTTGCTTGGAGTATGAAACCATCTACAAGAGGTTTAAGAAAAATAAAACATAATTATAATTTAAAGAAAAAAGAAATGTGCATGATAGGTGATCAGATTGTTACTGATATATTAGCTGGTAATAGATATAGAATAATGACTATTCTAGTTGATCCGTTAGGAGAAGCTGACTTAAAAATAACTGGTTTAAATAGAAAAATAGAAAAGAAAATAGTTGATAAATATACAAAGAAAGGTATATTTGAAAGAGGTAAATATTATGGATAATAATAAAAAATATTGTAAAGGATGTGGAATACTCTTACAAGATCAAAATCTCTTGCAAGAAGGCTATACTACAAGTTTAGAAAATGATTATTGTCAAAGATGTTTTAGATTAAAAAATTATGGAGATTATCAAGTAGTTACTAAATCTAATGAAGAATACTTAAATATAATTAAAAGTGTTGGAGAAACAAAAGATCTAGTATTATATATTACTGATTTACTTAATTTAGATGAAGATATTACTAAAATTAGAAATTTAATAAATAATAAAATGATTCTTGTACTTAATAAAAGAGACTGTTTACCAGAATCAGTTAAAGATGAAAAATTAATAAAATATATAGAAGACATGAATCTAAATTTTGAAGAAATAATTGTAGTTTCAGTAAAAAATAATTTGAATATTGATTATTTATTTAGAAAAATCAAATATTTTCAAACATCACGTAATGTCTATATAATAGGACATACTAATGCTGGTAAAAGCAGTCTAATAAATAAATTAATAGAAACTTATTCAGAAAATGGGCAAGAGTTAACTGTAAGTCCACTACCATCAACTACTTTAAATATGATAAAAATTGATATAAATAAATACTTAACTTTAATTGATACACCTGGATTAGTAAGTAGTGATTCTATATTAAATAGAGTAGATGTTTCTATGATAAAGAAAATGTCTCCAAAAAAAGAAATAAAACCACGTACTTATCAATTAAAAAAAGGTCAATCAATAGTTATTGAAGATCTAATTAGAATTGATTATATTGAAGGAAATAAGAATAGTTTTACATTATTTATATCTAATGATTTAAAAGTAAAAAGATTATTTAATATTATTAATAATGATAATTTAAAGGATAAATCTAAAATTACTTATAATGTAAAATATAATGAAGATTTAGTTATAAGTGGAATGGGCTTTATCAAAATAGTCAATAAAGGAACAATAGATATTTATATAGATAGTGGAGTTAAAACTTACTTAAGAAAAAGTTTAATATAAGTCAATTAATTGACTTATTTTTTTATAAAAAATTATGTTTCACATCATTGACTAATATTCATAATAATATAAATGATAATGAAGAGAATAATCCAAATACTTCACATTTAAATAATATACTTATTTTAATGTTAATAAGTTTTTATGGATTTGTAGTTTATATAGAATTAAAAAAGAGTATGAAAACTAGATATTGATTATTATATTTGAGTTAAATTTAAACAAAAATAAGATTTGCAATTTTTTGCAAGTCTTTTTTGTAAATATTTTGTCAAGTTAAAAAAATTTGATTCTTAAATATTTACATTTATTATACGTTTAGTTATTATAATTATAGTAGTGGTTGATTGTGGTGAAAAGTGGGGGATGTCCAATGTTTATTGGTGAATATCATCATACAATTGATGAAAAAGGAAGAATTATTATACCAAATAAATTTAGAGATGAACTTGGAAGTAAGTTTATTGTTACTCGTGGAATAGAAAATTGCCTTTTTGTTTATTCAATTGAGAATTGGGAGAAAATTGTTACGAAACTTAATTCTCTACCTTTCACTAAAAAAGATGCGAGAAATTTTAATCGCTTCTTTATGTCAGGAGCTACACTTGTAGAGTTAGACAAGCAGGGAAGAATTAATATTAATAGTCCGCTAATTAATTATGCCGGATTAAACAAGAACTGTGTAATAATCGGAACCGGTGATAGAGTGGAAATTTGGTCTCTTGAAGCTTGGGACAATTACTTTAACTCTACAAAAGAGAATATGTCAGACATAGCTGAAAATTTATTTAATGAGAGTGTGAGTTTATGATGAAACATATAAGCGTTTTACTTAATGAGTCTATTTCCTCCCTAAACTTAAAAGAAAATAGTATTGTAGTAGATGCAACTCTAGGCTATGGTGGGCATAGTAGTAACATCTTAGATAGAATAAATAAGGGGTATTTATTCGCCTTTGACCAAGATAGTGAAGCTATTCGATATAGTACCGATAGACTTAAAAATATCGGTACTAACTTTACTATAATTAAAAGTAATTTTGTCAACATGAAAAAAGAACTTGAAAAATTGGGTGTCAATCATGTTGATGCAGTATTATTTGATCTTGGAGTATCATCACCTCAATTAGATGATAAAAGTCGAGGATTTTCGTTCCATGAAGATGCTAAACTTGATATGAGGATGGACAAAGATCAAAAACTATCAGCTTATGAAGTAGTTAATAACTATAGTGAAAAAGAACTAACTAATATATTTTATAAATATGGTGAGGACAAGTTTTCTAAAAATATAGCGAGAAAAATTGTAGAATATCGCAAGGCCAAGAAAATTGAGTCAACTTTAGAGCTTGTCGAAATAATTAAAAGTGCAGTTCCAATTAAATATAGGATTAACAAACATCCAGCAAGACAAATATTTCAAGCTATTAGAATTGAAGTAAATCATGAATTAGACGTTATTGAACCAGCATTAGAACAAGCTCTATCTTTACTTAATGTTGGAGGAAGAGTTGCTGTTATAACATTTCATTCTTTAGAAGACAGAATAGTCAAGAATTACTTCAAAAAAATGACAAAGATAGATGAAAAAGTTAAAGGTATGCCAAATATACCTGAAGAATATTTACCAAATTATAAATTGGTTATAAATAAGGCCATTACGCCAAGTGAGGAAGAAATTAAAAACAATCCAAGAGCCAGAAGTTCCAAATTAAGAGTAATAGAGAAAATAAAATAGGAGTTGAATTTAATGAAAAAGATTAAAAAGAAATATAAAGTTTCTAAATTTGAAAAGTTAATTTATTTTTTAGCTATACTTTTATTAGTTTTATCTCCTATCGCAATTGTATTTTCTAAAGCAACCTTATCTCAAATAAATTTTGAAGTAGAAAAGCAAAAAAAAGAGATAGATGAACAAAAGAAAACTAATGAATCTCTAGCAATGGCAATAGATGAATTAGCATCTCTTACTAAAATACAAGAAGTTGCAGAAGAACAAGGATTGAGTTATAATAATAACAATATTAAAACTATTGAAGATAACAAGTAGGAAGTGATATCCTTGAGAAAACGTAAGAAGGGAAATAATATTAAATATTCAAGAGTAATAGTTTTTATTTCTCTTCTTTTATTTTGTGCAATTATAGGTAGAGTCATTCAACTTGGTATGTCCAAAAAAATAGATGGAATAGATTTAAAACAACTAGCAACTAAAAGAGTTACTAAAACTGATATAATTTTGGCAAAAAGAGGAAATATTTATTCTAGTAATGGAGACATTTTAGCACAGAATGTTTCTTCTTATAAGTTAATTGCCTATCTTGATTCTAAAAGAACTACTAATAAGAATAGACCTCAACATGTTGTAGATAAAGAATTAACGGCTTCAAAGCTTGCTCCTATTTTAGGTATGGAAAAAGATGAAATATTAAAATATTTAAATAGAAAAGCTTATCAAACTGAATTTGGAACTCATGGAAAAGATTTAAATGAAATTACTAAAAAGCAAATAGAAGATTTAAATTTACCAGGTCTTGATTTTTATGAAACATTTAAAAGATACTATCCTAAGGGACAATTTGCATCATATACTATAGGTTATGCCAAAAGTAGTAGTAATGATGAAGATACATCTATAACTGGAGAAATGGGGATTGAAAAACAATATAATAAGATTTTAAAAGGAAAAGATGGTTATACTACTTATCAAAAAGATTTAAAAGGTTATAAGATTGCCGATACACCAGTTATTACTAAGGATGCAGAACAAGGAAAAGATATTTACTTAACGCTTGATGAAAACATTCAGTTTTTTGTTGAACAGGCACTAAATAATAGTAATCAAGGTTATAACTGGGAGTGGTTTCATATAACTTTATTAGATGCTAAAACTGGGGCAGTACTTGCTACCGCAACATCTCCTAGCTTTGATCCAAATAAACGAAATATAACAAATTATTTAGATATGCTATGTCAAAGTGCCTATGAACCAGGTTCAACTATGAAAACATTTACTTATATGGCTGCTATGGAAAATGGTGTCTATAATGGCACAGAAACTTATAAATCAGGAGTTTATACAACAGCAGATGGTACAGAAATAGGTGACTGGAATAGAAATGGTTGGGGAGTAATTTCTTTTGATAAAGGTTATGCTCTAAGTAGTAATGTCGGTGTCATTAATTTAATTAATCGTCATATGAATAGTCTCATGCTTAGACAATATTTTAAAAAACTTGGTTTTGGCAAAAAAACAGGAATTGAAATACCAAATGAAGTTAGTGGTAAATTAGGTTTTAAATATGAAACTGAAATATATAATGCTGGTTTTGGTCAAGGAATAACTACAACGCCAATTCAAAATGCCAAAGCCTTAACACCACTTACTAATGATGGTATGCTTCTAGAACCATATCTTGTATCAAAAATAGTTGACAGTGAAACCGGTGAAGTTATCCTTGAAAATAAAAGAACAGAACTAGAACGTGTTGCCTCAACTGATACCATAAATAAAATGCTAAGTTTAATGGATGATACAGTAAATGGTATTGGTAATACTGGTTCTGGTTATAGAATAGATAGTCATGAACTTATTGGTAAAACAGGTACTGCCCAAATTGCTAATGAAAAAAGTGGCGGATATTTAAGTGGTAAAGAAGATATTATTTCATCTTTTGCAGGAATTTATCCAAAGTCAAGCCCTAAAGTCATAATATACGCCTCAGTTAAAAAGCCATCAGGCGGTTCCCAAAAACCTATTAGTAATGCAGTCAAAGAAATAGTTAATAATTTATCTAAATATTATGGTGAAAGTACTGATACTAACAAAGTAGAAATAAAAAATTATAAAGTAAAAAATTACATAAATAAAAATATAGATAAAGTAAAATTAGAATTAGAAAATAACAAAATAAATTATGTAACTCTAGGTAATGGTAATAAAGTAATGAAACAAACTCCAGAAAAAGGAGAAACAATAACAACTAATGATACTATCTTCTTAATCACGAATGATAATAATATCACAGTACCAAATGTTATAGGACTTTCATCTAAAATTGCCAAGAATTTACTACAAGATTTAAATATAAAAGTAAATTTAGATGGAGTAGGCTATGTTACAGAACAATCAATTAGTGAAGGTACAGCAATTACTCCTGGTATGGAAATAAAACTTACATTAAATCCAAAATTTAATTTAGGTGATAGTAATGAATAATAAAAAGCTAAAAACAATTTTAGAAATAGTAATTTTAATAATATGTACTATATATGTATTTCAAAGAGTAGAAAAGCCTTATATAAAAAACTTATTTGGTTCTAGTGATAGATTTATAAACTATAATAACTATAGTAATATGTTTGAAATAAATATTAACCAGGAAACAAGCTTTATACTTGTGTTAAATAAAAATTATAAAATTAATCATATTATATTTTTAAGTACTAATACAAAATATTTATATAATAAAAATATTGAAAATATTGGTAATAATAAAGAAATAATTAATAAAATAATAGAAATATTAATTACTAATAATTTATTAAAAACATCTTCTTCAATAACAATAACTAGATATGGAAAAACATATTATGACAAATTTAAAAATTATTTTACTAAGTCATTAGAAAATTATAATATATCAACAAATATAAATGAAAAAGACAATACTATAATAGGAAAAGCAAATGAGTTAAATTTAGAATATTCAACCGAAGAAGATGCTTTATTAAAACTAGATTATTATTCTAAAGAACTTATGTCTAAAGAAAAAAATAATATAAATGAATCGATTAATAATAATTTAGATGACGAAAATGCTAAAAGTTATAGTAATAATGTTTATAAAAAAATAGAGAAATATGTATATGAAAATAAAATAAAAGATTTACCAAAAGAAAATAGTAATTTATTAATAACTGATATTCCTGCAGATGATAATTTACAATATTATCCAGATCAAAATAGTTGGTATTATGTTTCTGATGAAAAGCTTTATGCTTATATTGAATTTAATAATAATGAAAAAATTTATAACTTTTGTTATAATGGAAGTATAGATAGTATTAAAAATGGGGTATGTTAAATGAAAAAGAAGATTAATATAAAAGATATTATGATAGTAATATTATGTTTTACTATTATATGCCTGGGTATCGGTTTTATTGTCATTTCAGTTAATCTTAATAGTTTAAAAAATGAAAAAAGTAATTATGATTTAAAATTTACTGATGTTACTAATATATCAACGGTTGGCGGAGGAAATAAAAAACCAGTTGGAGATATTAAAATAACAAAAAGTGGCAAATTATTAGATATGAATTTTACATTATATAATCCGAGAGATGAACTAGATTATAATATTACAATAGAAAATAGAGGAACAATAAAAGCTAAAATAATAGACATAATGGAAAGTCCTGAATTTGCTAAAGGAAACATGAAAAATAATCTTTTACCTATTTCAATAACATATTCTGATGTAAGTGATACAATTCTAGACCCCGGAGATTCTACAACTCTAAAATTAACAGTTCTATATAATTACTCAACTATTATAGGAATGAAATCATTTAAATATAAAATAGGATTACTTAGTAAATAAAAAGAACTTTAAATTGAAGCTGTTAGATAAAGGTATACAAAAATTAACATAGATGGTAATTTTGACAAAATAGAGAAAATATGGTATAATATGCCACACAAATGAGAAAGATAATAAGACATTATTTTATGTAATAGATGGAAAAGTAGAGGTATTGATTATGAATAAACAAAGTTTTTTAGAATATTTAGCTGAAAAAACTAAAAACAAGGCAAAAAGTTTCAAAAGTTTTTTTAGTAATAGTAAAAGCAAAACTTCAACTAAGAAAAAGGAAATATTTGATTATGCTCTTGCTGCTGGGTTAATATTTTTTTCCTTTGGATTTTTTGAATTTATTCCAGTTACAATATCAATGCTAACGTTAGGTGGCTTCTTTGCATCACGTGCGAGTTTAAGAGGTAGATATAGAAGATTTAAAGAAGAAAATAAAAACAAGCAACCGAAACAAGTTGATATAAAAAATTTAGATATAAGTACACAAGCAAATATCAATAGAGTAAAAAAATATAAAGTCACAACAGCTTCACTTGATAAACAAAAAAAAGAAACAGCTAAATATGAATCAAGATATAAAAAAGGTAAAATTGCTATGATTGCTTCAACTGCTGCTTCACTTCTAGTCCCAGCCACTATTCCAGTAGTAGCAGCGATACCGGCATTAATTAACATTGGTTTGTTTATTTATGAAAGACATAATGCAAAGAAATTAAGCATTTCACTTGATAAAGAAGAAAAATATAGACAAGAAAAAATCAATCTTAAAAATGAATTAAAAGCTGTAAAACAAGCCCAAAATAAAGCAAAACAAACGAATAGTTTTTCAAGCAATAAGACAAATATAAATCAAACAAGTAGACAAAATACAACTCAAGCCAATAACCAAAATACAGCTCAAACAAGTAAACAAAACAATACTTCCAAAAATACACAGAATAGAACATCTACATCAGATGAGTATAATAATTTAATCAATAAATTAAGACTTATTAATCAAAAAATTGAGAGTATAAAAAATCATCAAAAAAGTTTATATATAAAATATCAACAATTATATAAAATGTACCAAAATGCTAAAGCTCAAGGAAATAAAAGTCAAGAAGACTCTTATTTACAATTATTATATAGTATTAAGCAACAAATAGATAAAATGGATTTAGAATTAAATCAATTAAATAATCAATCAAAAAATACAATTAATATATTACTTAATAATAGCAATTCTAAAGAAAAAGAAAAACCAAAAACAATTTAAAAAAATAACAAGTAGTTTTAAATAAATTACTTGTTTTTTTCTTGTTTAGAATTCTATTATTTGTTATACTAATCTTGTCACTACATGACAAGGAGGGTAATGTTTAATGAAGAAATATGTATATTTGTTCACAGAAGGAAATGCGAACATGCGTGAACTTCTTGGTGGAAAAGGTGCAAATTTAGCTGAAATGACTAATATTGGTTTACCTGTACCACAAGGTTTTACGATTACAACAGAAGCTTGCACAAAGTACTATGAAGATGGTCGTGAAATAAACAAAGAAATTCAAGCTGAAATTGATAAAAACATTAAGGAAATGGAAAAAATAACTGGTAAAAAGTTTGGCGATAAAGAAAACCCTTTATTAGTATCAGTTAGATCTGGTGCTCGTGCATCAATGCCTGGTATGATGGATACAATTCTTAATTTAGGATTAAATGAAGAAGTTGTTGAAGTTTTAGCTAAAAAATCTAATAATCCTAGATGGGCTTGGGATTGCTACAGAAGATTTATTCAAATGTATTCTGATGTTGTTATGGAAGTTGGAAAGAAATACTTTGAAGAATTAATTGATAAGATGAAAGCTAAAAAAGGTGTTAAGCAAGATGTAGAACTTGATGCTGATGATTTAAAAGAATTAGCAATGGAATTTAAAAAAGAATACAAAACAAAAATTGGTAAAGATTTCCCAACTGATCCTAAAGAACAATTAATGGGAGCTATTAAGGCTGTATTCCGTTCTTGGGATAATCCACGTGCTAATGTTTATAGAAGAGATAATGATATTCCTTATTCTTGGGGAACTGCTGTAAATGTTCAAGCTATGGCTTTTGGTAATATGGGAGACGATTGTGGAACTGGTGTTGCTTTCACAAGAGATCCCGCTACTGGAGAAAAAGGATTATTTGGAGAATTCTTAACTAATGCTCAAGGAGAAGATGTTGTTGCTGGTGTTCGTACTCCAATGCATATAACTGAAATGGAAGAAAAATTCCCAGAAGCATTTAAAGATTTCAAGAAAGTTTGTAAAATTCTAGAAGAACATTATAGAGATATGCAAGATATGGAATTTACTGTAGAACATGGTAAACTTTATATGTTACAAACAAGGAATGGAAAAAGAACTGCTCAAGCTGCTTTAAAAATTGCATGCGACCTTGTAAATGAAGGAATGCGCTCTGAAGAAGAAGCAGTATTAATGATTGACCCTAGGAACTTAGATACTTTATTACATCCACAATTTGATGCTAAAGCTGTAAAAGCTATTAAGCCAATTGGAAAAGGATTAGGAGCATCTCCAGGAGCTGCTAGTGGAAAAATTGTATTTACTGCCGATGATGCTGAAAAACAAGGAATTGGTGGAAAAGGAGAAAAAGTTATTCTTGTTAGACTTGAAACTTCACCAGAAGATATTACAGGTATGAAAGCTGCTCAAGGAATTCTAACAGTTCGTGGTGGAATGACTTCACACGCTGCTGTTGTTGCTCGTGGTATGGGAACTTGTTGTGTATCAGGATGTGGCGATATTGCCATGGATGAAAAGAATAAGAAATTTACTTTGGCTGGAAAAACATTCCATGAAGGAGATGTAATTTCAATTGATGGATCAACTGGAAATATCTATGATGGTGAAGTTCCAACAGTAGATGCAAAAATTGCTGGAGAATTTGGTAGAGTTATGGAATGGGCTGATAAATATAGACGCTTATCAGTTAGAACAAATGCCGATACTCCAAAGGATGCCAAAAAGGCAAGAGAACTTGGAGCAGAAGGAATTGGATTATGTAGAACAGAGCATATGTTCTTTGCACCAGATAGAATTGCTGCATTTAGAGAAATGATTTGTTCTGATACCGTAGAAGCTAGAAAGAAAGCTTTAGATAAAATCTTACCATTCCAACAAGGAGACTTCGAACAACTATATGAGGCACTTGAAGGAACACCTGTTGTTATTAGATATTTAGACCCACCTTTACATGAGTTTGTACCAACAGAAGAAAAAGAGCAAAAATTACTTGCAAAAAATTTAGGAAAATCTCTAAAAGAAATTCAAGACATTGTAGCTTCCCTTCATGAATTTAACCCAATGATGGGCCACAGAGGTTGTAGACTTGCTGTTACATACCCTGAAATTGCAGAAATGCAAACAAGAGCTGTAATTAGAGCTGCAATTAATGTTCAAAAGAAACATAAAGATTGGAATATGGTTCCAGAAATTATGATTCCACTTGTTGGTGAAATAAAGGAATTAAAATATGTTAAAGATGTAGTTGTAAAAACTGCTGATGAAGAAATTGCTAATGCTAAAGTAAAAATGCATTATCAAGTAGGTACTATGATTGAAATACCTAGAGCTGCTCTAACAGCTGATGAAATTGCTAAAGAAGCAGAATTCTTCTCATTTGGAACCAATGACTTAACTCAAATGACATTTGGATTCTCAAGAGATGATGCTGGAAAATTCTTACCTGCTTACTATGATAAGAAGATTTATGAAGAAGATCCATTTAAGACTCTAGATCAAAAAGGAGTAGGTAAACTTATTAAAATGGCAGTTGAATTAGGTAAGAAAGAAAGACCAGATATTACTTTAGGTGTATGTGGTGAAACAGGAGGAGATCCTAAATCAATTGAATTCTACAACAATGTAGGACTTGATTATGTATCATGCTCACCATTTAGAGTACCTGTTGCACGTCTTGCTGCTGCTCAAGCTGCCATCAAAGCGGGACACAAAAACTAAAAAGTGAACCAAATTATTGGTATGCTTTTTCCATAAATCTTAATGAAGATGATATTAGAAGTCATTTATCTAACTTAGGAATAAAGCAAGTAAAAATGCGTAGAAATCAAAAAATAAAAATTGATATTTATATAAGAGAAAAAGACTAGAGAAATCTAGTCTTTTTTAATTCCATAAATTAGAAGGGAGATGAAATATATGGAATTATTTATTAGACCGAGATTAAAAGATTTATCTCAAGGAGCAAGAATTGCTTATGTAAGACAACTTAGAGGTATGACACAAGATGAATTGGCAGGTAAACTAGGATTTACTGATGATAGAAGGAGAAGACATATAACAAGATATGAAACAAATGAAAGAGTACCAAAAGAAGATAGACTAGAACAATTAGCAAAGATATTAAATGTAAGTGTTAATGCTATAAAATCATATGACTATACAAATCCAAATGACTTAATATATACAAACATCTGGATGGAAGAATTAATACCAGGATATAAAATGGATATAAATACTTTAAATAATGTATGGTTTGATAGTGTTACATATTTAAAATACTATACTAAAGCATGGGTAGTAATGAATCAAAAATTAAACAATAAAGAATTAAGTCTAATAGATTACATTGAATGGAAATTAAATATAGATGTATTTGAATTGGGAAAAAATAGAAATAATGAGAAAAGAAACAATGAAGAAAGGGAATATTAATAATTTGATTATTTCGTAGTAAAATATACTCCAACATATGATATACTTTTAATAGTATATGTAGTTTGGAGTTGGTTATGATGAAGAAAAAACAGAGATTATTATTTATAATATTAGGAATTGTTATCCTACTTGGACAAACAAATGTAGTTAATGCAAAAGAAAAACAGTTAAATGAAAATTATACAGTATATTGGGACGATGTTGTAAATACTGGCAAGGATAATGGTTATTCAAAAAGTATGCCAATAAAAAATGGTGATCCACATTATGGATGGAAATTAGGAAAATTTGCCTTAAGTGGTTTTTCTAGCAAAAGAATAGATGATAATGGGAATTACATACTTTTAAAAAATGTTGGAGATGATATTACACTATATTTTTTACTGGAACAAAATATTAATAAATTAGATAATAATAAATCTCTAGTTATAAATGAAGATAAAAATGGATATGACAATTATTTTGGAGTTAAAAAGACTAATTTTGGAAAAGGAACACTTATAATAAGAAAAATTGATTCAACAGGAAACAAAAATGATCCTAAGATTTTCAAAAATTATTTAAAAGGTGTAGAAGTTGGTGCAAATACAAAAATTGATGTTTTTGAAGAAGGAGACTATGAAGTTTCACTTGATTATGAAGTTCGTAGTAATGGGTTTATTTTCTTTAAAGACTATAATAATTATAAAATACATTTTAATTTTTCTATTAGAAATGGAAACAGCATGATTTTTCCATTTGATGTAAAAACAAAGGAAGAACTAAGAAATACATCAATAACTGAAAATGGTTTTTATTTAGACCTAGCTAATTCTAAATATTTAAATGTTAATATAAAAAGGGAAGTGTTAAAAGAAGGGGCAAATGGACTTGTAGAGGATACTAGATACAATAGACCAGCAAAAGATAAAGAAGAATTTACTGAAGAAGGTATTTATACAATTACAGTAGAAAATGTATATACAAGTGAGAAGACCATAAAAAAAATATATGTTGGAAAAGATAAAATATTAAAAGCTCATGTACAAACCGGAAGATCAATTGAAAATGTCAGAGAAATAGTTAAACTAGGAGCAACAATAGATGAAGATGGTAATATTAGTAATATACCGAAAGAATATAGAAATGATTATAAAGATATATCTAAAAAATCTTCTAATGTAAGTTTACCTGTAATAATATCATTAATAGTAGTTATGCTATTATTTATAATAGTGACTATTCTTAAAAATAGAAATGAAAAAATTAATGATAAAGAGATAAAGAAAAAAGTATTAAGTAAAAGGAATAATCCAGATGCAGAAGAAGAATTTGATGAAGATAACAATAAGGAGGAATCATAGTGTTAAAGAAGATTTTAATAGTTTTCCTAATTGTATGTTTAACAGTATGTGGTTGTACTCCAAATGTTAATAGAAAAGAAGAAAAGATTACTTTTTCAGGTTTAGATGATAAAAAACTACAGGAATATGTTGCAGAAAACTTATATTCTGGCATTAACGCAGAGTTTTCAAATGAAGACTATAAAATTGAGCAAATAACAACAGTATATGTTTCAAAAGAGTATATTGAGGAACTTGAGTATAATTCAAAATCAAATATTTATTTTGGATATACTGAAAATGATCTTTCAAAACTGTTTGATGGGAAAAAGTATGTTTTTAATGTTGGAAAAGACAATCAAACAATTGTCGAAGAATTTAAATTCTATAATGATAATTATAATAAAATAATAAAAAATGTCATGGTTGGTTCTGGTGTTATATTGGTCTGTGCAACTGTTTCAATAGCTAGCGGAGGCACAATAGGAATTATATTTGCAGCATCAGCAAAAACTGCAGCAACATTTGCAACATCTTCTGCAGCATTAAGCGGATTAATGTCTTATGCTATTGAATACTATGAAACAGGAGATTTAAATACAGCATTAGAAAAAGCTGCAGTAGATGCTTCAGAAAGTTATAAATGGGGAGCAATAATTGGAAGTATATCTGGTGGAACATCAGAAGCAATTAAACAATTTAAAGCAGCAAAAGAATTAAAAACATTAGATTTCAAAGAACGTGGAGCTAGATCGGAATTAAGAGCAGCAAAAAAATATGGTGGACGAGAACAAATTTCTTATTTAAATGGAGAAGAAGTAAGCTCAGATATACCAGGGGCTACAAAACCAGACCTAGTAAGGGATGTTAATGGAAAACTAGAAGCAATTGAAGTAAAAAATTATAATTTAAATAGTAAAAATAGTCGAAAAAACCTACTAAAAGAGTTAGATAGACAAGTAACTAGTAGAAGTAATAACTTACCAGATGGATCAACACAAAGAATAGTTTTAGATGTTCAAGGTAGAAATTATAATAAAAAACTATTAAGAGAAGTTATTTCAAACATCAAAAAAACTTGTGAACATTCTTATCACAATATTCCTGTTGATGTAATGTCATAATATGATAGTGATTATGCATAAAATTGATATTCTCCAACAATCAAATAGATAAACCACCGTTAATTGAACATACAATGACTAGAGAAATCTAGTCTTTTTTGTTCGGAAAATAGTAATATTGCGATTGTTTAAGTCAGTGAAAAAATAGCGTAAAATTGTGATATAATAGAATCTGTAAGGTGATTAATAATATGGGTATATTTGATAAGTTTAAAAAGAAAAACGAAGTTGTTGAACAAAAAGAAGATCAAGTAATAAATGATGAAGATAGCAAAGGAAATTATAGTTTGGTTGAAATGAATAATTACATGCTTTCTGATGTTAGAAAGGAATCTTTAAGTAATAATACATATAGCTTATCACTTTCTAAACTATCAGAAATTAGTCCAATCACAGTATCAACAGCTAATAATATAAAAACAATTATGGAACAAAATCCTAAAGCATCAGGTAATTTATATCGCATAACAAATTTAGGAAAAAATGATTCTTTAAAAGCAATGAGAGATGGTAAAACATTTTGGGGTTCTATCAAGAGAAGTGATGGTTCTTCAACAATGGCTAAGTTAAAAGAAGTAAATCCAAATAATGTAATGGCTTTAGATCCAACTGTAATGATGATGTCAGTTGCACTAGCAGGAATTGAACAAGAACTAGGAGAAATAAAAGAATTAAATAAACAAATATTTTCGTTCTTGGAACATGAAAAAGAATCTGAAATAGAATCTGATTTAGAAATATTAAATAGGTCTATAAGTGATTTTAGATTTAATTTAGAAGATGAAAAATATTTAATAAACAATCACAAACAAGTAATGGATATTAAAAGAACTGCAAATAAAAATATGCTTTTCTATAAAAAAGAAATAAAAGATGATTTGTCTAAAGATAAATTATTTACAACAAATAATAGTATGAATTCTATCATTGAAGATATTCAGAAAAAATTTAGATATTATAGATTATCTTTATACATTTATTCTTTTTCTACTTTTATGGAAATATTGTTATTAGGTAATTACAAAAATGATTATTTATTAAGCAAGAAGAATGAACTTGATGAATTAGATAATGAATATTCGGAAGTGTTTAATAATGCATTAGAATATGTTAAAAAGAATGCTAATAAGTCACTAGAGGGGAATGTGTTATCAGGATTAGGTAGTGCAGGAAAAGCAATTGGTAATTTGGCAGAAAAAGTAAAAATTAAGAATGTTGATAATTGGTTGAACGAAAAAGGTGATAATCTAAAACAATCTGGTCAAAACATAAAAGATGATTTTGCAACTAAGTTTGATGATATGAAAGAATCAAATTCAAGACCATTTATTAATCAAATAGAAAAAGTAGATTGTATTTATAATAAAACTAAAGAAATATATTTTGATAAAGAAAATATTTATTTAGAAATGAAATAAATATATCGTAAGATTAAGATACTATGATTATTAAAGGTAGGAGAAATCCTGCTTTTTTGATATAATAAAATTGTAAAGAAGTGATGATATGAAAGATGATTTGTTAGATTATTTAATAGCAACTGACTCTATGGATGAATTTCTTGGATATGAACCTAAATGTCCGAACTGTGGCAATAAAATGATTCCAATCGAATATGGAATGCCAGCTCCTGAGACTTTTGAAAAAGCTGAAAAAGGAGAGGTGTTTCTTGGTGGATGTATGATTGAAGATATACAACCAGAATATCATTGCAATATTTGTAGAAGAAGTTATTTTAAAAACTTGAAAGATTATATTGATGAAGAAAACAATTGGAAGGAAGAAAATGAGTAAAATTGAGCTTATAAATGGTTCTTGTGCAGATCAAGAAGTTGATGCAGTAGTAAATGCTGCTAATAGAAATCTATGGTCTGGTGGAGGAATTTGTGGTGTTATATTTAAAAAAGCTGGATATGCAGAATTAAATGAAGAATGCAAGAAACATAATACTCCATTAAAAGATGGTGAAGCAGTTATTACATCATCATGCAATATGAATAATTGTAAATGTATTATTCATGCAGTAGGACCTGATTTCGGGCATACTCCTAATGCTTTTAAAGAATTATATAATGCTTATTACAACTCTCTAATAGTTTTAAAAGAAAATAATTTGCATTCAATATCATTTCCTTTAATAAGTTCTGGAATATTTGGATATGGGCTTGATAATCCAACAATAGAATCAACTAAGCAATGCATAAGAGCATACAATAAATTTATAAATGACTTTCCTGATTATGAAATAAATGTATTATTATGTGCTTTTTCACAAAAAGAATTTATTGAATCACAAAAGGAATTTAATCAATAAATATCGGCTATCACAAGAAAGATAGTCGTTTTTATGTTATAATAATACATGAAGAGTGGTGAATTATATGAGCTATGAATCAATAAAAAATGAATTTGAATCAAATAACAGAATAAAATTCAAATTGTATAGTCTTGAATATCTAATAGAGCAAGTAGATAATTACGTTCAAGTATATGCCATAGATTATCCTACAAGAAAAAGTAAATATAATACGCTAGAAGACTTATTTAATAATTTCACAGTATATAATGAGCCGCTTATTACATTAATAAATAATATTAAAACTATAGAATAGAGGAGTGAAATAGTGAATAATCAAACATTTAAACCAGAAAATCAGACAATTTGCGATTTATTTTTGTGTAATGCAATATATACAATTCCAAATTATCAAAGACAATATAGTTGGGATACAGAAAAATTAGATGATTTGTGGAATGACTTATATGATTCTTATACTAACAGTCCAGATGACAATTACTTTTTAGGTTCAATTGTAGTAATAGATGATGGAAGAGGAAGACACGAATTAGTTGATGGACAACAGAGAATTACGACACTAATGATATTATTTAATGTATTAGTTAAAACTTTTCCAGAAATAAATAAGAATTGTACCGATATATTAAAGGGAGATATGGAAAAAATAAATAAATTGATTTATTTTGATTCTTCAAACAATAGATTATTGTTGCAAGTGGATCCTAACTACAATACAGAATTTAATAATATTATAATAAGTGCTAAGGATTACTCTAATTTAGATTATCCGAGTCAAGCTAAGATGAAAAAAGATGAACCCAAATATAAATTTATTAATACAGCCAAATATTTTTATGATAAATTTAAACAATTATATGAAGAAGAGGGAGAATCAGGATTAGATGCATTCGTAAATTACATATTATTTAAAACAAATATTATTAAGATAATATGCACTAATCAATCTTTTGCAATTAAATTATTCCTAGTTTTAAATGATCGAGGAATGGAATTATCTGTATCTGACATCATTAAATCGTATATTTTAGACAAATATGATTCTAATGATATAGATTATGAAAACAAAAAATCTGTATTTAATGCAAATTGGAAGAATATAGAGAATATTTGTAATGAACATGAAATAAAAATCGATGAATTCATGGTTTATTACGAATACTTTAAGTTAAAAAGCAATCCTAAAAAGCAAGTTACAGATGAATTAAGAAGAATTATTCAATCAAGTGAAGTAACACAATTAGTTAACGAATTGAAGACATTTGCAGATAATATGGACAATATATATAAATCCACTGAGCCTGTAATATATAGTTTAAGATATATACCATGGAAAGCATACGTTATGACAGCAATGATTAGTGCATATCAAGTTAATTACCCAAATAAAAAAGAACTATTTGAAATAATGAGAAGATTTTTCTATATATCATGGATATCTGGAAAAACACTAAACGGAATAAAGCAAACTTCGTTTAATCTAATTGCAGCAATAATTGATTTAAAAACAGTAGATTATATTAAAGAGATGCTTAATAAATTTATGATAGAAAAACATTTGATTAGAGATGCATATCAAAGCCTAGATGGTGAAAATATATATTCAGAAAACTATTTAAAAGCATTATTACTATCTGTTGAGTACGATGTTAGAGAAGAAACAAACACAGCATTCTTTGAAATTGATAATAATATCCATATAGATCATATTTTACCTCAAAAATTCTATAGCAAAATTGAAGAGTGGCAAAATATCAAAGATATTGAAGAAGCAAAAAGAAATATAGGCAGACTTGGAAATATGGCATTATTACTCGGCAAAAAGAATGAAGAAGCATTAAATTTTGGTTTTAAGACAAAAATGGATATATATACTGGAAATGATAAAGGAAAATCTGGAAAAACTTCATTTGATACAACTCAAGAAATTGTTGATAATTATAATCAAGGTGATGATGTTTGGGATGTTGAGCATATTGAACAAAGACAAGAATACTTATTAGAAGAAATTGAAAACTTATTATCTATAAGTCGTAGCATGGCAGAACTACAACCAGAAGAAGAACAAAAAATCAACCAAATACATAAGTGGATATACAATAACAATTATTTTACTAATAAAGATTTAGTATTAAATATAATTCGTGATTATATTATAGATAAGAATATAAGTAACTTCGAATCAATCCCAGTTGAAATAAGAGATTTCAAAATGCATTCGCACGAATTAGTAAGAAACAGTCCTTTAGAAGGGTATGATTACGTAGAAATTGAAGTAAATCAAATGATACTATATATCAGGAGTATATGCTTGACTAACAATACTATTAAATTTATAAAAATGATGAAAAATCATTACGAGTTTGAAGTTGAAAGTATAGAGTCAAATAAATATAACAAAGAAAACATTTAAAAACGACAGTTTGTTTTACTGTCTTTTTTTTAAGCAAAATCAACTGGTAGCAAAAAACCAGTTGACAATATAAAAAAACTATGCTATATTTTAACTGGTACTGAAAAACCAGTCAAAATAATTTTTAATGAAAAAATCCAAGGAGGGATAATTGTGGAAAAAGAATCAATTAAAGTTATATGGAAGTATTATGAATTATTACATGGGAAATCAAATATTGAGGAAAGAGACAAAATAGGCTTATTATATGTTTTATCGTACATAAAGATCTTTAAAGAAGAAGCGTTTAATATAGCTTTAAACAGTAAAACTTATAATACTATAGATTTTATAGGAGCTATAAAAACAGCAAGGTTTGAAGTTGGCAGTGAATCAAGAGATCCAAAAAACATGGAGATTATATTTAGAGAACTAGAAAGAATAAGTTATTCAGTAAAAGAATTAAGTGGTATTTTAGAATTATTTGCTGATATAGATAAAGAAATTGCTAAAGAAATCTTTAAGTTAAGTATGGATAAATATTTTAGGGGTGGATTTAGAGATATTGAAGTAACACCATACAATATTAATAAATTAGCAATTGAATTATTAGATATTTCTAAAGATGACCTTGTGATGGATATAGGATCTGGTTATGGGGATTTTCTTACAGCAGTAATTGATGAAAAATGCAACGAAAATGTTTGCGGAATAGAAATAAATGAATTTGCTTATAATATGAGCAAATTGAGATTATCATCTCAAACGTACAAATTCAAACTTCAAAACAGAGATATCTTCGATAGCAATTTTGATAATAAATACGATAAGATATTTTGCAATTATCCATGGGGATTTAAGATGGATAGAATGAGACTAGATAGAGTTTTATGGCAATTAAAAAACATGAGATTTAATTGGGGTAAAGTTCCAGGCGGATCAATGGACTGGCTATTCATTAATTGCATGTTAACAATGTTAAAAGAAAATGGTACAGCTATAACTATTATGCCAGATGGGCCTTTATTCAAAACAGCTGATAATGAGTTCAAAAAAGATTTAGTTAAAAATGGATTAATTAAAGCTATTATTAAACTACCTAGCGGAATATTCCCTTATACAGGTATTTCTAGTAACATAGTAATATTTGATCAAAATAAAAATACAAAAATAAAATTTATTGATGCATCCCATTTAATTACAAATGATGGTAGAAGACCAATCTTAGATCTTGATAAGGTGTTAGACTTAATTGAAAAAGAAAAAGACGAATTTATAGGATATGCAGATATAAAGAAAATAGAAAGTAATGATTATGTTTTAACAGTAGACTATTATTTGTCAAATTCTGAGATAGAATACCATAACCCTAAAAAATTAAGTGATTATATAGTAGATATTTTTAGAGGTTTACAAATAAATCCTTCCGAAATTGAACAACTTTCAAATCCAAACGGTGAATATGAAATATTACGAATAAGTGATATTGAAGACGGTATTATATCAAACGAATTAACAAAAGTATCTATAGAAAACAATAAATATGATAGATATTTAATTAATAATAATGACGTAATAATTACTTCTAAAGGAACAAGAATAAAAATTGCAGTTGCAAATATTGGAAATAGAAAAATAATAGCTAATGGTAATTTGATTGTATTAAGAGTAGATCCATCAAAATTGAATCCATATTATTTAGCTATGTATTTATCATCTAAAGAAGGAAATACAATTCTAAATAGAATTCAAACCGGAAGAATGATTTTATCTATTAATCCAAGAAAACTAGCAGACATTACAATTTCAACTATTGAGCTAGAAAAACAAAACGAAGTAGCTAAAAAATATCAATGTTTACAAGAACAATTAATATTCGCAAAAAAACATCTAAAAGACTTAATGAGAGAACAAGATGAATATTTTGATAAAGAAGTTGTAAGGATGTTTGATTATGAATAATACATCTTTAGCAGAAATATTAGAAAGAATATATGCTAAGCTTACAAAAGAGGTTACAGAAGCATATTACAATAATAACGTTGATGAAATACTAGAAAAATACGGCTTAGAAGATGAAGTTGAATATAACTATTATGACTCTAATAGATCAAAAATATTAGTATTAGGTGGTTCTGTTGTAAGTAAAGACGACTTATTAGGAAAAGCAAAGAAAATGGGAATCAGAAAAGATCAAATAGAATTTGGACCAGATTATACAAGAATGCATAATTATGACTATTCTCAATTAAGAAATAATTTTAATTACTCTGATGTATTAATTGGCCCAATACCACATAAAGGGAAAAATATAGAAGGATACAGTAGTTTTTTGGCAATGGCTAAAAGCAATCCGGCTGATTTTCCTAAAATAATTACTTTGGAAGGTTCAAATGAATTAAAGATAACAATTACTTCATTTGAGAACGGAATAAAGCAAACAAGATTATATTGTGAAAATTAAAAGGAGGATTTATGGAACCTATTAATTTAAGTTTAAATGAAAAAATAAATGTATTATATTTAGGCGAAGAATGTGATACTTGTAATAAAAAACTAAAAAGAATAGAAGTTAATATGTTCTATGAAGGAGCAGTTTCTAGCAAATGGCAAAAGGAAAAAATATTATATTGTAGTAATTGCAAAAAACACTTCATATCAATATTTAAACAAGATGAATTTGAGTATAAATATCCAGGATACATGTATGTGGAATCTGATAAAGAAAATATAAATAGATTATCTGAATTAAAATGCTATATTTTAAGTAAGAAAGCAAAACATATAGTTTGTAATGGTATTCCAAAAAACAAACCATTTATTTACGAAAAAGTAATTCTTGAAAACGGTAATGGAAGACATACAAGAGTATCATTAAAAAAATGTGATATCTGTAATCGTTATTTTGCAACACAAGAAGAAGCAATTAAACTAAAAGAAAATGTAAAAAAATTAACCATGATTCCTGCAAAAGAAGTAGAGAGTAAAGTATCAAGAGTTTATAAAAGACCTAATGTAAATGGAATTCCTGCTGAATTAGATATAAATTCTAAATTAAATATTACAAATAATGACAAATGTAATACTCTAAACCATGAAATTACAAAAATGAGTTTTACAGTTGGATTCCGAGTTAACAAAACAACGAGAATAATGAAAAACATGATTGGATATTATTGCAAAAATTGTGGGATGTACTTTGTTTCAAAAGAAGAATTTGATAGCAAGGCATATGATAAAAAACCAGAGTGTAAATTGTATATAGAAGGTAACTACAAGCCATATATTGAAAACAAAGAATCAAGAAGTACAATTCAACAAAAGATTAAAACAAATAACACTATGGAAAAAGCAGAATTTTTCGTTAGAACAAATGTTATAAACTGTATTAGGGATGGCCATAAAATAGATGATATACAAGCGGAGATTGATGTTATTAATAAATATGGAGAGGTTTCTAAAAAATCTATAAATGCATATTATTGTAAGTCTTGTAATTTGTATTTTATTTATAACAAAGATTATGAATTATTAAGAAAAAGCTATATTCCATTATGTTCAATATACGAATACAATAAATGGATTGAAGGATATAATAATGGTATTTCTTTTAATCAAGAGTCTCTATTACATAGTTTTGGTTATAATGTTGGAGCAAAGGAAGATTTATCTGAAAAACAAAGAAGAAAAATTCTTTTATTTATAATAGAAAATGGATTGATAAATAAACATGAAATAATATCACTATTAAATCTATTTATTGATATGAGAAGGAATAATCCTAGTCAGATGAATGCCATCAAAAAGTGGCAGTCAGATATTTCTTTTTTGAAGGAAATTAATATAAATATAAAAAAAGAAGTTAGGATAAACTCCATAAAAATTGTAAGGGTACAAGCTACTAGACAATAATATATGATATAATAAAAAAGGATTAATTATTAGGAGAGTGAATATATGAATAAGCAACAATTAGCAACAAAAATTTGGGAATCAGCAAATAAAATGCGATCTAAAATAGAAGCAAATGAATATAAAGATTATATATTAGGATTCATCTTTTACAAATATTTATCTAATAATGAAGTAAAAGCTCTTAGAGAAATAGGCTTTAAAGATGAAGAAATGAAAATAGTAGTAGAAGGTAGTGACTACGTAAAAACAGTTCAAGATAAAATTGGTTATTTTATAGATTACAATAACTTGTTTTCAACATGGAAAAATATGAAAGACTTTAGTGTATCAAACGTAAGAGATGGTCTATCGGCTTTTTCTAGGCTAATTAGTAAGTCACACAAAAAAGTTTTTGACGGTATATTTAACACATTAGAGACAGGTCTTACAAAACTAGGAGATACTACTCAAACACAAACAAAAGCCGTTAAAGATTTGATTAATTTAATTGATAGTATTCCAATGGATAATAGACAAGACTATGATGTGCTTGGTTTTATTTATGAATATTTAATATCAAATTTTGCAGCAAATGCTGGAAAAAAAGCAGGAGAGTTTTATACTCCACATGAAGTATCATTACTAATGTCAGAGATAGTTGCTTATAATTTAAGAGATAGAGAAACAATTAAAATATACGACCCAACTAGTGGTTCGGGTTCTTTACTAATTAATATTGGTAAAACAGCATCAAAATATATAAAAGGCGAAAACAAAATAAAGTATTTTGCTCAAGAATTAAATCAAAACACATATAATTTAACAAGAATGAATTTAGTAATGAGAGGCATTTTACCAGACAATATAATAACAAGAAATGCTGATACTTTAGAAGATGATTGGCCAATGTTTAATGATAAAGGAGAGTATGAATACTTATCTGTTGATGCGGTAGTTTCTAACCCTCCGTATTCTTTAAATTGGAATTCATCAGGAAGAGAGTCAGATCCAAGATATAAAGAATATGGTTTAGCCCCAAAATCAAAAGCAGATTATGCATTTTTGTTACATGATTTATACCATTTAGATACAAAAGGAATTATGACAATAGTCTTACCACATGGAGTATTGTTTAGAAGTGGAGAAGAAGCAGAAATACGTAAGAATCTTATTGAAAGAGGCAATATAGAGGCAATTATTGGTTTACCTCCTAATATTTTCTTTGGTGCTGGAATTCCAACAATTATTATGGTATTAAAAAAGGAAAGAGATAATAAAGATATACTAATAGTAGATGCTTCAAAAGGATTTATGAAAGAAGGAAAAAATAATAAATTACGTGCTTGCGACATAAAGAAGATTGTTGATACCGTGATACAAAAAAAGAATATAGAAAAATATTCAAGATTAGTAGATATAGAAGAAATTAGGGAAAACAATTATAATCTAAATATTCCTAGATATGTTAATTCATCAGAAGAACCTGAAACATATGATATATACGCAATAATGAATGGTGGTATTCCAAAAAATGAATTAGAAAAATTAAACATATATTTTCAAGAGTTCCCAAATATAAAAAATGAACTATTTACAAATATTAATGACTCATATTATACAATGGCAAAAGAAAATTATGAGGAATATATAGTTAATAATGAAGATGTAAAACTTTATATAAATCAGTATAATAAAATGTTTGATGAATACAAAGAATTTCTAAAGAAAGAACTAATAGATAATTTAGATAATGTTGATTTAAATATAGAAGAAGAAAAACTAAGCAATTCATTATTTAATAGGATAACAAATGCAAAATTAGTAGATAACTATGCAGCATTTCAATCACTTGATGAAAATTGGAACGTAATCTCTGGGGATATAGAATTAATAAAATCAGAGGGAATTGAAACTTGTAAAAAAACTGAACCTATTATAGAACTAAAAAAGAAAGGCGAAAAAGAAGTAGAAGTACAAGTTGGTACAAAAGGACATATAATACCTTTTGAATTAATAATAAAATATAAATTAAAAGATATAAGTAATAGCATTGCCGATAAAGAAAAATCAAGCGAAGAAATAGAAGAAAAAATCAATGAAATATTTGAAAATCTATCAGAAGACGAAAAGTCTGAAATCAATGATATTTTAAATGAAGATAATGACGCATTTGTCCCAAAGGAAGTAGCTAAAAAAGCTAAGGAATACTTAAAAAGCGGAGTAAGTGAAGGAACCGTTGAACCTAAAGTAATTGAAGTCAATTCATTGTATGAAGAATTAAAAAATACAAATAAAGAATTAAAAAAATTACAAGAACAGCTGATAGTAGAATGTATTAAAGAAACTGAAAATTTAAGTATAGATGATATTACAAATCTATTATTTGATAAATGGATTAATCCAATTATAAATAATATAGAAAACCTAATATTAGATGCAATTGACGAATTTATAAAAAAAATTACATTCTTAAAAGAAAAATATAACAACACTCTTATTGAGATTAATGATGAAATAAAAGATACAGAAGACGACCTATATAAAACAATAAATGGACTAACTGGTTCTGAATATGATATGAAAGGATTAGAAGACTTTAAAAACTTACTAAAAGGTGATTAATATGAAAAACGAAGAACTAAAGCCTAAGATAAGATTTAAAGGTTATAACAATAATTGGAGTAAAAAAAAGATTAAAGAAGTATTAGTTCAAAGAATAGAACATCAAACAATTTCTTTTGATGCTCCACTTCTTGCATTTTCTTATGCAGAAGGGGTTATAAATCCTGAGGACAAAAAAACAAACAAACGTGATTTTCTTATGACTGATAAGTATAATAAAATTTTTTCTAGAACAGAAAAAGATGATATTATTTATAATCCGGCTAATATTATTCATGGGGCAATTCATAGGAACAAACTTCAAACTGGAGTAGTGTCTCCAATTTATAAAATATTTAAATGCAATAATGCAAACCCTAAATATCTTGGAGAATATCTACATACAGATGCTTTTATAACAGAAATCGCAAAATATATAGAAGGAACAGTTATAAAATTAAGAACATTATCTCCTGAAATGTTCTTGGATATGAATATTAAAATTCCCGAAGAAATAGAAGAACAAAAAAAAATAGGTGATTTTTTTGAAATAATTGATAGTTTGATTCTAAAAGAGCAACAAAAATATGATAAGCTTGTTGAGACAAAAAAAGCTTTATTGAACAAAATGTTTCCTATTAAACCATTAAAAGTTCCAAAAATAAGATTTAAAGAATTTAATAATGATTGGGAAGAACGAAGATTTGATAGTATTTTTGAATATGAAAGGCCAGATAAATATATTGTAAAATCGGACAAATATAATAATTTTTCCAGGACTCCAGTTTTAACAGCGAATAAAGCTTTTATTCTTGGGTATACAGACGAAAAAAATACATACAAAAAAGAAAGTGAAAGTATTATTTTTGATGATTTTACTTTAGAAGCAAAATTTGTTGATTTTCCATTCATGGTAAAGTCTTCAGCCATAAAAATACTTACTTTAAAAGACAAAAGTAATGATAATCTTAGATTCAATTATGAGTTGTTATGCAATACGAAATTTAATATTTTAGGGCACGCGCGACACTATATATCAGTTGTACAACCAGAAGAAATTAGAACAACTTCTAAAGAAGAACAAGAAAAAATAGGAGAGTTTTTTCATAAAATTGATGTATTAGAAGAATTATACGGAGCAAAAATAGAAAAATTAAAAAATGCAAAAAAAGCATTATTGAATATGATGTTAGTATAATAAAAAGGAGGAATTATATGTATAATGATGAATTAGAATTTGAAAAGGATCTTGTAAGAGCACTACAAAATTCTGGCTGGACTGGTGGTCTATTAAATCATCCAACCGAAAAAGATTTATTAGATAATTGGGCAGAGATTCTTTTTAATAACAACAAGCAAATTGACAGGTTGAATAATGTTCCTCTCTCAGAAACTGAAAAGCAGCAATTAATTGATAAAATAACTGAATTAAAAACGCCATATATGATTAATAATTTTATTAATGGCAAAGATGTAAGTATTATTAGAGATAATCCACTAGATGAATTACACAAAGGTAAAGAAGTTAGCCTTAAAATATATGATAGAAATGAAATCGCAGCTGGTAGCAGCAAATATCAAATAGCAGAACAACCGATATTTAATAAAGTAATTCCCGAGGCAAAGGACAGACGTGGAGATATAATGCTGCTAATAAACGGTATGCCTTTGTTTCATATTGAACTAAAAAGAAGTAATACTTCTATAAAAAAGGCAACCACACAAATTGAAAAGTATTCAGATGAAGGTATATATAGTAAAGGTATATTTCAGCTAGTTCAAATATTTGTTGCTATGACACCAGAAGAAACTTTATATTATGCTAACCCTGGATTTGGAGAAAAATTTAATCCTTCCTTTTATTTTCACTGGGAAGATATTAATAATGAATGGATAAATGATTGGAAAACAATAGCAAATACATTATTATCTATACCTATGGCACATCAACTAATTGGTTTTTACTCTGTTGCGGATGATGCTGATGGTCGTCTAAAAGTAATGAGAAGCTATCAATATTATGCTGCTAACAAGATAAGTGATATTGTTGCAAATATGGATTGGACTAATCCTAAAGTTAGAGCCGGGTACATTTGGCATACTACAGGTTCAGGTAAAACAATGACATCTTTTAAATCTGCACAGTTAATAGCAAATTCAAAAGATGCTGATAAAGTTGTTTTCTTAATTGATAGAGTAGAACTGGGTACACAATCTTTAATTGACTATAAAGGATTCGCTGATGATGAAGATGACGTAATTGGAACTGAAGATACTGAAGATTTAGTCAGTAAACTTAGAGATGATGAAACAAAATTAATTGTTACATCAATACAAAAAATGAGCTTGATTAAAAAATATTCCACTCGTTATCAGCATTTTATAAATGAAATAAACAGAAAACGAGTTGTAGTTATTGTTGATGAGTGTCATAGAGATACATTTGGCGAAATGATGTTTGCAGTAAGGGAAACATTCCCTAAAGCAATATTTTTTGGCTTTACTGGTACTCCAATAACAGACGAGAACAAAAAGAATGAAAGCATTACTGCAGATATATTTGGAGATGAGCTATGCAGATATACGATAGCAGACGGTATTAGAGATGGTAATGTACTTGGATTTGATAAGTCTAAAGTATTAACTTTTAGTGAAAAAAGTATTAGAAAAGCAGTTGCATTAGAACAATCAAAATCTAAAACTGAAGAAGAAGCACTATCAAATGAAGAGAAAAGCACAATTTTCTTTAAATATATGAATGATGTTCCTATGGCTGGATATGAAGATGAAAATGGAGATTATATTAAAGGTATTGAGGATTTTATTAGCAAAGCACAATATAATAATGATAAACACAGAAGTATGGTAGTTCAAAGTATTCTTGACGACTGGAAAGTCTTAAGTAGAAACAACGAATTTAGTGCAATATTTGCTACAAGCTCAATTCCTGAAGCAATTGAGTATTATAAATTATTTAAAGAAAAAAATGCTCAAGAATTATTTAAGTTTACAGTTTTAGTAGACCCTAATATTGATAATATGGATGATTCAGATAAAACAAAATTTAAAGAGGATGGACTAATAGAAATAATTAGGGACTATAACAAAATGTATGGACTTAGTTTTTCTTTAAGTACAGCAAATAGGTTTAAAGAAGATATAAGTAATAGATTAGCCCATAAAAAGCCATATAACAGAATCACTGAAAGCGAAAAACTTGGTTTGTTAATTGTAGTAGATCAAATGTTAACAGGATTCGATTCAAAATGGCTTAACGTTTTATATTTAGATAAGCTATTAAGGTTTGAAAATGTAATTCAAGCATTTTCTAGAACTAATAGGGTATATGATATAAATAAGAAACCTTTCGGAATAATTAAGTATTATAGAAAACCATATACAATGGAATTAAATATAAAAAAGGCAATTAAAACTTATTCCGGTGATAAGCCATTTCAACTATTTGTACCAAAACTAAGTGAAAATATTTCTAAGATGAACGAAATTTTTGAACAAATAGAAGATTTATTTGAAGATTGTGGTATTGAGAATTTTTCTGAACTTCCTGAAACAAAGGAGGATAGAAAAAAATTTATTTCTCTTTATAATGATTTTAATAAATATCTTACCGCTGCAAGAATACAGGGATATATTCCAAAGGATGAAGAATTAGAAATTAAGATTTCAAACGATAAAGAAGAATTGTTAAAAAAACAGTCTGAATCAAACGATTACTCAACCATGGAAAAAGAAGATATTAAAGAACAAATATACATTGACAGTATGATGTTGGAAAGCCCAATATCAGCAGACATAATTGGTGCTTTAAAACAAAGATATATAGACATAAGTAAAGACAGACATACTAATGAAAATGATGATATTGGATATGAAATTGATAGTACATTAATTGAAATTGATGATGGTAAAATAGATAGTGATTATATGAACTCAAAATTTGTTAAGTATTTAAAAGTATTAAATCAACCAACTGCAACTAAAGAAGATATAGAGAATACTTTGAATTCATTACATAAGTCATTTGCATCATTATCTAGAGAACAACAAAGATTTGCAAATATGATTATCCATGATATAGAAACGAATGATTTAATAATAGATGAAAATAAATCATTCATGGATTATATAAACGAATATATGAAAAGATCTGAAAACGATCAAATCAAAAAGCTTTCAGTAGCATTTGGTTTAGATGAAATAAAATTAAGAAATATTATGAAATCTTATGTAAATGAAACCAATATTAACGAATATGGGCGTTTCAAAGATTTGTGTGATACAGTTAATAGAGAAACAGCAAAAAAATCATTAGAAAAATACTATGAAAGAGAATTAAGAGATTATGAAGTAGGAATACTAGTGGATAAAATTCTTAGACAGTTTATATTAGCTGGTGGATTTGATTTAGATGAATTAAAAAAAGTAGAGTAATCTACTTTTTTTCATCAATTCTCGTAAAGTGTGTAATACGTGATTTATCATTAGATAGAAAATCAATTGGTTCAATATTTGTTCTGGCAAATTTACTTAAGTTATTTGCATATTTAGTTATAGTAGATAGTTTAACATCTACTTTTTGTTGTTCCATCTTATTTAAGTGAGATAGAGAAGTTCCAATTACTTCTGCAAACTTTTCCTGAGATAAGTTATATTTTTTTCTATAGTATCTCAAATTGACGGAAAGAATTTCTTTTAAATTCATGATTAACTTACCTCCTTATGCATAAATAATCTTATCTTAAAGGGTAAGGAATGTCTTTATACCTACAAGGTAAGGAAATTCTATATTTATTATTTACTTTATATGCAAAATAAAGTATTATATTTTTGAAATTGAAATTATAACTAATAAAAGTGGTGAATCTATGAATAATGAGAGACTAATAGAAATACTAAAAAAGAATGCAATAAAGCATCCAAATGATAGTAGACAAATTATAGATTATAAAGATAATGTTATGTACGGAAATCAAATCGGTGCTGTTTTATCAAATGTAGATAATAAAGTATTTGAAGTATTTATACATGCAAAGATTAATAACGAGGTTATATCTCAATTATTATATAAATCATTTACTAATATAGAAGAAGCAAAGAAACAATATAATAAATATGAAAAGTATATAATAGATTTTGATATGAAATCCATTATCAACGATATAGAAAAAGAACTTTAAAATGTACTTTGAAATGTACTTTAAAAAAGACTTTAAAATGTACTTTGAAAAAGGTATTGTAAAAGCATTTGAAAATGATAAAATGTAGTAAAGTAGAAGAATTCTCGAAAGAGATATAAAGTCTTTTACTTTTTTTATTGACTTTTATTTAAAAAATATTTAGAATAGAAATCAATTTAATGCAAGTATTGAAAACATAATGGCATCAGTAAAGAGGTGATATTATGATAGACGAACTAACTTACTTAGATTACTACTCATCAGGTTTTAAACTTGTTAGTCTTTCATACTCTAAAAAATCCTGTATTAAAGAAGAAAATAAATATATAAATAAAGAAGAAGTACCAACTGCCTAAAAGGCTTAATAGATACTTCTTCTTTTTTGTAATAAAGGAGGTAAAACAATGCAAGAATTATCAAATAAAGTTATTCAAAAATATAATTATACTAAAGCAAAAGAATTTGTAGATAATGAATTATTTAGATTGAAACATTTAGGAATCAAATTAATGTGTTTATTACCTCCGAATGCAGGAAGACAAATTAGTTTATTAGATAAGGTAGATGGAACTTTGCAAAATGGATCAAAGCAAGAAAAATATGTTGAGAAAAAAGATTATCTTGAAAAGGAAATACAAAAAGAACTAGAAAAGCATAGTTCATCGCTTGGATTATTAACTAAAGATGAAAAAAAATTATTTGAAGAAATGTATATTAATCAAAACTGTGATTATGATATAGAAGAAAAACTGATCTGGTCTCATTCAAAGGTATTACATTTGAGAAAAAGCTTTATAATTAAAATTGCTTTATCTATGGGAATGGATTTTGAAAAATATTTAATTGAAATTACACATCTTAATTGATGTGTTTTTTTATGCCCAAATGAATAGGAGGAGATAGAATGGAAGAGTTTGGTAGCATTATGAAACAAGAAAGAATAAAGAAGGGATTATCAATTACTGAATTATCAAAATTTACAGGAGTTGATATTAAAACAATTTCGTTTATAGAGAGAGGATTAAGAAGAAAGCCAACAT
>Ga0256404_1001358_pt1 | contig 59862 bp, 52 predicted proteins | sample RumenRJG_01DNA_FD_185990 | JGI IMG/M metagenome (GOLD analysis project Ga0256404, IMG submission 185990) | Bovine rumen microbial communities from Lethbridge, Alberta, Canada - RJG_01 | ecosystem: Host-associated > Mammals > Digestive system > Stomach > Rumen | place: Canada: Alberta | collected...
AAGAATTAAACTCACTTCTCCTTTCAGGAAGAAAGGTATTCTAACGTTGAACTAAGCCCGCATAAGCGGCTTACGAGGCTCGAACTCGCTACCTCCACCTTGGCAAGGTGGCGCTCTACCAGATGAGCTAAAGCCGCATATGGATAAAATGAAATGCCTCCGGACGGAATCGAACCATCGACACGGGGATTTTCAGTCCCCTGCTCTACCTACTGAGCTACAGAGGCAAATCTCATAAAAGAGAAATGGCGACCGGAATGGGGCTCGAACCCACGACCTCTAGCGTGACAGGCTAGCGTTCTAACCAGCTGAACTACCCGGCCATTGAAAAAAATATCTTCAACCTGCCGAGGTTATGGGCATTTGAAGAACGTTATATAAAGAGTCCTGCGAAAGCCGTTTTTAGAACGACCTCCGCACTTCTCATTATGGTGGGGACAACAGGGATCGAACCTGTGACCCTCTGCTTGTAAGGCAGATGCTCTCCCAGCTGAGCTATACCCCCATTTTTGTTTGCTGCAAGTTTCGCAACATTGATATTATACTACATCACAAGGCATTTGTCAAGCACTTTTTCAATTATTTTTTCAAAATATGTCCTAACATAAAAAAGCCCCGTATTATCGGGGCTTTCATGCGATCATTCCTTGGTCTTGTTTTTAAGTTTCTGCTGCTCGGCGTCCATAAGTTTCATCAGATCCTCAATAGAGCTGTTGTCATTTACCTTCGCTCTGTGTCTGCGCTGCGGCTGTGCAGTTGTCTTCACCGGCTGTGCTGCCTGTTTAACAGGTTTTGCCGGCTCTGCCTTTACCCCACTGACATCGCCGTCGATAAGCTTTGCGGCTTTTTCATAGTAGGAACTGTCGATCTGAGTTTTCGGGTTTTCATTCACCGGCTCAGCATCAGGCTTTTCAGCAGCCTTTTCGTCAGCCTTGTTCTGCACGCTTTCAGCCTCAGCCGAGCTATGATGCTTAGCGGCGATCCGCTCTGTTTCCTTTTCTCCGCCAAACAGGAAATCATCAAGCTTCACTTCATTTTTCCTGCTCTGCTTGTCAGCATGGGCGCTTGTATGTTTATCATCGTATTCTTCGTCGTATTCGTCATCATAGTACTCATCGTCATCGTACTCATCATCGTAATACTCATCGTCGTCATAGTACTCATCATCGTCATAATACTCGTCGTACTCGTCATCATACTTTGAAGAGGAGCGCTTTGCGATGAAAATAATAAGCTCGATGACCACAAGAAGGAATATCGGAACAGCCACGCACAGGATTATACCCACTGTGGAGGTTGCAAACGCAATAAGCTTGCCGGCTGTTTCGTAGTAGGTGTTTGCGATACCGATTATATTAGAGGAATTGATGGTATAAAGTGTACTTATCTTCTTTTCCTTCTCATCGTAATCGGACTCCTGATAAACCTTGTATACAAGGCCCTCCTGACCTTCCTTGGACTCGATGGAATACAGACGGAACACGCTTGTTCCCACCGTAGGAACGTCCTTACAAAGCAGGGCTTTGCTTATGCTGTCCTTGCTGGGTGTACCGTCAGATGCCACAACAAGCGCACCCTTGGGGACACTTGTACCCATTTTATCTGTTCTCATGATATAAAAGTTATATCCTGCAAGCCGTGGTGTAGCGTCCTTATTTCTGAATACCAAAGTCAGACTGACCACCAGTGCCATTTCAAGGAGTATGAACACGATGAAGAATATAAGCACATTCCTTGCCGCTTTTGACTTTTTGCCATTTTTCTTTGTTTTTGAACTCATACGTTCCATCCTTTCCGGGAGCAAAACTGCACCTTATCTGTAATATAAACATCTTTAATATAAGCGATTTATTTTCTTTGTTATATATTACCAAAAGCTCTCTCGCAATATTTTCTGCACAAATTATATTATATCACAATATTATTCAAAATTCAACAGTTTTTTCAGATTTTTTCGTCCTGCTGTGCAACAACATCAAATTTTACTGTTATTGTATACGCCTCATCGTTATTGATGATAGAATAGCTTACCACTTTTTTCTTATTTCGGCTCTCAAGGAGATAGTTAAGCACGGTAAAGGTTCCCGTTGTGCCGTTTTCCGTCTCAAAAAGAGTTTCAAGAGCATGTGTATATGCGTCCTTATCGGTACATCTTATCCTTGCAAGCCCTTCTTTGCTTTCTATGGCCTGCATTATGGCTTTTTCCATTGTTTCTCCTGCCTGTCTGCCGTCGTCGCATACAAGGCCGTTGATCTCAAAGTAATTTGCCTGGCTGCTTTCCGCCGAAGGGTAAGACATATATTTGTTGTTGTCGGGAGTATGGTTTCGCTCCATCTGCTTATCCGTAAGCCCGAAATAGTCATATCTTATGTACTTTTCACCCATTTCGCCCGTAGGGTCGTCCCAGGTAACATCAAAGTTATACCATTTGTCGGATATAGATATCTTATTCCAGATATGTCCCTGATAGTCACCGGTCTCTGCCGCCTTACCCACCACAGGTATCGCCTTTATCCCTGCTTTATCACAAAGCGCCAGCATTGCCTTGGTATAGCCCTCGCACACGCATCTGCCCTGAACAAGGCAGCCGTACGCCGAATAGGGCTGGGGACATTTATCATCATAGGTACAGTGGGTGACCACATAGTCGTGAAGATATTTGACCTTGTCGTAATCGGACATTCCGGGGGTGATGCCAGAGATGATGCTGTCTATTTTTCTGTCAAGCTCCCTGCGCTGGCTTTCCGCCTCGTCCTTGGTGAGAGAATACTCAACGTTTACAGCTGTTACATAGCCTTTTTTGTTCAGAGAGATCGTATAGTTTGCACCGATATAATTCACATACGGGTTTGAAGAGGTGAAAAGAACTATAAAATCTCCCACATCATCCTGTTTGAGGACATTATTTTCGATAGGGATACTTTTTTCAAAGTCATATATCCCTTTATAAAGCTGATGATAGACCTTCTGATCTCCCTCGTCCAGGAAATCCAGGAAGTATTGTGAGACATAGGCATTATTTATGCTGTCAAACTCTTCTTTCGTGACACGAGGGGGTGTTTTCTCCGTCTTGTTCTCCGACTTTTCCTCCACCTCATAATTGATGGTGGTACGTGTTGCCTGGTTATAAAAAACCTCATTCGTATCCGCCGAGCTGAAGTACATTTTTACGTCTTTATATACCTCTTCGTAACGGTTCAGTCCCGCATACGCTCCGCCGGCAATAAAGATCGTGACCACCGCAGTCATGGCAAGTACAAGTATTCTGTTTTTCCTCTTTACAGCCATAACTGTTCCTCCGCTGTGGGCGCATCACATCAGACATCGTCTCTGTCTTTTATGACCGCCCTTACCTTTTCTATTTTGTTGTCCTCAGCCGAAAGCACTGTAAACTCTATATTTTCCCAGTTTGCAACAGCACGTTCACCCTGTTCGGGTATATGGCCAAGAACATCTACCACGAATCCGCCTATGGTATCAAATTCTGTATCCTCAGGGACCTTTTTCCCAAGCGCCTGCATTGCATCGGCAAAGTCCGCTGTACCGGAAAAATCGAATATGACGTTTGAATGCTTTTGTATCTCCTCTTCCTCGTCGTCATACTCGTCCTGGATATTTCCCACGATAGTTTCCAGCAGATCCTCCATTGTAACGATGCCCGCTGTTCCGCCGTACTCGTCCACGACAACAGCTATCTGTGTCTTTGACTTTGTGAACTCCTCAAAAAGCTCCCCGCATTTATTGCTTTCAGGGACAAAACGTATCTCACGCATATATTCCTTTGCGCTGTGGAACTCGCCGTCGTTTTCAAGAGCCAGACTAAGCAGATCCTTGACGTATATGACACCGCAGATATTATCCATATTCTGCTCATATACCGGAAGCCTTGATTTTCCCTCACGGATAGCCAGCTCTATCGCACGGCGGATATCCTCATCCTTTTCCACACCGATTATCTCCGTGCGGTGGGTCATAGCTTCCCTAACCTCTATATCGTCAAACTGGAAAATGTTGTTTATCATTTCCGCCTGACTTTCCTCGATGCCGCCTGTTTCGTTGACAGCATCAACCATCATAAGTATCTCCTCTTCGGTGACCGCTTCGGTATCCCCACCGCTTTTAACGCCAAACAGTCTTAAAACGCCCTTTGATAAGATCTCCACCACCCACACCAAAGGCATGAAAATACTCATCCAGACGCTGTACACTCCGCTGACGGCAAGAATAAACCTTTCCCCGATCTTACCACACATACAGAGTTTTTTAGGTATGCTGACCGCAATCACCGTTACCGCCAGCACCGTACCGAGGACCGCCACAGCAAAGCTAAGACAGCACACCCCGTAATAGCCTGCCCCGTACAGGGTATCTATGTACAGCCAGCGCAGAAAAGCATCCTTACAGATGGGATAGAAATAATATGTGCTCACAGCCGAAACAGCTGCAAGCATAAAAGAACGAGAGATAACATTGGCAACGACAAACCGACCCGGACTTTCAAGGAGCTTTGTAAGCAGCCTTGCTTTTTTGTTATTGTCCGCAAGCAGTTTTCTCAGCCTTACCTCGGTTATCTCCACCGCAGCGCTTTCACACGCTGTGAAAAAACCAAGGAGCAAGGTGAAAACGATACAAACAGTCATTGCCAGCCAGGTCCGCCCTGCAAGATCCATTTAAACATCAACCTTCTCATTAGTCAAAAACGAGCCGGGGACATTCCCCGACATCTTACACTATAATTTTACACAACAAGCGCCGGTTTGTCAATAGAAATATACTATTGTTAAAAGAAAATTCTCCGGCTTTGCTATTGCCAAAACAGAAAAAAAGTAGTATAATTGTTTTAAACTGTGATCTTTTATCGAAAGGAGAACACCAATATGCGTTCAAGCGGTATACTTATGCACATATCCTCCCTTCCCGGAGAATATGGTATCGGCAAAATGGGAAAGCAAGCTTATGACTTTGTTGACTTTCTTGCAAAGGCAAAGCAAAGCTGCTGGCAGATACTTCCCGTTTCACCCACAAGCTACGGCGATTCCCCCTACCAGAGTTTCTCTATCCATGCAGGCAACCCGTATTTTATTGATCTTGACACTCTTTGCAGTGAGGGTTATCTCGAAAAGGAGGATCTTGAGGGGATAAACTGGGGAAGCGACAGCACAAGGGTCGATTATTCCGCTGTTTACGAAAATACCTTCAAGGTGCTCAAAAAGGCTCACAAGCGCTTTCGCAAAAAGACCGAAAAGGGCTTTAGCAAGTTTGTTATCTCCAACCTTGACTGGATATACTCCTACGGACTTTTTATGGCTTTGAAAGATGCCAACGGCGGAAAAGGCTGGTATGAGTGGGACGAAGGGCTGCGTATGCGTAAGCAGAAGGCTGTGCGCTATGCAATAAAGAAATATGCCAACGAAATTGACTTTTGGTGCTTTGTTCAGTACAAGTATTATCAGCAATGGGAAAAGCTTAAAAAATATGCCAACTCAAAGGGTATACGGATCATCGGAGACATACCTATCTATGTGGCTTATGACAGCGTAGAGGTGTGGGAACAGCCGGAGCTTTTCTATCTTGACAAGGACAAAAAGCCCATAGAGGTCGCAGGCTGCCCTCCCGATGTTTTCTCCGAGGACGGTCAGCTGTGGGGAAACCCCTTATACCGTTGGGACTATATAGGGAAAAAGAAATACCGGTGGTGGATCGAGCGTATCAAGGCAGCATCAAAGATGTACGATACTATAAGGATCGACCACTTCCGTGGATTTGAAAGCTATTACTGTATCCCGTACGGTGCAAAGAATGCCCGGAAAGGACAGTGGCGAAAGGGTCCGGACATGGCTCTTTTCAAAGCTGTGAACAAACAGCTTGGCAGCGTGGACATAATCGCAGAGGATCTTGGCTTTCTCACCAAAAAAGTCACAAAAATGCTGGATGCCAGCGGCTATCCCGGCATGAAGGTCCTGGAGTTCGCCTTCGGAAGCGGCTCGGACAACGTTTATCTCCCCCACAACTTCAGATCCTCAAACAGCGTTTGTTACACAGGTACACACGACAATGAAACAATACTGGGCTGGATAAAGAATGCAGACAAAAAGACGGCAAAGCATTGTATGCAGTATCTGGGCGTTACAAGGCAAGCCGATGTGCCCTGGGCTATGATAAGGCTGTGCTGGGCAAGTGTATGCGACACGGCGATCACACAGATGCAGGATCTGCTCGGGCTTGACAACAAAGCAAGAATGAACACGCCCTCTACCCTGGGGGGCAACTGGCAATGGCGGATACAAAGCCTTGATGTTATCACCGACAATCTTCTTACAAAGCTTCGTGACATTACGATACTTTACGGCAGATGCCCGCAAGACGAGCAGACCGAGACAGAGCAGGAGCCGGTCAAAAAGGAAAGCTCGCCCGAAGGTGAAGAGATAACCAAAAAACCAGAGAACAGCGAAAAAGATAAAAAAAGGACCAAAGATAAAACTAAGGATAAGGATTGATATGATGGATAAAAGCATATTTGCAAAGGATCTTGAAAGCAGGCTTCGCAGCAGATACAATACCACCGTGGAAAACGCCTCTGACTGGCAGCTCCACGAATGCGTCAGCGCAGCTGTAATGGAGCATATTTCTCCCATGCACGCCAAAAGTCTTGAAAAGCACCTTTCTGGCAGACGTGCCATGTACCTTTCGATGGAATTTCTTATGGGACGAGCCGTACACAACAACCTGATGTGTGCGGGAGTATACGAGGATGTGGAGGATGTTCTCAAACAGCACGGCAGAAGCCTTGACGATCTGGAAACTATCGAGGATGCAGCCCTGGGCAACGGCGGTCTGGGCAGGCTTGCCGCTTGTTTTCTCGATTCTGCTGCCACACTCGATCTGCCCCTTGACGGATATGGCATTCGATATAAATACGGCCTTTTCAAGCAAAGGATAGTTGACGGCTTCCAGAAGGAAGAGGCGGATAACTGGACAAAATACGGCGACCCCTGGTCTGTAAGATGTCAGCAGGACGCTGTGGATATCCAATACGCAGACATGACCGTAAAAGCCGTTCCGTATGATATGCCCATAATCGGATACGGCACAGATAACGTAGGCAATCTTCGTTTGTGGCAGGCTGAGGCGGTGAACGACTTTGATTTTAACAAATTCAACGACGGTGACTATACCGGTGCCCAGGCAGATAAAAACGCCGCTGAGGACATTTCACGTGTCCTTTACCCCAACGATAATACCAACGAGGGAAAAAAGCTCCGCCTCAGACAGGAGTATTTCTTCTCCGCTGCCTCTGTTGCAGATGCGATACGCAAGCATAAGGCACGCTTTGGCAGCCTTGACGAGCTTGAAAAGTACCTTACTATACAGCTTAACGACACACACCCTGTAATTGCTATCCCCGAGCTTATAAGACAGCTTGTATGTCAGGGTTATGACTTTGAAACAGCTTTTGAAAAAGCACACAAAATATTTAATTATACCAACCATACGATCATGGCAGAGGCGCTGGAGAAATGGGACTGCTCCCTGGTGGAAAGCGTTATCCCCCAGGTTTACACCTATATCCTTATGATAAACGAAAAATTCATAAAGGATATGTATTCAAAAGGCATGGATAAAAAAGATATTGTCCGCATACAGCCTGTATCCGGCGGAAAAGTCAATATGGCTTATATGGCTATCTATGTTTCATCGTATATAAACGGAGTTGCTCAGATACACACCGAGATACTTAAAAAAGATGCTTTGAAAAAATGGTATGAGCTTTACCCGGAAAGGTTCCAGAACAAAACAAACGGCATTACCCAAAGACGCTGGCTCGCTCTTTGCAATAAGGAGCTTTCCGCCCTTATCACACGGCTTTTGGGCGACAATGGCTGGATAACCGACCTGGACAGGCTAAAGGAGCTTGCAAAGTACGCAGATGATGAAAATGTACTGGGTGAGTTTATTCGTATCAAAAAAGCCAAGAAACAGCAGCTTGCTGATTTTATAAAGCAAAATGACGGCATCGAAATAAACCCGGATACCATTTTCGATATACAGATAAAAAGGCTGCATGAGTACAAAAGACAGCTGCTCAACGCATTGTCCATTATTTATATCTACTACGGCATCAAGGAAGGAAGCATCAAGGACTTTACACCTACAACCTTTATCTTCGGTGCAAAATCCGCCCCCGGATACAGACGTGCAAAGGCGATCATAAAACTGATCGGTGAGATAGGGAAAATGGTCAACTCCGACGAGCAGACAAAGGACCTGATCAAGGTTGTATTTGTACAGAACTATAACGTTTCCGCCGCAGAAAAACTTGTGTGTGCAGCAGATGTCTCCGAGCAGATCTCTACCGCAGGCACAGAGGCAAGCGGCACAGGCAATATGAAGCTGATGCTCAACGGCTCTGTTACCCTTGGCACCTACGACGGAGCAAACGTTGAGATAGTTCAGGAGGCAGGCTTTGAAAACAACTACATCTTCGGCGCAAGGGTGGAAGAGCTTGCGGATATTATGCCCGACTACGACCCAAGAAAGATCATTTTTGAGAACGAAAAGATACGTCGTGTGCTTGAAAAGCTGATAGATTCAAGTTTTGACGACGGGGGCGTTCCCTCGGATCAGGAGGGCAGCTTCAAAGAGCTTTATAAGGCTCTTACCGACGGCGCAAGCTGGCACGTTCCCGATCATTACTACGTTGTGGGCGACCTTGAAAGCTATGTGGCTGCAAAGCTCAGATGCAACAGCGATTATAAAGACCAGATGGCATTTGCAAAAAAATGCTGGCTCAATATGTGCAACGCAGGGAAATTTTCATCCGACAGAACTATAAAGGACTATGCTCAAAACATCTGGAAGATAGTCCCTGTGTCAAAGTGAGGTGTTTAAAATGAGCTGGGAGGGAGATGTCCTGTTGTGGATACAGGACAACCTGAGAAACGCCGTGCTTGACCCTATGTGTAAGTTCATAGGCTATGCAGGAAATCACGGTGAGCTTGCCATAGCGGTGATACTTCTGCTGGTAATAATACCGAAAACAAGGCGCACAGGATTTGTGTGTGCGGTTTCATTGTTCATCGCATATGGCGGAGCATTTGTTCTTAAACATATTTTTGTCAGAACAAGACCATACGATATGATAGAAGGGCTAAGCTCCCTTGTGGGAACAATGGACAGCCCGTCGTTCCCCTCGGGTCATTCAGCGTCCACCTTCGGGTGTCTGATCGTTATTTTACTTATGATGCCGAAAAAGTTTGGGATCCCCGCACTTTGCGTATCCCTGTTCATGGGATATTCAAGGCTCCATGTGGGCGTACACTACCCCACAGATGTACTGGTCGGTGCGGCTATCGGCATTATCTCCGCAATTATCTGCACCACGGTTTACAAAAAGAAATTCGCACCGGCTGCACCAGCTGATGAGCAGCTGAGCGATGAAAAGGATAAGGAAAAGGAAGAAGTAGTATAATGGAAGAAAAAAATAAAGATAAGCGCAATTTTGAGATACCACGTCCTGAGTTCCCGAAAAAAGCGGTGATAACAGGCGGTATGCCCTACGGAAATAAAGAACTGCATTTTGGACACGTGGGAGGTATGCTGGTATTTGCAGATACCTATGCAAGGTTTTTGCGTGACAGGATAGGAAGCGAAAACGTCATTTTCGTTACAGGCACCGACTGCTACGGTTCACCTATCGCAGAGGGCTGGAGACAGAAGGTGGAAAAGGGAGAGTTTAACGGCAGCCTTGAGGACTTTGTAAGAAGCAATCACAACAAACAGGCTGACACACTTGAAAAATACGCCATTAAACCAAATCTTTTCGCCGCTTCCGGACTTGACAGGAGCAAGGAGATCCATGCAGAGTTTACTAAGGAGTTTCTTAATTCTCTTTATGAAAAAGGACAGCTTGAAAAGATCTCTACCATGCAGTTTTTCGATGAAAAAGCAGGCGTTTTTCTCAACGGCAGACAGGTCGTGGGCAAATGCCCTGTTGACGGCTGTACCTCTGAAAAGGGCTATGCCGACGAGTGCGATATGGGGCACCAGTATATGCCGGAAAATCTTGTTGACCCGGTAAGTACCCTTACGGGGGAAAAGCCCACGATGAAACCGGTCACAAACTGGTATTTCAAACTCACCGACTATGAAAAGCTCTTACAGGAGTGGGTGGAAAAAATGCAAAAGCGTAAGGATATCCGCCCTGTTGTGTGGAAAACTATATCCGAGTTCCTAAAGCCGCCTGTTATCTACGTCAAGCGTGAGTTTGAGCAAAAGTATAACGACATAAAAGCGCAGCTGCCAAAGCACGAGTATATCGAGGAGCCTAAAAAGCCCTCGTTCACAATTGCCTTTACTGCGCTTGCCGACTGCGAGCAGGCTTGCAGGGTGCTTACCGCAAACGGCATAAGATACCGCACAGGTAAAAAGCTCGTTCCTTTCAGACTTACAGGCAACATTGAATGGGGCGTTCCCGCTCCGAAGTTTGAAAAGGACGGCGAGGATCTCACCGTGTGGGTATGGCCCGAATCCCTGTGGGCACCTATCTCCTTTACACAGACCTACCTTGAATCACAAGGCAGGGACAAGGGTGAATGGAAAGACTACTGGTGTTCAAAGGATGCATCGGTCTACCAGTTCATCGGACAGGACAATATCTACTTCTACGGCATTGCCGAGCCTGCTATGTGGATGGCTCAGCAGGCAGCAGAAAAGAAAACTGCCGATGTTCCCGACGGCGAGCTGCAAATGCCCATAATAGTTGCTAACCACCACATTCTTTTCCTTGACAAAAAAGCTTCAAGCTCCGGTGCAGTCAAGCCGCCTATGGCTGACGAGCTGCTCAATTACTACACTCCCGAACAGCTGAGAATGCACTGGCTGGGACTTGGGCTCGGTCAGCGCTCGGTAAGCTTTATGCCAAAACCCTTCAACCCCGACGCAAAGCCGGACGAGCAGGACCCCGTAGTAAAGGACGGTCTGCTGCTGTCAAATGTCTACAACAGGATAATCAGAACTGCTTTTTACACCGCACAAAAGGAGCTTGACGGCGTTTTGCCCACAAATACTCCAAGCGAAAAAATACTTGCCGAGGGCAAAAAAGCGGTGCTTGACTATGAGCGCCATATGTCACGCTTTGCCTTCCACCAATGCACCTATGTACTTGACAGCTACATCAGAAGCGCAAGCAAGTACATGGCAAAGGCACTCAAACCGGGCGAGCAAAGCAAAGACGAGCTTTCTCAGGTCCTTGCAGATATGTTCTATGTTATAAGGATCGCCGCAATACTTCTTCACCCAATGGCACCTATCGGCACAGAAAAGGTGCGTGAGTATCTGGGAGCCGGCGAGGAATTCTGGTCGTGGGAACACATCTTTGAGCCGGTAAGCTATTTCACAGGCGAGGGACATAAGCTGAAATTCCTGCCGCCGAGGACTGACTTTTTCACAAGGCATGAAAGCCAGTATGCTCAAAACAGCGACGAATAATTATTGAAATAATATCAAAAACTATATACCGAAGGAGGTCATTATTATGGCAAACAGAATCATTCTCAACACCGTATCCTATCATGGCAAAGGAGCGATCGGGCAGATCCCCGGCATTGTAAAAAACAAAGGATTCAAGCATATTTTTGTGTGCTCCGACCCGGATCTGATAAAGTTTGGTGTAACAGATAAGGTAACGGATCTTCTTGATAAGGAAGGCATCTCCTACACAGTATACTCGGGCATAAAACCCAACCCTACCATTGAAAACGTAAAGGACGGCGTTGAAGCTTTCAAGGCTTGCGGCGCAGATTCTATCATCACCATCGGCGGCGGCTCGTCAATGGACACCGCCAAGGCTATCGGCATAATAATCACCAATCCTGAATTTGCAGATGTACGCTCGCTGGAAGGAGTTGCACCTACTAAGAACCATGCTGTTCCTACCATAGCCGTTCCCACCACCGCAGGTACAGCCGCAGAGGTGACCATAAACTACGTTATCACCGATACCGAAAAGGAAAGAAAATTTGTGTGCGTAGACGAGCACGATATCCCCGAGGTGGCAATAGTTGACCCGGATATGATGTCGTCAATGCCAAAGGGGCTTACTGCCGCAACAGGCATGGACGCTCTGACCCACGCTATTGAAGGCTATACCACAAAAGCTGCCTGGGAAATGACAGATATGTTCCACCTTGAGGCAATACGCCTTATAGCAAAAAATCTCAGAGGCGCTGTTGAAAACATCCCTGAAAACCGTGAAGGTATGGCACTTGCCCAGTACGTTGCAGGAATGGGATTTTCAAATGTGGGACTTGGCATCGCCCATTCTATCGCACATACACTTGGTGCACATTATGATACTGCACACGGTGTTGCCTGTGCAATGATGCTGCCTATCGTTATGGAATACAACCAGGAGTACACCGGGGAAAAGTACAGAGAGATCGCAAGAGCTATGGGCGTTAAGGGCGTTGACGAAATGACCGCAGCGGAATACAGAAAAGCAGCCGTTGACGCTGTAAAGCAGCTTTCAAAGGACGTTGGGATACCCCAAAAGAACGAAAAGGTCAGACAAGAAGACCTTGACACCCTCGCAGCAGACGCATACGCCGATGCCTGCCGCCCGGGCAACCCAAGAGACACCAGCATTGAGGAATTAAAAGAGCTTTACAGAAAAATAATGGTCTGATATATACCCACAATACATTTACCATAAAGCCGCAGGGTAAAAACTGCGGCTATTGTTTTGCACATTTTTAGGTGTGCTCGGGCAATAAAACTGTGCAAAATGCTTGAAAAATGTGGGAAGGTGTGGTATAATTATATCATCAAATAGAATCGAGGCGAAAGCTTTATGAAACTTGTATTTTTAGGCGCTACCCACGAGGTAACAGGCAGCTGTACCTATATCGAAGCCTGCGGCAAGAAATTTCTTGTGGACTTCGGCATGGAGCAGGGCATAAACTATTTTGAGAACGAAAAAGTCCCCTGCCCTCCTTCAAGCATAGATTTCGTGCTGCTCACCCATGCACATATCGACCATTCGGGCTTGCTGCCGCTTTTGTATGCAGGCGGCTTTTCCGGACAGATCCACGCCACAAAAGCCAGCTGCAACCTTTGCTCCATAATGCTGCGTGACTCAGCGCATATCCAGGAGTTTGAAGCAGAGTGGCGTTCAAGAAAAGGTAAGCGCAAAGGGAAAGAAGAGGTCGAGCCGCTTTATACAATGGCTGATGCCGAGGGTGCCATAGCCTGCTTTGTACCCCACGATTACGATACCACTATTGACATCTGCGAGGGAATAAGGGTAAGATATACCGACGCAGGACATCTGCTGGGCTCGTCCAGCATCGAGCTTTGGCTGACCGAGGACGGCCAAACACGCAAGCTTCTGTTCTCGGGTGATATAGGCAACCACAAACAGCCGCTTATACGTGATCCCCAGTATATTGATGAGGCTGACTATGTTATTATGGAAGCCACCTACGGAAACAGGCGCCATGACCCTCCAAAGGATTATGTTCAAGCCTTGGCACAGGTGATCCAGACTACCTTTGACAGGGGCGGAAACGTCGTTATACCATCTTTTGCCGTTGGCAGAACGCAGGAGCTTCTGTACTTTCTGCGGCAGATAAAATCGGAAAATATGGTCAAAAACCACGCCAACTTCCCTGTTTATGTAGACTCCCCCCTTGCCATAGAGGCAACCAGGGTATTTATAGAAAACAAAGAGTCCTGCTTTGATGAAGAGGCTATGAAGTATGTTGAACAGGGCATCAACCCCATAACCTTTGATGACCTTTATCTTGCCACCACAAGTGACGAATCACGTGCCATAAACTTTAACAGCACACCAAAAATAATAATCTCCGCCAGCGGAATGTGCGAGGCAGGACGCATAAAGCATCACTTGAAACACAACCTGTGGAAAAGCGAAAACACAATACTTTTTGTGGGCTATCAGGCTCTTAACACCCTTGGACGCAGCCTTGTGGAGGGAGCAAAAACCGTAAAGCTGTTCGGCGAGGAGATATCCGTAAAAGCTCAGATACTTGTTCTTGCAGGCATAAGCGGCCATGCAGACGTTGACGGTCTCAACGAATGGATAAGCAGCGTAAAGGGCGTAAAAAAGGTGTTTGTCAACCATTCCGAGGCATCTGTTGCGGACGAATTCACCGCTCATCTGAAAAAAGACTTCGGACTTGAAGCGTACGCACCGTACAGCGGCGGCGTTCTCAACATTCTCACCGGAGAGTTTACAAACGCCTCTCCGATACCCGTTGAGAAAAAATCAAAAGGCTTCTCACCCGGTTATCAGCGCCTGGTGGCGTCTTTGGAGCGCCTTACTGCCCTTGTTAACAAAAGCTCCGGACTTACCAATAAGGAACTTGCCAGAATGACAGATACCCTAAATAACCTCTGCTCAAAGTGGGAGGCTTAATCCAAGCGAAAGGAGCTTGTCTTTTATGAAGGTAATCCATGTAAATGCACTTAACCACCGCATTTTGCAGGACGAAAAAAGTTTTATCGAACAAAGCGATAATAACTACGCTCAAAGGCTTATTGCCATAGCAGACAATATAGAAAACTCAAAGGATTCCAAACCTATTCTCCTGCTTGCAGGTCCCTCCGGCTCCGGAAAGACCACCACAGCTCTGAAAATACGTGAAATACTCCTTGAGCGTGGGATAATAACCTATAACATCTCCCTTGACAATTACTTTGTCCCAAAGGAACGTTTCCCCGTTGACGAAAACGGAAAGGTGGATCTTGAATCTCCCGACCATGTGGATAAGGAGCTTTTCGTCAGCCAGCTCACCGACCTTTTCAACGGCAAGGAGATAACTCTGCCCATATTCAACTTTCCCGACCAGTCAAGACATTGGGGTCCAAAGCTGAAGCGTGAAAAGGACGAGATATTTATTTTTGAAGGTACCCACGCCCTTAACCCCTCTATTGTAGGCGAGATAGCAGGCTATTCTCACAAAATGTATGTAAGCGTGAGAACAAGGCTGCAATATGACGTTAAAGGCGAAGATGACAGATTGCTCGACCCGGCGTATATACGTCTTATGCGCCGTATTATCAGAGATATTCTTTTCCGTGGAAGAGATATAACCGCCACCCTTGATATGTTTGACAGCGTTGAAGCGGGGGAGGTAAAATATATTATGCCCTTTAAACGGTTTGCGGAATACTCTGTGGATTCATTTATCCCCTATGAGGTCCCTGCGTACAAAAGCTTTATTCTGGGAAAACTGAAAGAAGCCATTGCTCAAAACAGCAAGTACGAGCGCTTCAGCCCGATCACCCAGGCACTTTCGCAGATAGGGGCAATAACCCTTGACAATATCCCTCCCCAGTCTCTTACCCGTGAGTTTATCGGAAACAGTGCATATAAATACTGAATATGTAAAGGCTTTCCCCGAAAATGCGGAAAGCCTTTGTTTTTGCCCTCTTTTGGAGAGCATAAACATTTATTTATACAAGCCCCAGTCCGCCATGTCAAGGCGGATATAATAGCCCTGCTCGCCATGGCACACAGGGCAATTCAGGGGAACTTGTGTGCCTTCAATTATATACCCGCAGTTTGTGCATACCCACATCACAGGCTCATCAGAGGAATAAAGCCTGCCTTCGCTGTAAAGCTGTGCAAAACGCCTGAAGCGTTCACCGTGACTTTTCTCTATAGATGCAATGTTTTCAAAGTCCTGTGCTATCTGTGCAAAGCCCTCCTCACGGGCTATGTTTGCAAACTCAGGGTATATCTGTTCGCTTTCCTTGAACTCATGCCGGGCTGCGCTTTGAAGCATACACACCGGCTCACAGCTGTCCTTGTCAACAGGATATGCTGCTTGTATCTCTGTTTGCTCCACTCCCCCCTTTTGCAGGTGCTCGTAAAAGATCCGGGCGTGCTCTTTTTCCTGGTTCGCCGTCCACTTGAAAAGGTCTGCTGCAACAAACTGCTTTTGTTCGGTCAGCTTTTGCTGTGCAAAGGAATATCTGTTCCTTGCCTGTGATTCCCCGGCGTAAGCCCTCATAAGGTTTACTTTGGTCTTTGAGTCTTTAAGATCCATATTATCCTCTCCTTTTTTAAACCGTCAGTGTTCCCGACGGGCTTTCAACAAGCAAAAGTATCTGCTGTTCTTCTCCGGTCAGAGCGTCAAAATAAACCAGTACGTTCCTGCCGTTTTTTGCCTTGCATTTAAACTCGTAGCAAAGCTTTTCTTCAAGATTTTCCGTTGGTATAACTGCCAGACGGCTGCTTTGTACAGTCAGCTTAGGCGATACCCTTTCCTGTGCACGGAGCTTTGAAAACAGCTTCTTTGGATGCTCTCTCTTTGTGTGGTTCACCAAAAATCCCCTTGCGTCAAAACCCAGTATCTCACCGTTGTCAAGGGCGATAGATAGTTTTATAAGGTCGGTGTAAACACAGGTTCCCAGGTCGTCATATGCGTAATTTACAGTCATTATGCCGTTGTGGATATCATAGTAGGTGGTCTTCATCGACAAAATGCCAAGATAATCAAGGTACTTTTCTCCTGTTTTCAAAGCCTGCTGCCGGGACATCTTTTCCTCTTCCACAGGTCTGCTTTTGAGAAAATAAGAGATATATCCACCGTTTTTAGTCACCTCACAGCAAACGGTGTTGTCTTTATTTGAAAACCTTACGGCAGGCATATTTCCCCCTACCTCGCTTGTGTCTTCAAGGTCGTTGGCGGAAATGTTCATTGCCATGCAGCACTTTTCCAGCGCCTTTTTCCGTGACACCTGCTGTGCGTTCTGTGTCATTTTCGGCTTTTTCTCCATGATATTGTCCGAAAACGGTCCGTCGTAAATAAGGCTGGGATAGTCTTTGAAATCCTGTTCAAAATCGGAAAATCCATCCGTCACCTCAGGGACTCCCTGTGTGTCTATCTGTGCATCGCTAAAGTCTATCTCCCCTGCGTTCAGAGCGCTTTCCATCTCGGATATGTTCTGCGCCAGCTTTTTGGAAAAATCGTATAGCTTTGAAATGTTTTCGTAATCCTTTGTGGATATCCCTTTGTCTTTGTCCAGCTTTTTGCCGACTGCAAGCGAGTAGTTTCCCACCTGGGAAAGAAATTTATATGTGTTATTTGTCTGAGCCCTTCCCATAGGCAGCTGAGAAAGTGCTGTTTTTGCCGCACTTGCCTGCTGATAAAGCTTAACGGAAAGATCTTTATGAGTCTTTTCGGAACCTGCGTAAAGCTCTTTTTCCAGAGTCTCACTTATATTTTTGCAGGCATCTGCAAGCTGTTCAAGTGCGCTTGCATAAGAAGCATTGAGCACCAAGGTATTCCTGCGTGCCTCATCCATAAGCATAAAATTTCGTGCTATGAGCACCGTAAGTGCAAAGATCCCAAAGGTGAATACTCTGATCAGACATCTGCGTTTGCATTTCATTTTCATTCCTCCGTTCATCTTAATCATGTGCAGTTTTGTCGTTTTTATCCCACCGTTTTTGAAAAAAAGACACAGGTTGTATAAATAAAATGTAAAAAAAACGAGGGCGGCTGTGTCAAGGTTGAAAAAAAGGTGCGATTGTGGTATAATATTGCGAGTATGTACAATATGAAAGGAATGACCTTAGTGATATACCTTGATAACGCAGCCACCACAAAGCCTTGTAAAGAGGCTGTGGATGCGGTGATAAACGGACTTGAACACTACGGAAATCCCTCAAGCCTGCATAGCCTGGGGCTTGAAGCGGAAAATCTGGTCAATAAACAGCGTGAGATAATTGCCGCAGCCATAGGAGCAAAGGAAAAAGAGATATTTTTCACCTCCTGTGCCACAGAAAGCAGCAATACCGCTATTTTCGGGGCATATGCCTATCAGGGCAAACGCAAGCACCGTGTGGTCACCACTGCTGTGGAGCATCCAAGCGTTGCAAACCCCATCGGAAAGCTTGAACAGCTGGGCTGCGAAGTCATAAGGCTCTCCCCGGACGAAAACGGACAGATCAACCCAAAGGCTGTGCTTGAAGCTGTAAACGAGGACACGTTCCTTGTGAGCATGATGCTGGTGAACAATGAAACAGGTGCGGTTTTTGACGTTGGTTCAGCTTTTTCCATGATAAAGAAAAAGTATCCCCGGGTGCTTACCCACTGCGACTGCGTTCAGGGCTTCATGAAGCTGCCTTTTACAGTTAAAAAGCTGAATGCGGATATGATCTCCCTGAGCGGTCATAAGATCTATGCACCAAAAGGCATAGGTGCTTTATATGTTAAAAGCGGTGTACACATTCCGCCGCTGCTGCTTGGGGGCGGACAGGAAAGCAGCTTCCGCTCGGGAACAGAATGTGTACCATTGATCCTCGGCTTTGGTGCAGCGGTAGAGGCTCTTTGCGGCAAGGTCGAAGAAAACTACGCAAAAGCAAAGGCTGTGCAGGATCATTTAGTTGAAAAATGTGCCCGCAGCGGCGGCATAACAGTAATATTTTCAGGCGGCTCCCCGTATATCACAAGCATTGCCGTGCAGGGGTTGAAATCCGAGGTGCTTTTGCATTTCCTTGAGGAAAAGGGGATATATGTATCCAGCGGTTCTGCCTGCTCAAAGGGTAAAAAAAGCTCGGTGATAAAGGAGTTCCATGTGCCCGAAGATCTGTCTGACAGTGTGCTTCGCATAAGCATATCCGCCGAAACGACCGCACAGGACATTGACACTCTGCTTGAAGCCGTAACCGAGGCACAGGGCAGACTTGCGAGGATAAAGAAATGACGGAAAAATATGCTTTGAAAATAGTCCGGGACAATTATCATCTCACAAATGACAGTTTTTTATTCTATCTGCACGAACGTGACCTTTTTCGTGCGGACAGGTTCAATACCCTGTGTACGGCAGTGGAAACGCTTGCAGGAAGCAGATGCGAGATGCTTACAGAGAAGATCACACACTGCTATCAGAACATTCTTAAAGAGTTCATATACCATTTCAACCCCAACGACAGCTCACAGATAAAGGATTTTCCCAAAAAGTACACACACTATCTGGAAAAGTTCGACTGTGCGCTGGCAAGGTACTATACCTGCGGTAACAAACATAACGAAAAGGAAAGATGAAAATGAAAGAGATAATTCTTTGCAAATACGGCGAGATCGCCCTCAAAGGTCTGAACAAGAGCACTTTTGAGTCAATGATGATGAAAAGCATAAGGCGCAGGCTCAAAAAGTTCGGGGAGATAAATATTACAAAGGCACAGTCTACGGTTTATGTTGAACCTGTGGACGATAATATTGACGTTGACGAGGTAGTGGACAGGCTTTCAAAGATCTTTGGCATAATCAAGCTGTGCCGCTGCTGCGTGGTGGAGAAAACTATGGATGCCATACTAAACGACTCCATAGAATACATACGTGAGGATATGGAGGCAGCAAGGACTTTTAAAGTCGATGCAAAGCGCAGCGACAAGAAATTTCCGTACAAAAGCCCCGATATATGCAACGAACTGGGGGGAAAGCTTTTGGAAACCTTCCCTCACCTGAGCGTTGACGTTCACAAGCCCGATGTTACAGTCACTGTGGAGGTGCGTGAAAAGTATGCGTTTATCCACGCAGGAAAGCTTGAGGGCGCAGGGGGTATACCTGTGGGTTCAAGCGGAAAGGCAATGCTGCTTCTTTCTGGAGGCATTGATTCACCTGTGGCAGGATATATGATGTCAAAGCGAGGTGCGGTAATAGATGCCATCCATTTTGAGGCACCTCCTTACACCTCGGAAAGAGCTAAGCAAAAGGTGGAAAAGCTTGCAAAGAAAATGACGGAATACTGCGGCGACATCGCCTTTTACTGTGTGCCCTTCACTCAGATACAGGAAACGCTGCGTGACAAATGCCCCGAAGAACTTTTTACTATCCTTATGCGCCGCCTGATGATGGAGATAGCCCAGCGCATAGCCGTAAGAGAAGGCTGCCAGGCGCTGGTCACGGGAGAAAGCCTGGGACAGGTGGCAAGCCAAACCATGTACGCTATGGTCTGTACCGATGCTGTTTGCAGGATCCCTGTGTTCAGACCCTGTGTGGGACTTGATAAAACCGAGATCATAGATATTTCACGCAAAATAGATACTTTTGAAACTTCGATACTCCCATATGAGGATTGCTGTACGGTATTTACCCCAAAGCACCCTAAAACACGTCCCGAACTCGGAGCAGTTGAGGCTGCCCAGGCTCGGGTGGACTGGGAAGAGCTTATACAAAAGGCTGTCAGTCAAACGACTTGCAGTATGATAAAGCTTGAGTGAGGTAAAGCAAAACGGTGACAGCAGTTTTATGCTGTAACCGTTTTTTAATTATTTATACAGTTTTTTGGACAGTTTGTGCAGATCGGGTTTTACCCCACCGTTCAGGTGCAAAGGTAAAATTGCGGATATTCGACAAATTCCGTCTTTGTGCACAGTTATCATACGGGGTTGTGTGCACGGGCTTTTATTACAAATCTGTAACAAAAAGTGGAAAATACAGCCTGTAAATATTGTTTTACAAACAAATTATTTAATATTGAGTTTAAATAAACCTTGTTTTTTATGTGCAAAACCTAAGAAATGGAGAGCGATCATCTGTGGAAATTCGTAAATATGACAAATCGGTTACGAAAACTATTGACACCCCTTGGGAGGATGTTGTAAAATATCTTATAGATAAGGGTATAACCATATCTACGGCAGAAAGCTGTACCGGCGGTATGATAAGCCAGATGATAACCTCGGTGGCAGGTGCATCGGAAATATTCCCCGGAGGTATATGCACTTACAGCGAACAGGTAAAGCAAGAAACTCTGGGCGTGAAAAAACAGACCCTTGAACGGTATACCGTTTATTCCCCCCAGGTGGCAAGTGAAATGAGCCTGGGAGCGCAAAGGCTTTTCAAAACACAGGCGGCTGTGGGCGTTACCGGTGTTGCAGGCCCCGGCAGTGCAGGAGATAAACCTGCGGGAACGGTATATGTGAGCGTTCGCCTGGCGGATAAGGAAGAAGTAAGAGATCTTAAAGTGTATGAGCTTGTTAAAGACCCTGACAGAGAAACTGTGAGAAGGATATCCTCACAGCTGGCTCTCAAAATGGTGTTTGAGCTTTGTATAAATTCAGGATTAGGATAAAAACGATGGCTGAAACAGAAACAAAAAGCATTTTTAAACGTGCAAGGGATTATTTTATCCCCAAAAAAGGCGACAGAAGAGACGATGTTATCAAAAAGATAGTATTTTTGTTCTCTGTGGCGGTTTTTGTTGTCTCTGTGGTACAGCTGGGGCTTTTTCTCAAAGACAAAGGTAAGGAAGAAAGCTATCAGCAGGAGATAATGTCCTATGCACCCCAGCTGAACGATCTGCCGGCTCCGGCAAAGGAGGACAGCTCAAGCCAGTCCCAGTCTCAAAAGCCTGCTGACCCTCAGAAGCCTGCGGTGAGAGAGCTTCAGGACTGGGGAAAGAAACTTCTTGAAAAAAACAAAGACGTTGTTGGCTGGCTCAGTATCCCCTCTCACAAGGACAGCAAGGGAAACCTTTACATAAACGCCCCCGTGGTCAAGGGCAAGGATAACAGCGAATATCTTTATATAAATCTTGACAGAAGGTACAGCATTTCCGGCACACTGTTCGCCGATTACGGCTGCACCATAGAAAAGGACAAACAGTCCGGCAACGTTACCATCTACGGACATCACATGGGTTATATGGGGACTGCATTCACTCATCTTCACGAGTACAAGCAGGGCGTGGATTTTCTCAAAAAAAATCCTGTGATACAGTTCAACACCATCTATGACGGCACAAACCAGAAATATGCTATTGTGGGCTGTTTTATTTCAAACATTACCCCGGCTTCTGACAACGGTACCATCTTCAACTATTGGACCGTGAGAAACTTTACCGACAAGGGCAGCGATTTCAAAGACTGGATAGAAAATGTGAAAAAACGTTCGTGGTATTCATCGGATATAAACTGTACAGATAAAGACGAGTATATCACACTTTCCACCTGTTCAAACGAATGCTTCGGGGTAAGATGGGTGATCGTCGGCAAAAAACTTACCGAAAAGGACGATCTTAACGCTATCACCTCTTCATACAAGGATAAGGCTGAAAAAGATATTTATTTCCCTGCCGTATGGACAAACAAATTTGGCAACAAAAAGGTATATAAGGGCTGGGATTTCTAATATAAAAGGCGGTTTTATACCGCCGGAAAGGTATTGTGATAAAAAATGAGAACCAACGATAAAAGCAGTGCAAAACCCTCGGTAAAGAAAGGCAAGGTACGTGTTCTTGCAGTAATTGCAGCGGCGCTTGCACTTACAATAGGAACATCAAGCTATTTTGCATTTTCCGGCAGCGACATCACTACCTCTGACGACCGGGACGTGACACAGCAAAGCTCCCAGTCACAGACCTCCGCTGAGACCACAGCTGAAAAAGATGATAAGGGTACATATACCGTCAGCACTTTCGTAAGCTGGAGAAAAGCCGGGATCGGTGAGTATGAGGTAGCTTCGGCAAAACAGACCACTACTACTACCACCACTACAACTACCACAACTACAACAACCACCACAACCACTACCACCACAGCAAAGCCAAAGGCTGTGACCACAAAACAGACAACAGCAAAGCCTGTAACTACCACTAAAAAGGCGGTTACAACTACCGCTGCACCTGCTCCAAAGACAATATATAACTCATCTACCATAAAGTATACTCAGGAAGAATTCGACATGATGTGCTATGTGGTACAGGCAGAGGTGGGCAACTGCCCCGAAGCCTATAAGATAGCTGTGGCAAACGTTATCATCAACAGAGTCAAGTCTCCTAAGTTCAGCTATGCAAATTCCATAAAGGCTGTACTTACAGCTTCAAACCAGTTTACTTCGATCAGCAATTACTACAACAAGTATAAAGTGCCCAACCAAAGCACTATAAACTGCTGTAAGAGAGCCCTTGCAGGCGAGGATAATACCAACGGTGCAGTATATTTCTATACTCCCGGATACGTGGGCGCATCAGTCGCAGCTTGGTTTGAATCAATGCAGCTTTGCCTTGCATGGCCAAACGCAAGATTCTTTAAGCCGTGGTAAAAGCGTTATGTGTAATGTGACTGTATATACGGTTTAAAATTGTTTAAAATGCTGAAAGTCAAGACGCAGGTTTGCTATGTCTTGACTTTTTTATTTGCTGTGTTTACAATAAAATGTGTATATGCAGTTAGCTTGTATACATAATTTTACTGCGTGCTTCAACGCAGGATCATGAGGTGAACCATATGGGAATATTCTCAAACGTCAGCCCACAGGAAAAGGCTGTAAATGACCAGATCCAAATGACACACAACCAGATCAACGAGCTTTACATGGATATAGGAAGACATGTTAAGCTGAACTTAAAGGATAAGATCGACGATCAGTATATCCAGAATGCCTGCCGCAACATTGATGATTGCCTTGCAAGGCTTCAGCAGCTCAACACAGACCTTAACGCTATCAGAGGCATCAAGCTTTGCACCAACTGCAACGCACAGATACCTATGGGCGTTACCTTCTGCCCTTCTTGCGGCACAAAGCAGCCTGATATGCCTATGAACAATATGGCTATGGGCGGCATGAATCCGATGGGCGGCTATGGCGCACCAATGGGTGCTCCTATGGGCGGACCGGTAATGGGCGGCGTTCCCATGGGCGGTGCTCCTATGGGCGGATACCCACAGCCACAGAACGCACCGTTTAACCCTGTATCCGCAGGAAATTCTCCTGCAAACCCAAACAAGAATATGATGAACGGCGGATTCCAGCCTCCTGTACAGCAAGCTGCGGTACCACCTGTTCCACCTGTTCCACCGGCACCACAGGCTCCCGCACCGGCAGATCCGGCAGGCGCACAGCAGGCAGATCCTCTTGCAGGTATCCCCCCTGTACCCCCGATCCCGGATAATAAACCGGAAAGCAAGCCTTTAGACGAAAATGTTGTCACCAACCAGCCCCAGCAGCCAAAGGCGGTTGAAGAGGAAAAGGAAGAAAAAACCGAATCTCCCGTGATCCAGCCGGAAAAGACAGAGGCACCTACAGGTGAGTTTATCTTCTGCTCTCAGTGCGGACACAGGGAAAAAGCAGGCGTTGCTTTCTGCTCACAGTGCGGAAGCAAGCTTTGATCCGAAAATAACAGCAGGCGGGATATTTCCGCCTGTTTTTGTTAAAATGCAAATTTTTATAAAGAAGGGATTTTTAAATGTCATTGACAGTAAGAGAAGAACTGAGAGAGTACGATGTGATACTTGCCTCGTCTTCACCAAGACGCAAGGAGCTTTTAAACCTTATCTGCCCCACTTTCCGTGTTATACCACCCCAGTGCGAGGAGAAACTCCCCCCGGAGCTTTCGGTGGATAAAGCAGCAGAGTATCTCTCCGACCTTAAATGCAGATCTATTGCCGAGGTTTACGAAAACAGCCTGGTCATCGGCTGTGACACTATGGTGATCTGTGACAATGCAATTTACGGAAAGCCATCCGACGAGGAGGATGCCAAAAGAATGCTGCGTGCACTTTCCGGCAGAGAACATAAGGTCATCAGCGGCGTTACGATAGGCTTTAAAAAGAAGTATCTTTCCTTTTCCGTAAGTACCAGGGTGAAATTTCATACCCTGTCGGAAACCGATATTGACTATTACTGCCGCAGCGGAGAGCCGATGGATAAAGCCGGAGCATACGGAATACAGGGATTTGGCTCTCTTCTTGTGGAAAAAATAGACGGAGAATATTACAATGTGGTCGGTCTTCCCGTTTCGGAAATGGCACAAAGGCTTGGCAGTTTTTTGGAAATATGTGAATAAAGTTAAAAAAATAGTCATTTGCCCTTGAAAAGTCTCGCTTTTTGTGATATAATACCTTTGTGTGTAAATTTCATAAGTAAGGATAGAGATATATGATAGCGGACAAGGATAAAAGCCGCAAGCAAATGGCTCGTGTGCGTTTGCAGCAGAATATAGTTTCGCTGTGCTGCCTTTTATGCGTAGTTTTCGCTGTGGGCTGGATAATACACTCGGCAGGGAAAAAGAGCGATTTTCTCACCTCTTCTTCCGATCCTCAGAGCCAAAGCAGCAGCACACAAAGCTCTGTCTCTGACAGTTCTTCCAAAAATGAAAGCTCAAGCGGCGACAGCCTTTCTCAGGCTGACAGCAGCATTACCGATTCATCTGCACCACAGCCGGAAGATCCCGATCAGAACGTCCACCCTTATGCTCAGCCAAAGGACACAGCGGACGAACTTGAAAACACTCTTTTCATAGGAGATTCAAGGACCGTGGGACTTTTCAATATCTGCGACAAGCCCAAGGCGACTTTCTACTGCGCTGTGGGACTGAACGTGCAGACAGTTTTCCAAACCCCGGCAATTGCCCTTGACAACGGCAGCATGGGTACGGTGGAGCAGGCTCTGGCACAGGGTCATAAATATTCAAGAGTATACATCAACTTCGGTACCAACGAAATGGGCTGGCCCTATTATGACAGCTTTATAGAGCTTTACAAAAAGCTTGTGGATACCATACGCAAGTACAGCCCCGATGCAAAAATATACGTTGAATCAATACTCCCGGTGACTGCATCAAGAGATCAGCAGGGAGATGCAATAAACAACAAAAATGTTCAGGCGCTGAATGAGTACATCAAAAAATTTGCCGCCGATAACAGCTGCACATATCTGCAGTGCGATAAGGCGGTCATGGGTCAGGACGGAAAACTCCCCCAGGAGGCAAGTCCGGACGGTGTACACCTTAACATTGATTATTGCAGATATTGGTTAAACTATATAATAGATGAAACATGAGGAAAGGAAAGGTAAAATTCTATGAAAACAAGAAAAGCACTCTGTGCAGTTCTGGCTGCCACAATGCTGGCAGTAACAGCTTTCGCATCCTGCGGAGAAAGTTCAAGCAAGACCTCTGACAGCTCTGCAAGCAGCACAAGCACAACAGCAGTTGAAACAAAGGAAAAGACCGCAAAGGATCTTAATGCTATCGCAAACGGTGTAAAGGATACACTTGATGATGCCGTAAAGGGCACAATGACAGAATACGACGAGAACAGAATAGAAAAAATAATCGGCGTAAAGAAGGATCTTTACACAAAGGCAGTTTGCCTAGTAGACGCATCAGGCGCATCCGCTCACGAGATCGACTGTTTTGAAGCAAAGGACGAAAATGCCGCAAAGGAGATTGAATCTGCCCTCAAGACCCGTATAGAGAACCAGAAGACAGCTTTCAAGGACTATGTTCCTGCCGAGATGGACAAGCTCAACGACCCGGTTCTTGTAGTTGACGGAAACTATGTTTTCCTTTGCCTTACAAATAACAACAGCAAGGCTAAGGAAGTAATCGGCAAATAATCAATAGCGCATTTTATATCGGTCATGTTCTGCTGCCCAGGGCGGTGGGACATGACTTGATTTCATGTATATGGCATTTTAATACAAAGGTACGGTGATAGATCGGATGCTTTTTTCAAGCATGGTATTTCTGTTTCTGTTTTTGCCAATAGTCCTTATGCTTTATTACGCCTCTCCACGCAAGGTGCGTAACCTGATACTTTTTGTATTCAGCCTTGTGTTTTACGCCTGGGGAGAGCCGATATACGTTTTTCTTATGATAGCCTCAACTATTGTGGCGTATATCACGGGACTTTTAGCGGACAAAACAAAAAAAGGAAGGAAACCATGGGTCCCCAAGGTCTCGCTTATAGTGGCGATACTTTGGAACATGGGGCTTCTTTTGTTCTTTAAGTACACTAACTTCTTTATTGAAAATGCAAACAGCATTTTTGGTCTGAGCATAGAGAAAATGGGACTTGTGATGCCTATCGGCATATCGTTTTACAGCTTTCAGACCCTTTCATACGTTATCGACGTTTACAGAGGCGACGTAAAGGCTCAGAAAAACTATCTGACTCTGGGTACTTACGTTGCGCTTTTTCCACAGCTCATCGCCGGTCCTATAGTAAGATACAAGGACGTTGCCGAACAGATGGCAAAGCGAAAAGAGACCATCAGCAACTTCGCTCAGGGCGTTCACAGGTTTGCTATCGGACTTGGTAAAAAAGTCATCCTTGCAAACAGTATAGGCGCACTTTTTGATGCCATAAGCAATTCTCCCCAGGATCAGATGTCTGTAACGGCTTCGTGGATGGGAATAATCGCTTATACCTTCCAGATATACTTTGACTTTTCCGGTTATTCGGATATGGCTATCGGTCTGGGCAAAATGTTCGGATTTGATTTTCTGGAAAACTTCAACTACCCCTATATCTCAGACTCAATCACCGAGTTCTGGAGAAGATGGCATATGTCCCTTTCAAGCTGGTTCAGAGATTACGTCTATATCCCGCTGGGAGGCAACCGCAAGGGCAAGGTAAGACAGTGCGTCAACATCATGATAGTGTGGTTCCTAACAGGCTTCTGGCACGGTGCAAACTGGAACTTTATGATCTGGGGAGTTTATTTCGGAATAATTCTTCTTTGCGAAAAGCTTTTCCTGCTCAAGGCACTTAAAAAGATACCTAAATTTATCAGCCACATCTATGCGCTGATACTTATTGTGATCGGCTGGGGAATATTTGCGTTTGACGACTTCGGAAAGCTGACACAGAATTTTAAAAATATGTTCGGCCTGTCGGGAGTGGACTTTGCCAACCACCAGACTTTAGTTTGGTTCACAGGTTATGCCTTAACTTTCGTGATACTGATCTTCACATCTACTCCGCTTATCAAAAAGATCGGAGAAAGACTGAAAAAAGCTGTGCCGGCTGTTTACAGCTGCGTTTTGCAGCCGCTTATGGTAGTGGCGATACTGCTTATCTCTACGGCTTATCTTGCGGGAAATTCATTCAACCCGTTCCTTTATTTCAGATTTTAGGAGGTGACTGTAATGAGCAAAAAAACCGAAAGAATATCCCAGATCATTATGGTCAGCATCTTTATAATCTTTATCATGGGATTTTGTGTTTGGACATTCTTTACAAAGGACAGACAGTTCTCGGAAATGGAGAACAGAAACCTTGCACAGTTCCCCGAGTTTTCCTGGAAGCAGCTCAAGGACGGAAAGTTCACCCAGGAACTTGAAAGCTATATGTCCGACCAGCTTCCCTTCAAGGATTCACTTGTCACACTGAAAACCGACACAGACAGGCTTCTTATGCACAACCTGCAAAACGGTGTTTATTTCGGAAGCGATGGGTACTACCTGCAAAATTACAAGGAGTTTCCTGTTCAGGTGAATAAGAACATAGGCTATGTTAACGAGCTGGCAGAGCTTTGCAAGGGCACAGAGATGGATTTCATGCTCGTACCCAACAGCATAAGCGTTATGAGCGACAAGCTCCCCTCGGTAAACAACACCGAGGACCAGCAAAAAACTATTGACAAAATAAGAGCCGGACTGGACAAGAGCATAAAGTTCTACTGCCCTATGGACGAGCTTAAAAAAGCTGCCGCAGACGGCGCTCAGCCTTACTATAAGACCGACCACCACTGGACCTCTGACGGGGCGAGGGTAGCTTTTGACGGGTTCATGAAATTCCTGGGAGAGGACGAGCTGAAAGCAAAATACGATGTCAAAGAGCTGAACGATTTTATGGGCACTCTTTACTCAAAGGCTCCCTCTGCATTTTCTGCAAAGGACACCATGAAGCTTTACACCGACACAAATAACAAGCTGACTGTTAAATATGTGGATCAGAACAAGACCACCGACACGCTTTTTGACAGTTCGTTCCAGGACAAAAAGGACAAGTATTCCACCTTCCTTGGAGGCAACTTCCCTGTGGTTGAGATAAAGGCGGATAACGCACAGCAGGACAAAAAGGTACTTATCCTGAAAGACAGCTATGCAAACTGTGCAATGCCTTATTTCACAAGTATGTACTCTGACGTGACAATGATGGATATGAGATATTATCATATGCAAAAGCTGACTGTTTCGGAATATGTAAAGCAAAACAAGATCGACAAGGTGATATTGCTTTACAATGTTGATTTCTTCAACACCGACACCAACTTTGTGGAAATGACATTCTAACAAAAAATATCCCCCGCAAAAGCGGAGGATATTTTTTATGTCTGTTTTTATTTTGCAACTGCCTTGTGGAATACTTTTTTGCCTTTTTTGATAATGACCGCATCCGCCATATCTATCAATGTCTTGGGGTCGGTTATCTTTTCGTCGTTCACACTCACGCCGCCCTGTGTAACAAGCCTTCTTGCTTCACCGTTTGACTGGCACAGTCCGCACTTTACAAGCAATGTAAGAATACCTATCTTTCCGCCTTCAAGGTCTGCGGCAGCTATCTCGGTGGTAGGCATATCATCGCTCACGCCGCCTTTTGCAAATATAGCCTTTGCGGCATCGTCAGCTTTTTTAGCCTCCTGCTCACCGTGAACGAGCTTTGTCAGCTCAAAAGCGAGAAGCTCCTTTGCCTTGTTCAGCTCTGCACCCTGCAAGGTCTTTTCCATCTCCTCTATCTGCTCGATAGGAACAAATGTAAGCAGCTTTAGGCACTTGATAACGTCAGCGTCATCAACATTTCTCCAGTACTGGTAAAAATCATAAGGCGAGGTCTTTTCCGGGTCGAGCCATACTGCACCGCCAACGGTCTTACCCATTTTCTGTCCCTCGGAATTGAGCAGCAGAGTTATGGTCATAGCGTGAGCATCCTTGCCCAGCTTCTTTCTTATAAGCTCTGTGCCGCCCAGCATATTTGCCCACTGGTCATCGCCGCCGAACTGCATATTACAGCCGTATTTCTGGAACAGCATATAAAAGTCATATGACTGCATTATCATGTAGTTGAACTCAAGGAAAGTCAGTCCCCTTTCCATTCTCTGCTTATAGCACTCAAAGGAAAGCATCTTATTCACCGAGAAGCAAGCGCCAACTTCACGCAGAACATCAATATAGTTCAGATCAAGCAGCCAGTCGGCATTGTTTACCACCATTGCCTTGCCGTCGGAGAAATCTATAAAGCGGCTCATCTGCTTTTTGAAACACTCAACATTATGCTCGATAGTTTCCTTGGTAAGCATCTTTCTCATATCGCTCTTTCCCGAAGGATCGCCTATCATTCCCGTTCCGCCGCCCAGCAAAGCGATAGGCTTATTGCCTGCCATTTGCAGTCTTTTCATAAGGCAAAGCGCCATAAAGTGACCAACGTGCAGGCTGTCGGCTGTGGGGTCAAAGCCGATATAGAAAGTTGCCTTTCCGTTGTTTATCATATCGCTGATCTCTTTTTCGTCTGTTACCTGAGCTATAAGCCCACGTCTTACAAGTTCTTCATAACAAGTCATTTTCTTTTCCTCCGTTTTTTTATTTGATTTGGTTTTTATGCTGAAGATGTATCCCTATATGCCCGATCCCGAGGATAACAGTCGCTATCATCATCGGGATATTTTTTCCGTAAACGCCCAGAAGAAAGAAAGCAAGCACCGGCAAGGTCGCTCCCGCAACGGGGATACCAAGTATTGAACTGTACATATCCGCCATTGTCTTTTCGCTTGTGAAATAACGTATCCAGTATATCTCATAAAGAATCATTATTGCAAATGCCATGACAAGAAAAGCGCTCCACCCGCTGATGCGGATATTAAAATCACTGAATATAAGGCAAAGGGTGCTTACCAGTGCCTCACCTATACGTTCAAGTGTGAGCAGTATCCTGTTTTCCTTCGGGGCGTATTTTTCGTAATTCTTCGGCTGATTCTTGCTCCAGATAATATTAGGGACAAAAAGCATTATCAGAAAAACAAGTCCCACATACGAAAATCCAAAATGCATGGCTATTCTCCTTATGTTATTTCTCGTTAACGAGCTTTCCTGTCATATGCTCTATCTCAAGTTCCATAACGACGGTCGCTCTTGCACACTTTTCGATCTCTTTGTCGATATAGCTTTCATCGTTTGTGAACTTATAGCTGAGCTGTCTGCAAAGCTCGATGGCCCTGTCAAAGTCTTCAACTATCCTCATCCGGCCGAATACCACTACGCTTTTTACGTTCAGCGCCCAGTCTCCCTCTTTCAAAAAACCCTTATCGTATACTGTAAAACAAACCTTGTCGCAGGACTTTACCGCATCAACACGGTGTCCGATCTTCCCTCCGTGAAAGTATATTTTACCGTCCTGCTCACAATAGTAATGGTTTATGGGCACACAATACGGGTATCCGTTGTCCCCTGCCATTGCAAGGACGCCTCTTGTTTCACTTTTAAGAAGATCTATGCACTCCTGCCGGCTGATCGCTTGTTTTTGACGTCGCATTTCCCGGAACAATCCATCACACCCTTTCATGTATAAAAAAACCTCTGATAAGCCTTGGCTCATCAGAGGACGATCAGATCGTGGTACCACCTCATTTTGTCTGCTTTTCACAAAACAGACCTTTAAAGTTGACTTTGTCAACTCCGCCCTGTAACGTGGGCAAACCGCACCCGACTACGTTATCACCGGGTGTGCTCGGGGATGTATTCACCAGCTGCCTGCGTACTCCCTTTCACCAGCCGAGAGCTCTCTGAACGCCCGGTACAGCCGCTTACTTGTTCCCGTCATCACATTTCACATATCAAAGTTAATATATCACACACACCTGTATTTGTCAAGCAGGTCATTATTTTTTTACATATGCCGCAACTATTTCTCCGATATACTCGGTGTGGTATCCTCCGTCATTGTACCAGGCATCTATCTGCGACTTGTCGGTAAAGTATTCACTCTTCATTGCCTGTGCATACAGTTTTTTGCAGACAAAGGCAACACTTGCCTGCTCAAAGATCGTTGAGCCGTCGGTGAACAAGGGAACAAGCCCTGTTTCCTTTGCTTTGTCAAAATCTCTTCCGCTGTGTGCGCCGCAAAACGCAAGGGCTTTCTTATATTCCTCACCAAAAAAGCAAACGCTGAAATATTCGCTTTTGTCCATAAACTCCTTAGTATATCTCTGGGGACGAATAACTGTGGCAATGGCGTTTTTGCCCCACATAACCCCGGCAAATCCCCACGATGCCGTCATGGTGTTCCAGCCCTTCTCGTCGCCTGCCGTTACAAGCATCCAATCCTGACCTATGCATCTGAAAGGATTGATATCCATAGACAGTATCTGCTCACCCGAGAGCTTTTCAAATCCCAGTTCTTTCATTTTATCAGACATACCGTTTACCGCCTTTCTTTTTTATGATTATACACCAAAAAACTTGAAATTGCAAGCTTTTTACTGTTGCAATTTCGTTTAAAAAGTGGTATAATGTTCACAGGTTTTGGGAGATATATGGATCGTTTGCATTATAATGTATATTTTTATGTATATTAAACGAAGATATACATAAAATTTGCAAAAATGATGTATATTTTTAAAAAATATTTGTATATCCCTTGACAACACAGCACAAAGGTGTATAATATGCTTAACAACATATGATATGCACAGATGTTGTACGCTTGTGCACCTTAACAATAACGAAAGACGGAGGAAAATAACTATGGCTAAGGAGATCAAAAAAGTAGTTCTGGCATATTCCGGAGGACTGGATACATCTATCATCATCCCGTGGCTCAAAGAGAACTATAACAACTGTGAAGTAATTGCTGTTTCAGGCGATGTAGGTCAGGGCACCGAACTTGACGGACTTGAAGAGAAGGCACTTAAAACAGGTGCTTCAAAGCTTTACATCGAAGACCTTACAGAAGAGTTCATACAGGATTACGTATTCCCTACCGTACAGGCAGGAGCAATTTACGAGAACCAGTATCTGCTGGGCACATCTTTTGCAAGACCTATAATCGCAAAGAGGATAGCTGAGATCGCTATCAAGGAAGGCGCAGATGCTATCTGCCACGGCTGCACAGGAAAGGGCAACGATCAGGTCAGATTCGAGCTGGCTATCAAGGCATTCGCTCCTGACATGGAGATAATTGCTCCGTGGAGGATCTGGGACATCAAATCAAGAGATGAAGAGATCGACTATGCCGAGGCACACAATATTCCTTTGAAAATAAACAGAGAGACCAACTATTCCAAGGATAAGAACCTTTGGCACCTTTCACATGAGGGTCTGGATCTTGAGGATCCTGCAAACGAGCCCCAGTATGAAAAGCCGGGCTTCCTTGAGCTGGGCGTATCACCCATAATGGCTCCCGACAAGCCTACATATGTAACTATACACTTTGAAAAGGGTATCCCGACCGCTGTTGACGGAGTAGAGATGAACGGCAAACAGCTGGTATCTAAGCTCAATGAGCTGGGCGGAGCAAACGGCATCGGTCTTGCCGATCTGGTTGAAAACAGACTGGTAGGAATGAAGTCAAGAGGCGTTTACGAGACACCGGGCGGAGCTATCCTCTATAAGGCTCACGAGGTGCTGGAAACTATCACACTGGACAAGGAAACTGCAAGAGTTAAGCAGTACCTGAGCATCAAGTTTGCAGACATCGTTTACAACGGTCAGTGGTTCACTCCTCTGCGTGAGGCTATGAGCGCTTTCGTTACAGAAACTCAAAAGACCGTTACAGGTGATGTTAAGCTCAAGCTCTACAAGGGCAACATGATAAACGCAGGCGTTACCTCTCCGTACACACTTTACGATGAGGAAGTTGCTACATTTGATGAGGACAACGTTTATAACCAGGCTGATTCCGCCGGATTTATCAACCTCTTTGGTCTGCCTATCAAGGTAAGAGCAAAGCTGGAGCAGAAAAGAAAGAACAAGTGATCCTAAGGCAGATGCCCACACAGGATCAATAAACAAATAGATCATTACTGAATTTTTAAGGAGGCTTTACCATGTCAGATGTTATAAATACTTTTGAACCCGCAATAGATAAGAAAGTGGAAATATCCTATGATAGTCTTCCAAATTCATCTTTTGAAGACGTTAACCTGGGAAGTGCGACCTTTGAAAATGTCAACCTCAAGGAAGCAACTTTCAGCGATGTAAATATGGACAATGCAAAGTTTGACGATGTTAATATGAGAGGCACGAACTTTACAGACATTTATATGGTCGATTCCAAGTTCCTCGGTGTAAATCTGAGCAATACACGTTTCGGCTGTTCTATAATGAACAATGTCGAGTTCAAAAACCCGGATCTTAAAAACTCACAGTTCATACACTGCGATCTTTCAAACGTTGAGATCACAGACTGCAAGATCGACGGGCTGAAGATAAACGGTATCGACGTCTGCAAGCTTCTTGAACAACACGAAAAAGAGCAGTAATGTCCCATAACAGGATGCCCTTTTTGAGAAAAGATATCGGGTTTTCCATTGATAATTTCAGGGCAGGACAACTCTGTGTATGAGTTGTTTTGCCCACTCGTTTTTTAAGTGGCACAAAAAAAGAAAAGTAAAAGGACGGTAAGGACAATGTCTCAGAAAATGTGGGCAGGAAGATTTACAAAAGAGGCGGACGAAAGAGTCAACGACTTCAATTCATCCATAAAATTCGATGCAAGGATGTACAGACAGGATATAACCGGGTCGATCGCTCATGCAACAATGCTTGGGGAATGCGGGATCATTGAGATGTCAGAAAGCCAGGCTATCGTAAAAGGGTTAAAGGAAATACTCAGCGATATAGAAACAGGAAAGCTGGGATTTGACCCTAACGCCGAGGATATACATATGTTTGTTGAGGCAGAGCTGACAAAAAGACTTGGTGACACAGGCAAGCGTCTGCATACCGCAAGGTCAAGGAACGATCAGGTCGCCCTGGACGTGAGGATGACTCTAAAAGACGAAACAAATGAGATCATCGCCCTTCTCAAAAAGCTCACACAGACAGTAAGCGATATTGCCAAAAAGCACACCCTTACCATCATGCCGGGCTATACCCATCTCCAAAGAGCCCAGCCCATAACATTCGCCCACCATCTTATGGCATACGCAAATATGTTCCTAAGAGACCTTGGACGGCTTAAAGATGCCTACGACAGAACCAACTCAATGCCTCTGGGTAGCGGTGCACTTGCCGGAACAACATACCCCATAGACAGACAAAGGGTATGTGACCTTCTGGGATTTGCCGAGATAACTCAGAATTCTCTGGACGGCGTTTCCGACAGAGATTTCTGCATCGAGCTTTGCTCTGCCCTTTCCATACTTATGATGCACCTTTCAAGATTCTCCGAGGAGGTTATTTTGTGGTGCTCGTGGGAGTTTAAGTTTATTGAGCTTGATGATGCCTACGCAACAGGCTCTTCCATAATGCCGCAGAAAAAGAACCCCGATGTGACCGAGCTGATAAGAGGCAAGACAGGCAGGGTCTACGGCGATCTTATGACCCTTCTGACAATGATGAAGGGTATCTCCCTTGCGTACGACAAGGATATGCAGGAGGACAAGGAGGCTATCTTTGACGCAATAGACACAGTCAAGCTTTGCCTTGTGACATTTGATCCTATGCTGGCCACAATGAAGGTCATCCCCGAAAATATGAGAACAGCTGCGGCAAAGGGATTTATCAACGCAACAGACTGTGCAGACTATCTGGTCAAAAAAGGTATGCCATTCAGAGATGCTTATAAAATAACCGGTACCCTCGTTCACACCTGCATCGAAAAGGGCTGCACGCTTGAGAGTCTTGACATTGCAGAATATAAAAAGCTATGCGACAAGTTCGACAGCGATGTATTTGATGCTATCAGCCTTGATACCTGTGTTATGCAAAGGAAAAGTGCGGGAGGTCCGGCACCTGAACGTGTAAAGGAACAGATAGAATATGTTGAAAAAGCCATTGAAAAATACTAAGCCCGCAGCAAAGCAGCACCCTATCGAAAAAAGACCGGGCTTGTGGTCGGTGCTGTTTGTACTGATATGGGCAGGGATATTCAATCTGCTGTATCTTCTGGCGGATTACATAATACCCTACGGGCTAACGGTGCTGCTGGGATTTATGGTGGTGTACCCGGTGTGTACATTTGTAATTTGTTTCAAATTCGCAAAGCACAACGGTATAACCCCGGTGATGCCTTTTGGCATTATCCCCATTATCGTTATGGAATATATTCTTATCCCCTCTGTAAGGGCGATAGTTCCCAACGTTCTGGTGATAACAGGCTTTTGTTTGCTTTTCGGCAGCGGCATGGGTAACATTTTTGCAGACAGCCGGCAGCTTGAGATTCGCAGAAAGCAAAAGAAAGCCAAAAAGCTTCACGAAGATAAAAAATACAAAAAGATCCTGGATGATTAGGAGAGAAAGTAAAATGAAAACCAGAGTTTTTATTGACGGAAAAGAAGGCACTACGGGTCTGAAGATCTTTGAGCGTTTTGCAAAACGTGACGATCTGGAGATACTTCTGATAGATGAAGACAAGCGCAAGGACAGCGCAGAAAGAGCAAAGCTCATCAACAGCTCGGACATAACATTTCTGTGTCTGCCCGATGCGGCAGCAAGAGAGGCTGTCAGCCTTTGCACAAACCCCGATGTGCGGATAATAGATGCGTCAACGGCGCACAGGACAAATCCCGAATGGGATTACGGCTTCCCCGAGCTGAGCGAGAGGCACAGAGAGAATATTCGCAATTCAAAGAGAGTTGCGGTGCCGGGGTGCTACGCAAGCGGATTTATCTCACTTTGCTATCCGCTGGTGAAGGCAGGGGTGCTCCCTGAGGGCTACCCTGTTACTGCTCACGCAGTATCGGGTTACAGCGGCGGCGGCAAAAAGATGATAGCTGCTATTGAAAGTGAAAACAAGACCGAGGAGATGTGCTCCCCAAGGCAGTACGCCCTGGGTCAGACCCACAAGCATCTGCCTGAGATGCAGGCGGTATGCGGACTGAAATATCCGCCCATGTTCAACCCGATCGTTGACGATTATTTTGCAGGAATGGTGGTGACACTTCCCCTGGTGAGCAGGTGTCTGACCAAAAAATATACCCCTGCGGACATTCACGAGATAATGAGCGCACACTACGCAGGACAGCACTTTGTAAAGGTGATGGAGCTTGGGGGAAAGGATACTCTGCCGGACGGTTTCCTGCCTGCGAATACACTTGCAGGAACCAACAATATGCAGATATTCGTTTGCGGAAACGACGAGCAGATACTGCTTTGCTCACGGCTTGACAATCTTGGAAAGGGTGCAAGCGGTGCGGCAGTGCAGTGCATGAACATTATGCTTGGCATTGACGAGGCAACAGGACTAGAATAACAGCATACCCAATGGACTATTGGGGAGGACCCTTTTGAAAAAGGGTCTCTCCCCAAACCCCACCTCTAAAACTTTTATTGCTTTTTCGCCATTGAGGTCTTTGACCTCAACAGCGAAAAAGTGGTAAGAGTTCAGCATGGAGATTAAGGAAAACCTCTTTCAGAAGGATGCTCCTCTATAAGCTATCAGGCATACAGTTATTCCAAAAAGACTATTGTTTCGTCAGCATCAAAAATATACTCACAAAGATAACGATCATAGTAGGGAGACAAAATGATAAAATACAGAATAATGGATATATCCGATTACGAACAGGTTTACAGGCTGTGGCTTTCCTGTGCGGGTATGGGGCTGAATAATTTAGACGATTCAAAGGACGGAATCAAGAGGTTCCTGGACAGAAATCCCGATACCTGCTTTGTTGCGCTGGAGCAGGAAAAGATAATCGGCGTGATAATTGCAGGCAACGACGGCAGACGAGGCTACATCTACCACACGGCTGTTGACCCCGAGCAAAGACATCGGGGAATTGCGACAAGGCTTGTTAACGAGGCTATGGGTGCGCTGAAGGCGCTGGGTATCAACAAGACGGCGCTGGTCGTTTTTTCAAAGAACGAGGGCGGAAATGCCTTCTGGGAGAAAAGCGGTTTCACCTTGCGCGAGGATCTGGTTTACAGAAACAAGACGATAACGGAAATGGTCAGGATAGACACTTAACGGAGTGATGATGTGAAGATAGTCAGCGGCGAGGGGTACACCAAAGAGATAACCGAGCTGATAGGCGAATACAACAAGGCGCTTGGACGAGACCTTTCGTTTCAGGGGTTTGACGAGGAGATAAAAGATCTCGCTGTGAAATACTCTTACCCCGAGGGGCGTTTGCTGTGCGCAGTGAACGATGACGGAATGGTCATCGGATGCGTGGCGTATCACAGGCACGATGACAGGCGGTGCGAGATGAAGCGTTTGTTTGTAAAGCCCCGGTACCGTGAGCTTCACGCCGGCAGGCAGCTTATTGAGGCGATAATCGAGCTGGCAAAAAACGACGGCTTTGAGGAAATGGTGCTTGACACCATAACTCCTCTGCAAAGTGCGATACATCTATACAAAAAGTTCGGGTTTGAAGAATGCGAGCCGTACTATGACAATCCCATGAGTGATGTGGTCTACATGAAAAAAATTCTGAGATAACAAAAAAGGTGACAAAAAATGAAAAGACGACTTATGGCAGCGGTTATGTGCGTATGTATGCTGTTTGCATCGTGCGGTGAGTCTGAAAAGGGCGTCGGCGAGGGTGATGTATCATTCTCGCAGCAAAGTGAGAGCATTACCTCAAGCAGACAGGCAAGCAAGAGTGAGGCGGCTGACAGCGACGGTCGGCAGGTACTGACGCTGGATATAAACAACGATAAAAAGCCCGAGCTTACAAAGGTGGAGCTTTCGGGAAAGTGCAGCGGCGACATAGAGCGTAAGGCATCACTTTCGGAAAGCATGCACGTTCTTCACAACCGCGTGGTGGGGCTTATCGGCTCGCCGATAGAGGTTAAATATGACGGCGTTGACGATGGACAGATAGCTTTTTACTACAATAAAAGCGAGCTGCGCGGAGTTCCTGAAAAAAATCTGGTGCTGCTTTACTGCACAGCACCCAACGAGCCGTACAACACGGTGACGAGTGCAAAGCTTGACACGCAAAAGTGTGTGGTCTCGGCAGCGGTGCAGGGCAAGGGTGTTTATCTGCTTGCTGATGCGTACCAGTGGTACGGCGCATGGGGTGAGGACGTTTCAGAGTATGCGTATGAAAGAGATATGACAAGCTACAAGACCGACTGGGAGAGAGAGTTCGACACGGGCAGCATCATGAAGCTTGCGGACAAGGATTGGGTGCAGAAAAATGCTCCCGATTTCCACGTTTCCACGGCGCAGCAGCTGGCATCTGTTGTTTACTATGTGAACGGGCTGAACCCCACCTACAAAAATGTCAGCATAACGCTTGAAAATGACATTGACCTGACAGGCTACGACTGGAGACCAATGGGCTGGAGCCACGCAAGCAATCACGCTTTCTGCGGAACGGTCAACGGTCAGGGTCACTATATAAAGGGTATGAAGATAAAGCTCGGCTACGAACCGTGCGGATTTATAGGCTATGGCTGGGATGCGGTCGTTCATGACATTAGCTTTATAAATGCTGACGTTACAGGTACGCACAGCACAGGCATCGCAGGCGGCGAGATATACTCTTCAAGCGTATGGAGTAACGTGTATGTACAAGGCAAGGTATCGGGCGGCGGAAAAGACTACGGCGCGATAATCGGCAGAGAAGGCGGTATCAGTTTTAAGGGCTGCTCGGCGGATGTGACTGTCGGCGGCGAGCCGTTCAAGTATTTCTCGTACAAGAAGAAACAAGAGGCTGAAACGCCTGTGGTGGAGACTTTCCACCTTACTCTCAATAAGGATATGTCTATTACCCGTGATGACCACGAAGGTTTCCGCAATCTTGGCTGGATCATAGAAAAAGACGGTGTACAAATACTTGATCGCAGTGCAACAGACCCGTTCACTAACGCCCCTGAACTTACCCTGTCAACGGATGTTCAGTGGTTTGAAGGAAGTGAAGGAAAGTTCAGGATATACCTTACCGCATCCGGCGAAAACGGCTATGTTCGTGTGAGCAATGTAATAGAGTACACAAATTAGTTCTGACTGAAACAAGAACCCGGTAACAGAGTAACAGGCAGATATAAAAAAGACACAAGTATACCACACAATTATAGAGGAAAGGACAAATGATATAATACAGACTGATGAGGGCATCTGACCATGATACGCCGCACCGGGTCTGGCGCAGCACGGGTCAGTAAACTAACGGTGCTGTATGCGTTGATGACAGCTTTGAGGGGCTGCGCTGGCACGTTGAGCTTGACGGAGTGGAGATACTCGAACGCAGTGCTGAAGATGAGCTGACGCTTGCAACGCAGTATCAGTGGCTAAAAGGAAGCGAGGGAATACACAAGGTTTACCTTATAGCGTCCGGTGAGAACGGCTATGTGCGTGTGAGCAACATTATTGAATACGTGGGAACACAACCATAAATATATTGAGGTGTTTTTAATATGAACAAGCAAATAACTATGGAGAAATTTGAGGGCTTTGAATACATTGAGGGCGGTGTTTGTGCGCCCCAGGGCTTTAAGGCGAACGGTCTTTACTGCGGTATAAAGGATCCCCATGCAGCAGCCGACGGCAACGAAAGCCCCATAAGTCAGACGAAAAACGATCTGTGCCTTGTGGTGAGCGACAAAATGTGCAATACTGCGGCGGTGTTTACGCAAAACAAGGTCAAAGGCGCACCTGTTACCATTTCGCAGAAAAACCTTGCGGCGACCGGCGGCAGGGCACAGGCGTTCATTCTCAACTCAAAAAACGCCAACACCTGCAACGCCGACGGAGAGCAGAAGGCTTACAGAATGTGCGAGCTGGTGGCTGAGCGCATGAACATAAAGCCCGAAGAGGTGCTTGTGGCACAGACAGGCGTTATCGGACAGATCTTCCCCATAAAGCCTGTGGAAAGAAAGATAGATGAGCTTTTTGCAGGACTTGCATACGACAGGAACATCGAGGCTGCTACGGCTATAATGACTACCGATACCGTTAAAAAGGAAGTCGCAGTCGAATTTGAGCTTAATGGCAAAAAGTGCCGTGTGGGCGCAATGGGTAAGGGCAGCGGAATGATACACCCCAATATGGCAACAACGCTCAACGTTGTGACCACCGACTGTGCGATCTCATCAGAAATGCTCAAAAAAGCACTGAGCGAGAACGTGAAGATAACCTATAACTGTCTGTCGGTGGACGGCGACCAGTCTACAAACGACACGCTGGCTGTTATGGCAAACGGACTTGCAGGCAACGCTGAGATAACCGCCGAGGGCGAGGATTTTGAGATCTTCAAAAAGGCACTTTACATTGTTATGATGAATATAACCAAGATGCTTGCAAAGGACGGAGAAGGCGCAACAAAACTCCTGGAATGCTGTGTCAGCGGAGCGAAGGACACGGACACGGCTATCATTATTGCAAAGAGCGTTATCTGCTCTCCCCTTTTCAAGTGCGCTATGTTCGGCGCAGATGCAAACTGGGGACGTGTGCTTTGTGCAATAGGCTATGCCGATGCGGAATTTGATATTAAAAAAGTCGATGTAAAGCTTGCCTCAAAAGCGGGAGAGGTACACGTTTGCGAAAACGGTGCAGGCGTTGAGTTCTCCGAGGAGATCGCTAAAAAGGTATTGCTTGAAGACGAGATCCGGATAATAGTCAGCGTAGGCGACGGACAGGGCAAGGCTACTGCTTACGGGTGCGATCTTACTTACGATTACGTCAAGATAAACGGAGATTACAGAAGCTGACAACATAAATAGTACATAACACGAACAAAAGAGTGACTAACGGGGAGAAAATTTATGTATTACAAAAATTACGGCATAAACGGCGAGCTTGAATTAAGATATAACTCCCCTGTGAACACCATTGTTTCACGGGAGGAAAACCAACGGATAATAAAACTTTACAGAGCCTATCTGTTGAGCGGTGAACGAATAATGTTCGAGTGCTCCGGAAAGGTTCCCAAACAAAAACAAAAACATACAAAGATACTGAAAAAATACTTTGACATAAAATCCATTATCACATTTGCAATAGTTGTTATTGCAGCACTCACGCTTTTCATCATGTGGCTCAACGATACCTCCAGGACAGCGCTTATCCTTGTGGCGCTGGCTTTCCCGTTTGTATATACCACCGGTGTTTTGCTATACTGGCATATTATAGACAGCAGCCCTGACCTTGAAGCCATCGGAAAAATAAAATATCTCATAACCGATAAGCGTATAATCGCAAGGCACAGAGATGACGTGAATATAACGGATATAAACGACATTATCTATGTTATTCCTGAAAAGCGTGGACCAAAAATAGGAAATGTCATCCTTGCCACAAGCGAGCCTGAATACCCCGTGATCTTCGGGGGAGCGTACCAGCACTGCGGAATATATATGACAAGGGATTATTCCCAGGCGTTTCAGATCATCAGAACACTTATAATGGACAGAGATCTGAGAAACGAGTTTATAAGCGAAAACAGCTCCGGATACGGCCAGATAAAAACTGCTGCCGCACCCCAGAGAAAATACCAAAGGACCATAGTTACAGACTATGGTGAGGGGCTTCACAAACAAAAGACAGACGTACAGATGGACGAGCTTGAGCTTCCCGACCAGCTAACAATGGATGCTTTGCTTGCCACAGATGAAGAATATAAGGAAGATGAGGAGTAGGTAAAATGGAACTGAAAAACAATATGCGCTCACAGGTGCTCATAGATGCGCTGCCGTATATCCAGAAATATCATGACAAGATCGTCGTTGTTAAATACGGCGGAAATGCAATGACCAACGATGAGCTAAAAGATGCGGTGATGAACGATATCGTGCTGCTGAGCATGGTCGGCATAAAGGTTGTGCTCGTTCATGGGGGCGGACCGGAGATAAATGCAATGCTCAAACGGGTAGGCAAGGAAAGCAAGTTTATCGGAGGATTGCGCTATACCGACGAGGAGACAATAGATATTGTTAAAATGGTCCTTTGCGGTAAGGTGAACAAAGAGCTTGTCAGCGCACTTCAGATGCACGGAGGAAAAGCTCTTGGTCTTTGCGGCTGCGACGGACAGATGATAGTTGCACAAAAGCTTATGGGTGAGGTGGATCTGGGTTACGTGGGAGACATCAAAAAGGTCACCACAAAGCCTATAATCGACGCTATAAACAACGGCTATGTGCCCATAATCTCCACCGTGGGTATCGGCGAGGACGGACACAGCTATAATATAAACGCTGATACGGCAGCCTCACGCATAGCTGCCTGTCTGAGAGCGGAAAACCTTATTCTTATGACCGACATCGTAGGTCTTTTAGAGGATAAGGACGACGATTCCACCCTTATCCCCACAGTCAATGTCAGCGAGGTGCCTTATCTTAAAAAGAAAGGCATCATCAGCGGCGGAATGATCCCCAAGATTGACTGCTGTGTGGAAGCCGTCAGACGAGGCGTAAGAAAGACATCTATAATCGACGGCAGAATACCTCACTCGATACTTATCGAGCTTCTCACCAACGAGGGTATCGGTACCCAGTTCATCTGATCTGACAGACATATGAACGAAAAGAATAAAAAGACAGCACTGACTGTCACCACCATAGTCAGCGCATTATGCCTTGTGCTTGCTCTGGTGCTTGGGGTGCTGTCACGCACAATAAATATAAACAGCATTTTTTATTACATTCTTGCATACATCGCACTTGTCGCTATGCTCACAGATAGCTGTATAAGAAAAAAAGGTATGGCAAGGTTTCTTATGGTGCTTATCTACGGCGTTGGCATAATTGCAGTAACGGTGCTTGTGATTTTTGTAAGGTAGAATATATAAACGGAGGGAAAGTAAAATGGGAACGATAGAAAAATTTAACCAACATGTTATGCCCACATACGGCAGGCTTGACATCGTGCTTGATAAGGGACAGCAGCAGACTGCCACCGCCGAGGACGGAAAGCAGTACATAGACTTTGGCTCGGGCATCGGCACAAACAGCCTTGGATACTGCGACAGCGACTGGGTTGATGCTATTTGTGCACAGGCAAGAAGCATTCAGCACACCTCGAACTATTTTTATACAAAAGTCCAGGCGGACTTTGCAGCAAAGCTCTGCGAGACAACAGGATACAGTAAAGTCTTTTTCGGCAACTCCGGCGCAGAGGCTAACGAGTGCGCTATAAAGCTTGCAAGAAAATATAGCTTTGATAAGTACGGCAAGGACGCACAGAGAAATATCATAATCACTCTTGTGAACAGCTTTCACGGAAGAACGCTTGCTACCCTTTCGGCAACGGGACAGGAGGTTTTCCACAACTACTTTTTCCCCTTTGTCCCCGGATTTGTCAACGTTGAGGCAAACAATATTGATGACCTTAAAGCAAAACTTGCCGAGAATGAGGGAAAGGTTTGCGCCGTAATGTTCGAGTTCGTTCAGGGCGAGGGCGGTGTTTGTCCGCTTACAAAAGAATTCGTTGACGCTATATTTGAAGAGTGCGCTAAAAGCGATATTCTCACCATCGCCGACGAAGTCCAGACAGGTGTTGGCAGAACAGGAGCAGTTCTGACCTCGGAGCTGTTTGGTGTAAAGCCGAATATAACCACCCTTGCAAAAGGGCTTGCAGGCGGCGTTCCCATAGGCGCCTGCCTTGCAGACGAAAGCTGCTGTGATGTACTCACAAAAAGCACCCACGGCTCCACCTTCGGCGGAAATCCTCTTGCCTGTGCAGGAGGAAATGTGGTCCTGAACAAGGTGAGCGACCCCGGATTTATCAGCGAGATAAACCGCAAAGCCGAGCTTTTCAAAAAACTGCTTTTGGAAATAGATGAGGTCCAAGGCGTTGACGGCATGGGACTTATGATAGGTGTGCGCCTTAAAACCAAAAAGGCAGCCGATGTCCTTGCACAGTGTGCAGAAAAAGGTTTGCTCATACTTACTGCAAAAGATAAGCTGCGTTTCCTGCCGCCGCTTAACATAAGCGACGAGAATATAATCAACGGAATGAAGATCGTCAAAGAGATACTTGACGAGAAATAAGGAGGAAAAGAAAATGAAACATTTGCTTAAATTACTTGACCTGTCCAAAGAGGAGATAATGGATATCCTCAACCTTGCAGACCAGCTCAAATACGAAAACAAAAACGGCATCGAACACAAGATCCTCAAGGGCAAGACCCTGGGAATGATCTTCCAGAAGTCCTCCACCCGAACAAGGGTTTCCTTTGAAACAGGAATGTATCAGCTGGGCGGACAGGCATTGTTTCTTTCCAACCGTGATTTACAAATAGGCAGAGGCGAGCCTGTTCAGGACACCGCAAGAGTACTCTCACGTTATCTTGACGGTATTATGATCCGAACCTTTGAGCAGAAAGAAGTTGAAGATCTTGCAGAATACGGCTCTATCCCCATTATAAACGGTCTGACAGATTTCTGCCACCCCTGCCAGGTGCTTGCCGATCTTATGACCATCAGAGAATTCAAAGGACGTTTTGAGGGCTTGAAAATGTGCTATATCGGAGATGGCAACAACATGGCAAACTCTCTTATCGTGGGAGGCTTGAAGGTAGGTATGAAAGTAAGCATCGCCTGCCCCAAGGACTATCAGCCGGATCCTCAGGTGCTTGAATTTGCAAAGGGATATGGCGATATGTTCTCTATGACCGATGTTCCCCTTGAAGCCGCTAAGGATGCAGATGTGCTGTTTACAGACGTCTGGACATCTATGGGCGAGGAAGCCGAGACCGAAAAGCGCAAGATCGCCTTTGCCGGCTATCAGATAAACGACGAGATAATGGCCGTTGCCAAAGCAGACGCTATGGTGCAGCACTGCCTGCCTGCTCACCGTGAGGAAGAGATAACCGAGAAGGTATTTGAGGCGCACGCAAACGAGATATTCGAGGAGGCTGAAAACCGCCTGCATGCCCAGAAAGCCGTTATGGTCAAGGTAATGAGTGAGTAACTATATTCGTGTATTATTGAGGGGAACTCTTTTGGAGAAGAGTCCCCCTCAAACTCCCCTCAGAAACCTTATATTGATTTTCGGCGGCTGGGAGCTTTGCTCCCGACCGCCGAAAATGAGTAAGGGCACCGAAAGAGTTCAAGAGAAACACTTGTTCAGAAGAACTGCTCTCAACAGCACATCAACAGACTATCCCCATCGCCTTGACACCAAAAAACTGCCTTGGAATTCTCCAAAGCAGTTTTATTTTTGTTATTGTTTTTTCTCTTTTTCCGGTTCTTTTACTACGGCTGACACTGAGGGGGCTGTGCTTGGCACTATCTTTACTTTTATCATAGCCTCCGGCTTGCCGAAACGGAAGATAACAATGGCATATATGCCGGTGGAGCCGCCTTTTTCCTTATCAACGCTCAATCCGCCCATGTCACCGTAATTGCTTTCATCGGGGTAATGATCTTCAGGCCCTTTAAAGATACACGAATGCTTTATCTCGTCCTCGGTGATGGTCTTATAATCCTTATTCTCATCAAACTTTACCATATAGCAGATAAATGTATCTCTTGTTGAGGATTTAAGATACACCTCAATGCACTCGTTGAGCTCGAACTCGTAAAACTCGCTGGTGTCGGAAAATCCGTGCTTGCTTACGATCTCATCTATTTCGGGATCGTCACGCCACATAGCCTGGTGCTCCAGCTGTATGCCTGTGATGACGGTGGAGCCGTAAGGCGTTAGCGCTTCGAGCTTGCCGAGATCTCCCCTTTTATCCTCGCTGCTGTCATCGTCAAGACATGAGGTGCACACCACGCACATGGCCACAGCACAAATCAAGGTGAACAGCCTTTTTATCATCACTCGACCACGCCCCTCTTTTTACTTACCATAACTACGCAGATCACCAGCGCAACAATATAAAGTCCTGCGCCGACAATAACAATATTCTGATAGTTATTATCTGATGCTTTAAGGATTATCTCCGAGGTATTGTTGCCTGTAAGACCTGCCACCGCCCAAGCGGAAAGAGAAAGTCCGTGGATCTGGCTGATACGTTTCATGCCAAATCTTTCCGAAAGCAGCGCAGGCAATGTGGAGAAGCCTCCGCCGTAACCTGCATTGACAACAAGCAGAAATGCTATTACTATCACCGACAGGATCATAGTCTCTGCTGCGGAGACTGCACGTGTAAAGTATGTCAGCAAGCTGATAGCGATACAGCTGATAAAGATTATCTTATAAATTGTATTTCGCTCTTTCATCTTATCCGAAAGGGTAGAGTATCCTATACGTCCCAGGGCATTGAGTGCAGCGGTGAAAGAAGGAACTACGCTTACGATAGTTGCCAGCTTCAGCGATGTGGCAAAAGCCGACGAAAGGAGCTGTTTTTCATAGGTGATTATCATAAGGCCGCAATGGATATTCAGATAGAACATGAGCCATATGCCAACAAACTGCTTGTTTTTGAACATTGAAAGTGCGCTGCCCTGGTTTGAGGCAGGCTCCTCCACCCAGCCCTCAGGCTTTTTCAGCAGAAAATGACCCAGCAGCATGAGCACCATATAGACCAGACCCAGGATAACGAACATATAGACTATACCCAGCTTATTCTGGATAAGGTCCATTATAGGCGTTGCTATGGCCTTTGCAAGACCAAATCCCATAATGGATATTCCCGTAGCGAGTCCCTTGTTGTCCTTAAACCACAGCATAAGGGTCTTAACAGGTGTCAGGTATCCTATACCCAGCCCGATACCCATTATTGCGCCGTAGAAAACATATATGCCGATAAGTGCAGGCACGCCGGTAAGGAATTTTATTACCAGACCCGTGCCAACCATACCCGTTGAAAAACAGATACACGCCACGAGGGATGACACATGGATATCTCTTTCAACGATCTTTCCTCCGAAAGCCGCCGACATTCCCAGAAAGAATATCGCCAGTGAGAATGCCCAGCCCACAGAAAACGGGCTCATGCCAATCTTGTTTGCAATAGCCTCCTTGAATGTGGACCAACAGTAGACCGTACCGACAGAACAGTGTATAAGCAGCGCAGGAACCGCTGCTCTCATCCATTTATTGTTCATCATACTTCCCCCTAAACTTCACACCACAGCTGTTAAAGCGTTATTTTAAGTGTTTCACCCGGCACAGAAACTCCCTTGCTCAGCTTTATAGGCAGCTTCTGATCCTCTGAGAATCCTATTGTCTCTCCGTCTTTAAGCTCTATATCCTCAACGATAACATACTCACAGATAGTATACATGAAACTCAGCACCTCATCAGGCTCGTAGCTTGATCCAAGTATCTCCATCTCCTGCTTGCCGAAAAAGCGCATACCTGATGTAAAAGCGTATACACCGCCGTTTTCAACATACATACCCACATAAACATATATGGGTATGGGGTATTCTCCCTTATCTATGCTCATCGCAAAATTGATATAGAAATCTTTTTCGTATACCGTGGGGTCCTTGTATATACCAATGGCGTTGTCAAGCTTCAGTAAACTGCAAGCCACCTTTGCAAAAAGCTCCTGCTGATCCAGCGGATCAAACTTATTCATGACCGCAAGCATCACGTGTGCACCATGGGTCTTTACAATGTCCGCTCCGTCCTTCCAGAGAATATTGCGCTTTGCCGCACCCACAGCCTCATCGTTTGGCACAGGGTTTGGCATCAGAGAGCACGCTACCACCATGTCGTCCCATTTGAATACCAGAGCGTTGTCCTTGACCTGATCGTCAAACTCTATGTCCCAGTCCTCTTTAAGTATCTTTTTAAGCCGCTGCCAGTCCATGTTAGCATCCTTGTAAAGTACAAATCCTGCCAGAACATTTCCTTCTCCTTCGGACTTTTCCTTGTCATTGGATGTTTGTTTTATACTTTCCTGAGCCATTTTATTTCCTCCGTTACATTATTTCCTTACGATTATACCACAGTTCTCCCTTTTTGGCAATAGGTGAACTAACCTTTTTCTCCTTGACGAAAACGTTTTAGTATGTTATACTGTTTGCAGAGGTTTGTTTGAAATAAAAACAAAATGCTCAAAAATTATTAGGGGGTAAAAAATGGAAGTCGTATTAGACGTTAAGGGCCTTTCCAAGCAGTATAAAAAAGGTGTATACGCCTCGGAAAACGTCACCTTTCAGGTCAAAAAGGGCGAGATATTTGCGCTTATCGGACCCAACGGCGCAGGAAAGACCACTACGATCAGAATGATCTCCACTCTGCTGAAAGCCACCGAAGGAGATGCTGTTGTGGACGGGCACAGCATTCTTACAGAGCCTGAAAAGGTGAGAGAGTGTATAACATACCTGCCGGACGAGGCAGGAGCATACAAGACCATGAAAGGAATTGAATATCTGAGATTCATGGCAAGTATTTATGCAAAAAACAAAAGCGATATTGAGGAATTTGTTAAAAGAGGAAGCGAGATATGTGAGCTTGGCGACAGGCTAAATGACAAGATCTCCAATTATTCAAGAGGTATGCAAAGAAAGCTGCTGCTTGCAAGGGCAATAATGTCAAAGCCTTCTCTGGCAATACTTGACGAGCCTACCTCCGGTCTTGATATAATCAACGCTCTTGAAATAAGAAGAATGATCAAGAAGCTGGCTGCGGACGGCATGAGCTTTTTGCTTTCCTCGCACAATATGCTGGAGATCGAATATGTTTCCGACAGAGTCGGCATAATCTCAAAAGGACATCTGCTGGAAGTGGGAACGGCAAAAGAGCTGGTTGAAAAGTACAGCGTAAAGAACCTTGAAGAAGTATTTGAAAAGGTGGTGACTGTACGATGAAATTCTCGATCCTATTAAGAAAAGAGCTTAAAGAGATGCTCAGCGTTACGACTATCGCCACAATGTTTTTGATGGTATTTGTGCTGATATTCGCAGGCAAGGCAATGTCCAAGGCTGTGGACGAAGTAAAAAAGGACGCTAACTCCATAAATATCTGCGACCAGGACAATACACCTTTCACCAAGAATATGCTTGACGTTATGAGCAAAATGGAAGATATCAACGTAAACAAGGTGGATATACAGTCCGATGACTTCACCAAAGAGCTCAAGGATTCAGATTACAAAAACGTAGTTATTATCCCCAAGGGATTTACCGAGCAGGTTGAAAAGCGAGAGGTCGCAACGGTGAAGTTCGCTCAGAAAATGACATCTATCGCTACCTTCTCAAACATCAGCACCGGCTCACAGATAGCCTTGCAGACGCTCCAAAAGGGTATAAAGACAACGATCTACTCCAAGGAAAACCTTGATGAAAATACGATCAAGCAGCTTGACGATCCTATAAAGCTTGAAGAATACACCGTTATTTCCGACAAGCAGGATCAAGTGGCAAGCTCCACAGTTTCAAGCATAATGCAGTCACAGTCAATGCTGATACCTATTATCATGTTCCTGCTGATAATGTATTCTTCACAGATGATAATGGGCGCTATCTCAACAGAAAAGCTGGACAAAACTCTGGAGACCCTGCTTTCGTCACCTGTATCAAGACTTTCGGTGATCTCGGCAAAGATGCTTTCTGCTGCTATTGTAGCTGCTCTTCAGGCTGCGGTCTATATGCTTGGTATGAACAAAATGATGGAAGGCATCACAGGAGGCATGGCAAACGACAAGAATTACGAGGAGATACTCAAAAACCTCGGTCTGACCATGAGCGTGGGCGACTACATTCTTGTGGGTGCACAGATGTTTATGACTATACTTATCGTTTTGTCCATCTCCATTATTCTGGGTGCGCTGGCAAAGGACGCAAAGAGCGCACAGACCCTTCAGCTGCCTATTATGCTGCTGGCAATGGTACCGTACTTCGTTACGATGTTTATTGATGTCAAGTCAGCTTCCCCTGTCATCAAATATGTTACTATGGCAATACCATTCACACATTCATTCATCGCCAACCAGAACGTTATGTTCGGTGACTACACAACGTATTTCATAGGACTGGGCTATCAGTTCGTTCTGCTGTGCATATGTATGTTCCTTGCCCTGCGTATATTCATGAGCGACATGATATTTACCCTGACCCTTGGAGGCGGCAAGAAGAAAGGCGGACGGTTCAAAAAACAGAAATCCTACGAGGACGAATAAAAGCATAATAAAAAGGGACCTTTGCGGGTCCCTTTATTTTTATGCTTTTTGTCTATCAATGCTCCTCAACATTTGTAAAGGATACTCCAACCTGCTTGCCCTCGTATCTTGCGGAATAAGCAAACGAGGTGCCCTCTACCGTTGCCTTTGAGCCGGATATCTTCAGCTTGCAAAGCATTCTCTTTTCAATGTAAAGCTCTTTCTTTTCATCAGGATAGTTGTTGTCATATATCTGAACAATAAACTTTCTGTGGCAAAGTGAATCCTGAATAAGACCGATAGCATTGACGCTGTGTGCACCGTCTATGGTCACCACAGCCGGAACACCCATGCTCAGCTGCTTTTTCAGCTTTTCAAAGCCCTCTTCCGAAAGCTTGTATTCGTCCTTGCTGTCGTCCCACTGCAATGCGTTGAGTCTGTAAAGAGCCTTTGCAAACTCTGCCTCATCCTTGGAGTAACCATTTTTTATCTTCTCATAAGAACCGGCTATATCAAGAGCGAGGAAATCAACGCTGCTCCACTTCAGGTTTGAGCCGTCGATATCAACATTCTTTACTGCCCAGCCCTTGGCCGCAGCATCTGAGGCATAGCTCTCGTCTACCTCAAGCTTGCTGCCCTTTGATGAATAATCCAGATACTCGGTAACGTCCGTATACTTTCCGCTGAACAGATCCCCGTAAAGGCTGTGAAGCTCCTTGCGGTCATTGTATTTCTTTCCGAACGATGTATCGCTAAGATCATATCCCTCTGCCTTGACCTTCTGCTCACTTTCGTCCTTTGGATCAATATCTCCCAGGGACATTTTGACCTTACCGGTGTACCAGTCCCTTGCCATAACAGCCATACCAAAGTCAACGCTTGTGGTGGTAAGAACCTTGAAATTCTTGAATCCAAAGCCGTTTTTCTGGGGGTCAAAACCTGTGTTGTATATGGAATATCCCTTGATCTCGTCTTTTCCGCTGTATGTAACTATATCGTAATTAAGGGTGGTAACGATGCTTTTGTAAACATCGTCAAGAGCGTTTGCATCGGATGCAGCATAATACTTTCCTCTTGTGCCCGAAGCCAGCTTTTGCAGCCACTCTCTGTCCACATCACGTCCCAGACCAACAGTCAGGATTATTATGTTTTTCTGATTTGCCTGCTTGATAAGCTCCTCAATGGCAGCTCCGCCTTCCTCGTCGGATTCACCGTCTGTGAGCATAACGATAATGTTGGAATACTTGATCCCTTCCTCGTCCTTGAACTCATTTATGCAGTTTTTGATCGCCGTCTGTGAATGTGTGCCGTTAAATACCTCTTTCTGATTCTTGATCTTGCTGAGCGTATCTCCCATGGCTTTTTTGTCAGATGTAAAGTCCATCATTTTGGTGTATGTGCCGGTATATTTGCTTATGGCTACCTGACATCCATCGTCAAGCTTACCTATAAGGCTCTGGGCAAATGTAAGACGTTTGAAATCAACGTCGTTTTCCGTGGAGCCCGGGCAAAGACTTGCAGGGTACATTGATCCTGAGTTGTCTATAAGGAAGCATACCCTTGTGACGGATTTAAGATTTATGGTCTTTTCAACACCTACGACAAAGGTGCCTATTGCTGCGATCTCCGTGGATACTGTGCCGTTTTTCTCGTCTACCTTGGAATCAAATTTGGTATAAGTCTTTTTCTCCGGGTCAAATTTCATTACCGAAAGCTCCGAAAGCTCAAGCCCCATGCTCTTTATCATTCCTGTGTCCACTTTGAACGTAAGGGTAGCCTTATCCATCGACCTGTCGGAATATACGCTGTATACCCTGGAAACAACGCTTGTATTCGTGGATATACCAACTATCCCCAGCTCCTCAACGGAAACCTCTGCATTGTTGGCACTGCCCTTCATGGTAAGGGTGACCTCTCCGCTCTTTTTCTCAATGGTCATTTCCCTTTTTGCGTCATCTGTCTTTCCGTCAGACATCTTTTTCAAAGGGTCAAGTCCCGCAATAAGCTCATATCCGTCCAGAATACCATCACCGTCAGTGTCCTCCTTCAGAGGATCGGTACCAAGCTCCTTCTCGTCACCGTCTGATATTCCGTCGCCGTCTGTGTCCTCATTCTGGACATTGGTTCCCCTGTCCTTTTCATCGCTGTTTTTCACACCGTCAAGGTCCCAGTCACCGCCGGGAACAAACTCGGCATCCTTAAAGGTAGAGTTTATGTCGATCTGCTTCATGGAAGATTTTGCCGAATCTATTTCCCTGTTATGCTTTATCCATGTACTCAGTACGATATAACCCACTATCACCACAACTATGGCAGTTACTATGGTGATGATCTTTCTGCGCTTTTTTCTTGCACTCATCCTCAAGCTTTGCACAAAAGCGTCATGGGCATCATTGAACTTGTCATTGTTTTTCAATCCTAAAGCATCCTCCCTGCGGCATATCAAGCCGTTTCATTGAAATGGGCACTACCCCACTTTTAACAGGATAATTCTATCATATTTACCCCCCTTTTTCAAGACGATATATTCAACAAATTTTGCTTTCCCTTTATGGACAACTGCGATAATTTGCTATATGATTATAACTATTGAACTATTTTTTCATATTGACTACATATCTTATGCACACGGGGTTATTTTTTATTTGAAATATGCCATCCCCTGCCTGTTGCGGCGTTAAATATACAAATTTGTACAAATTGCATTGTGCAAGAATACAAAGATAAAAAAATATGTTGACATATCATAAATATTTGTGTATAATAAATTTGTTAAAACTTATGCCGTGTGCATATGACAAAGGGGTTGTAGTATGAACATAAAAGAAGCAAAGGATCAGATCAAGAATGCCATTACCGCTTACCTTGTAAAAGACGAGTTTGGCGATTATAAGATCAGCATCGAGCACCAGCGTCCTGTATTTCTGCTGGGTGCCCCCGGTATCGGTAAAACCGCTATCATGGAGCAGATCGCTCAGGAGACCGGTCTTAACCTTATTTCCTACTCAATGGCTCACCAGACAAGAGAGTCTGCAATGGGTCTGCCTAATATAGTTACCAGAAACTATGTAGGTAAGGATGAACAGGTTTCTGAGTATACCATGAGTGAGATCATTGCAAATATTTATAACACAATGGAGGACACAGGTATCCGTGAGGGTATACTGTTTTTGGACGAAATCAACTGTGTGTCTACTTCACTGGCACCTATTATGCTCCAGTTCCTCCAGTACAAGATCTTTGGTCTGCACCAGATCCCTCCCGGATGGGTAATCGTTACCGCAGGTAACCCGCCTGAGTACAACAGATCTGTTGTTGAGTTCGACATGGCGACATGGGACCGTTTCAAGAGGGTCGACTGCGAAGCTGTACTTCCTATCTGGATGGAATATGCTTACTATGCCGGTGTTCATCCCTGCATCATGACGTATCTTAAACTTCATGCAGATCATTACTATCTGGTACATCCGGACGCAAAGGAGATCGTTACCTCACGTGCATGGGAAGACCTTTCCGAAATGATGCAGCTTTATGAAGAGCTGGGCATTCCTGTTGATGATACCCTTATTGCACAGTATCTCCAGAAGGACGATGTCCATAACGGTTTCTCCAAGTTCTATGATATATTCAACGGTTACCGTGAGAAGTATGACGTAGACGCTATTCTTGAAGGACAGATCACTCAGCAGAACATTGATGACTTCAATGTTGCGGAGGGTCCGGAGAAAGTAGCTGTAATGCTCATGCTTATCGACAGCGTTACATACACCATGAGAAGCTGTATACAGATGGAAAAGATGATCAGACAGATCCACCCGATGCTGGAGGATACCGTTATCAAGATCAACAGCGGTCTTTCTTCAAGACAGGTGCTCACCGAGCATATCATGAACACAGATAAGAACCTTGAAAAGGCTATCCGTGCAAGAAATATCTCGCCTTCCAACAAAAAGATCCAGCACTGGATCCTGCACAATCTGTACGCTTACATCGACAAGTGTACAAACGAGGGCAACGATAATAAGAAGAAATGTATCCTCATTCTTCAGAATGCATTTAATAAGCTGCTCGTTGCTGCAAGAACAGTAACACAGCAGTCAATGGACGGTCTTGAAAATATCTTCAAGTTCTATGAATATGCTTGCGGCGCAGGCAGCACAGAGGTCAAAAGACTTATTACCGAGCTCAAGACCAACTGCCATACCACCGACTTTATCGCCAAGTACGGCTCAGAGCATTACTATCAGCTTGCAGGCGAGCCGGTTCAGCAGCCTACATACAACAACCTCTATGAGCTCAATCTTGAGGATTGTCTGGCTGAGGACGATTTCATGGGACAGCCGTAATTTCTGCTGATATTCTTTTAATTATCATAGTATTATCACAATATGAAGGTATCATTTTATCATTGAAGTGATATCTTCATATTTTTTCTTCATATTTTTCTAAACTTCCTTTAGCGATGATCCACGGCTCTTGTCGTGGGTCTTTGCTTGTGTGGAACAAAATAACAAAGCGGCATTTTACAAAAACCGCCTTGACTTTTTGCGTAAATATGCTATAATTAGGCTATCAATAAAGAAAGGAAGGAACGTTAATGAATTTTACAAACGGAAACAACGGAAATAACGGTTATAATAACAACGGTTATAACAACGGAAACACAGATTTTAACCAAAACCTGTTCAATAACGGCGGCTATAACGGCAACGGTTATAACAATGGCTATAACGGCTATAATAATGGTTATAACAACGGATTTAACAACGGGTACAACAATTATAACAACGGTTTCAACAACAATTATAACAATTACAACAATTACGGCAATCAGCAGGTCAAAAGCTCCTCGTCCTTCATGGATTCTTTTGCTAATCCGAGAGTAAAGCACCTTTCAAAGTTCGGAGCTGATTACGCTCCCGGTGCAGAGGCTGCTTCCTTCGGAGGGATCGCTGCAAAGACTGTATACTTTGTGCTCACCTTTGCGCTTGGTCTGGCGGCTTTCTTCTATCTGCATTATTATTTTGGAAAAACCGGCACAGCAGACGGCCAGCTTCTTTACCCTCAGGAGTATCCTATTCTCATAGGCGCCTGCATAGCAACCCTTGTTTCTGCGCTTGTTACCGCATTCGCACCGAAAACTACTGCGTTTTTCGGAACGATATACTGCGTCGGCATGGGATACCTGGTTACATGGACTTCCTACACCTATGCAGCAGAATACAAAGGTATCGTTTACGAGGCTCTCGGACTTACGCTGCTTATAATCGGAGTTCTCACTGTCCTTTATTCTAAGGGCATAATCAGAGTCACCAGCAGATTCAGAAAAGTTGTCTATACCACCCTGTTGGTCTCTATCCTCGGCGGTTTGATCTTCTTTGTTATGACTCTCGTTGCTCCGAATTCCGGCATTGTAAGAGCGATCATCCAGGCAAACAACGGTCCTATCGGTATCGTGTTCGGAATAATCGGCGTTATGCTTGCCTCGGCTGTTCTTACCTGCGACTTTGACAACGCTGCAAAAACCGTTGAACAGGGACTTCCAAAGGGCTACGAGTGGGCTGCAAGCTTCGGATTGGTAACAGGCGTTATCTACCTGTATCTTAAAGTGCTCCAGCTCCTTGCAAGGATACAGAACAACAAGTAAAATATAAGTTTAAAGACCCATGCCTGATGGCATGGGTCCTTTTTTTGCCTAAATGACAATGTCTTTAAGTATGCTCACCTTTCTTGCATGGGAAACTATAAGCTTTTCATCATTAAGCTTTTTCAGTTCCCTCATCATCGCACTTCGGTCAACCGAAATGTAATCTGCCAGATCCGAAAGGGAAAACGGCAGCTCAAATGTCCTGCTATCCTTTTCTTTTGACAGCTGCCTGAAAAAAGTAAGCAGCTTGTCCCTTATCGTCCGCCTGCTTAGCACCTCTATGTGCAGCTGAGCACGGTGCATCGTGGACATTATCAGCGAGTCTATAAGCCTGGCGTGCTTTTCACACCGCTTTTCACAGCAGTGCATCAGCTTATCGTATTCAATTATATATACCCTGCACAGGCTGGCAGCTCTGATAATATAAGGGTCAAGATCAGTGCTGAAAGAAAAACCCTTGCCGAAAAAGCTCCCCGGATCATAGTGATCCGCTATGGTCCGCACTCCGCTGAAGGTGGTTGTCGCCAGGTATGCCTTGCCTGAAACGATCATCCCTGCCATGTTGTTTTTTTCGTCAAGACGCATTATTTCCTCACCCTTGGCAAATATATGTTCTGCCGGCTTGATACATTCAAATAACTCATGGACCTCTTTTTTGTTAAGCGTGGTTAACGGATATAGCGTTTTCATATAAACGACCCCTTTAAATTGTGCACTATGACAAATCAAATCACTATATATTGTATTTTATCATATTTTTGTTGCAAATGCAACAGACAATTTTGTGAAAGTATTGTAAACTGTTTCTTGCACACGTATAAAGAGATAGTGTAAAATACAATATAATGTGACTGTATCTGCATTTAGGGCACAATATATTGTGGCAACTCCCTGAGTACAACATTTTTTCTTTGTTGTGTAAAAGGGATAAAAAGAGAGAAATTGACTCTGCTTTGAGAAATAATTTTTGCTAAGGAGAAAAGGTATGAAGATAATCAAAAGGAATGGTTCCGAGGAGATCTTTAATATTGAGAAGATCGTAAATGCCATTTCAAAAGCAAATGAGGCAGAGCATCAGCACGATCTGACCAAGGAACAGATCAAGGATATCGCTGAGTATGTTGAATACAAGTGCAACAAAATGGGCAGAGCGGTATCCGTGGAAGAGATCCAGGATATGGTGGAAAACCAGATAATGTCCAAGGGTGCATTTGACCTTGCAAGGCGATATGTCAAGTACCGTTACACAAGATATCTTGTCAGAAAGGCAAACACCACCGACAACAAGATACTTTCCCTTATTGAATGTAACAACGAGGAAGTCAAGCAGGAAAATTCCAACAAAAACCCTACCGTAAACAGCGTTCAGCGTGACTATATGGCAGGAGAGGTCAGCCGTGACATCACAAACAGGATCCTGCTCCCTCCCGACATTGTTGATGCCCACAAAAAAGGCATCATCCATTTCCACGACAGCGACTATTTTGCACAGCATATGCACAACTGCGATCTGGTCAATCTTGAAGATATGCTTCAAAACGGCACCGTCATCAGCGATACGCTTATCGAAAAGCCTCATAGCTTTTCCACAGCCTGCAATATCGCAACACAGATAATCGCACAGGTGGCTTCAAACCAGTATGGCGGGCAAAGCATAAGCCTTACTCACCTTGCACCGTTTGTTCAGATAAGCCGTGAAAAGATAAGATCCGAACTGCTTGAAGAGATCAGGGAGCTTGGTGTCGAGGCTGACGAGGAAAGAATAGATGAGGTCACCGAAAAGCGCCTGCGTGAGGAGATCACAAGGGGCGTTCAGACAATTCAGTACCAGGTGGTAACTCTGCTGACAACAAACGGACAGGCGCCTTTTGTAACAGTATTTATGTATCTTAACGAGGCACGCAGCGAGCAGGAAAAGGCAGATCTTGCAATGATAATCGAGGAAGTCCTCAAACAGCGTATCCTCGGTGTAAAGAACGAGGACGGCGTGTGGATAACACCTGCTTTCCCAAAGCTCATCTATGTGCTTGAAGAGGATAACATCGACCCGGGCACGCCTTACTATTACCTGACCGAGCTGGCTGCAAAGTGCACGGCAAAGAGAATGGTGCCCGATTATATAAGCGAAAAGATGATGCTCAAACTGAAGATCGACAAAAACGGCGAGGGCCACTGCTATACCTGCATGGGCTGCCGCAGCTTCCTTACGCCTTATGTTGATGAGAATGGCAAACCTAAGTATTACGGCAGATTCAACCAGGGTGTCGTTACCCTTAATCTGGTGGATATTGCCCTCTCCTCCGGCAAGGATATGAGCAAGTTCTGGCAGATCTTTGACGAACGCCTTGATCTTTGCTACCGTGCGCTTATGGAGCGTCACAACAGGCTTAAAGGTACCCTTTCCGATGCTGCCCCCATACTTTGGCAGTATGGTGCGCTGGCAAGGCTGAAAAAGGGCGAAACTATCGACAAGCTCCTTTACGGCGGTTACTCAACTATTTCTCTGGGTTATGCAGGGCTTTACGAGTGTGTTAAATATATGACAGGCAAGAGCCACACCGACAAGGAGGCTACGCCCTTTGCACTTGAAATTATGCAGTATATGAACGATGCCTGCAAACGCTGGAAGGCAAAGGAGAACATCGACTTCTCTATCTATGGCACTCCCCTTGAAAGCACCACATACAAGTTTGCAAAGTGCCTGCAAAAGCGTTTTGGCAAGATAGAAGGCATAACGGACAAAAACTATATCACCAACAGCTACCACGTTCACGTTACCGAAAAGATAGATGCTTTTACTAAGCTGAAATTTGAAGCTCAGTTCCAGCACCTCTCTCCGGGAGGAGCTATAAGCTACGTTGAAGTTCCCAATATGCAGGGAAACATTCCTGCGGTGCTCAAAGTCATCAGGTTTATTTATGATAATATCATGTATGCCGAGCTGAACACCAAGAGCGACTACTGCCAGGTGTGCGGCTATGACGGAGAGATACAAATAGTAAACGACGACGGCAAACTGGTGTGGGAGTGCCCTAAGTGCCATAACCGTGACCAGTCCAAAATGAACGTTGCAAGACGTACCTGCGGATATATCGGCACTCAGTTCTGGAATCAGGGACGTACCCAGGAGATACAGGAAAGAGTTATGCATTTGTGACGAATTACTGGGGGAAACCCTTTTGGAGAAGGGTTATCCCCCAGACCCCTTTCCTAAACCTTTTATTGCTTTTTCGGCACAAGATGTCTGCGACACCTTATCCCGAAAAAGTAGTAGAGAGTTCAGAACAGAGAGTGTGAGAATAAACACTCCCAAGAGAGACTCTCCAATAATACATCATAAGTACACAA